>OFMB01001262.1_pt1 | contig 12333 bp, 7 predicted proteins | sample 1541111 | NCBI WGS metagenome assembly OFMB01 (sample SAMN04209241, study PRJEB22552) | human gut metagenome | biome: gut; material: feces | host: Homo sapiens | place: USA: Oklahoma
GCGTAATTCCAAGAGCCACCAGCACCCCCAGTACGGCTCCTACCAGACTGGTAAAGCTTGCTTCCAATAAAAACTCCAACAGGATATCCTTCCGGGAACAGCCCAGCGCTTTCAAAATACCGATCTCATTGGTACGCTCCTTGATGGATACAAACAGCACGTTCATAATACCGATACCGCCGACGATAAATACGATCACTGCCATAGAGATCAGCAGTAATGTCAAAGTCTCATTGGAAGCGGAGGCTGCCTCCATCTTGCTTCCGGCATCGCTGATGGTAAATGTGGTATTGGGATAGCTCTCTTTTAAGGCACTCTCCACATCCGTCATTACGGTATCCACCTGATTCACATCCTCCGCAATGACCGTGATGGTTGGACTGATATTCGTACCGGTAATGTATTTGATGCCGGTTTCGTAAGGTATATAGATCGCCGTATCCGGACTGATGCCGGATGCCACAGTTCCCATCTCGGATAGTACCCCTGATACTATATAGGGGCGGCCATCAATATAGACTATACCGTCATAAGCATCGTAGGCGCTTCCGAAAATTTCCTTTGCCGCGGTGGCACCCAGTACGCACACCTTTTCCTTGCTCTCGTTGTTTTCTTCTGTGAGGAAATCCCCTATGGCCATTTCCAGATTACTGATGGCAGCATAATTGTCCTCCACACCGGCAATGGTGTAATAGGAAGCAGAGGTCATATCGCCTCCCTCCACCGATGCTGTAGTGGAATAAGAGATCGTAGTTGCAGAGATTCCGGAGACAAAAGTCGCCAGATCATCACAGTCTTCACTGGTCAATGTCACGGCTTCGCTCTCTTCCTCCTGTCCGAATCCGAAGAATCCGCCGAAATCCATGCCACCGCCGGGACCACCAGACGTACCGCCGCCGGAACCTCCTCTGGGGCCTCCGCCCATATTGGTGACGGTAACGTTTCCTCCACCGCCCGGCATTTCAAAGCTAAAACCGCCGCTATCACTGCTGTCACAGGAAATATCAATTGCCCCGGCATTCAGGTTCTTGAACTGCTCCGCCACCTCTTCTTTTCCACCGGTACCTATCGCCAGCACCAGCATTATGGTAGCGGATCCCACAACGATACCGATGGAAGTCAGGATCACTTTGAATTTATTCTGTGACAGGTTCAGCCACACCAGACGCAATATTTCGGATAATCTCATATTCTACTTCTTCCCTTCCATTGACCTTACTTTCCCACAGGTCTCCGCTCTACTTCGTAATGCTGCTTTCGATCAATACGGTATCTCCTTCTGCAATATCTCCGGAGATCTCCACATTAGAGTCATCTGACAGTCCTGTCGTTATTTCCTTTTTCACAATGCTGCCATCTGCAGTCTTCACTTTTACATAAGTCTTGTCATCCTCTGTGATAATGGCTCTGCGTGAGACATACAGCACTTCTTCCGTTTGTTCCGTAACGAAAGTTACATCTCCTGTCATGCCCTGGAACAGTCCGGAGACATCCCCTTCTAATGTGACAGTTACGTCATAAGTTATATTTCCACTGGAATCCGATGTCGCATCTCCGATAGCCGTCACCTTTGCCGTAAAGGTATCTTCCGGATATGCCGTCAATGCAATATTCGCTGCAGATCCCAGAGAGATATCCGTCATGTCATCTTCATCCACCGTTACCGTTATGGTCACTTCGTCCATATCGTATAAGGTAACCAGAGAGGTTCCGGTACTGATCTTGTCTCCGGCCTCAAGCTCCACGCCGGTGATGACACCGTTGTATCTTGCACATACTGCATTACCATCAATATAAGTGCTGAACTCATTCCATTTTTCCAGTGTCTCATCGTAGGTTTCCTGCTGATCGGACAATTCCTGCGCAAGATACCCCAGTGCAATGTCATAGGTCTCCTGTGCGGTATTGTAAGCCAGTGTCCGCAGTTTTTTTGTCTCAGCTACGGTCAGTTTCCCCTGCTCCAATTCCCGTTTTGCCTTATTGTAGGCGGTTTCGGCAGTAGTTACATTTTCCTCCGCCTGCTCTACTCTCTGTTCCAGCTCTTCCTTCTGCTGCTCCAGGGAATCTGCCGTGGACTGTGCCTGCTCCGTCAGCTGCGCATAATAGACATATCCGTAAGTATCATCTGCTGCGTCGGTACTGTTCAGACTGTATTTACAGTTCGACAATACCTGTGCCGCATCCTCATAGGCTGCCGTTACTTCTTCCAGCTGTGCCCGGTAATCTTCCAGGCTGCTCTTCGCCTGCTCCAGTGTGCTCTCCGCAGAATCTACCGTATTCTGAAGCTCCTGCAATGTAGTACTGTACTCGGTATCAATATAACTGCCGTAAGCAGTGCTGCTGTCATAAGTGTATTTTGCCTGTTGTTTTGACAGGGTCTGGTCGGCTTCCACCGCCTCCAGATCCGCTTTTGCTTTCTCTACGTTAGACTGCAGTTCGTCTTCCAGGTCGGAGACACTGTCTTCTTCTAGCAGGTACAGGGGATCTCCCTCGGACACCTGCTGCCCCACGGAGACCACTACCTCTGCCACGGTCAGGGTAGAATCGTCACCATTGCTGCCGGAGCTGCTGCCGCCCATATTAAAGATCTGCCCAAACATGTCTAAGCCTCCCTGGGCTCCGCCACCGGAAGCACTCATGCCGCCAAATCCACCGGATCCAGAGTTGCTGCCGGCAGTACTACCGGAGGAGCCGCCGGAGGAACTGCTGCCGGAAGTATCCGTTCTCTGCAGGGCACTCATATCCAGATCAAAGGTCTGATCCACCGTACCGATGTCCACGGAGCCGGTCTCCGTCACACCTTTGACCAGTGTCCCGTATTTTACGGTGGTCTCTTTATAGATGACTTCCGTATCGGAACCACCGGAGAGACCAATGGCACCAGCCACTACAGCGATCACACAGACACCACAGACACCTGTGGTGAGCTTGCGTCTTTTCGACCAGCTTTTCCATGATCCGATCCAGCTCATCCGATTTTTTATAGTTTCCTTGATCTTTTTCCCATTTTCATTCTGCTTCATAACTGTTCCCAATCATTCCTGTCTGTTTCTCAACATTTGTTCCATCCGCCTGATTTATTGTCCTCCGGGACCGCCCGGCATTCCGACGCCGAAACTGCCGGAACCGCTGCCTCCGGGACCACCTTGGGGCATTGCTCCTCCAGAAGGCATCTGCATATCCTCTGGCATAAGGGATTCATCGAATTCCTGAAGCTCCATATCACTGCCGGTTGTGGTATCAGCACTGCTGCCGGAATCCTCCTGCGTGCTCTTTACCTCTGCCTCAGAGCTGACCTTACTTGCCAGGTAAATAGTATCGCCCTCTTCCAGTCCTGACAGGATCTCAATGTCCACACCGTTGGTAATACCGGTCTCTACCTCCGCCAGTTCCTTACCTCCCAGTGCTGTCTTTCGATATACATAAGTTTTGCCGTTTTCTTCGACAATGGCCTTACGGGACACATAAAGAATATCCTCTTTTTCTTCCGTTACGAAAATGACATCTGCGGTCATTCCCCCATACAGCTTCTCCAATGCGCCTTCTACGCTGATCTCCACAGTGTAGCTTACGGTATTACTATAATCGGAAGTAGCCGTGGTATTGATGGAGAGAATGCTTCCGGTATAGGAATCCTCCGGGTATGCCGTAAAGGTGATATCTACCGCATCTCCTACCTGCAGGTCCACGATATCCTCCTGGGTCACATCCACGGAGATTCTCATGTCATCCGACGTTGCATAGGAAAACAGAGCTCCTGTCGTCGTCAGACGGTCTCCCGCTTCGTAGCTGACCTCTGTGATCACACCATCCTCTGTGGCATAGAGAATACCATCACTTCCGACGAAATCTTCAAAGGCCTGTAACTGTTCTTCCCGTTTTTCTTTCGTCTCTTCCGCTTCCTGTAAGGTCTCCTTCAGATCTTCCACGGTAGCATTGTAGGTAGTCTGGGCGTTCTGCCCGGTGATCACCGCTTCCTGATAGGTCTCTTCTGTATCCAGCTTGTCGATTTTCTGTTTTGCCTGTGCTGCCGCCAGCTGGTTGGTAAGTTCAGTGATGGCATTTTCATTATCTGTTACCGTAGTTTCTGCCTGTGTCAATGCTGATTTTGCCTGTAGATATTTTGTTCGTGCGCTGAGATAACCGTTCTGGATCGTCATGAAATTCACTGTATTATCGGTTCCGGCGCCTTCATAACCTTCTTTTGCCGCTTCATAATCTTCCAATGCATCCTGATAATCTTCCTGAGTTTCTGTCAGCTTCTCCTGCAGAGAAGCTGCGTTGGCCTGCTTCTGCTCCAGCTGTACCTGCAGAGATGCCACTTTGTTCGTCACGCTCGTACCGGAAGTATTGCGGATGGATGCCGCATAGGAAGCACTGATCTTCTGGGTATCGTAGTCGGTCTGGGCTTCCAGCAGGGACAATTCATAGGTACTCTCTGCCTCCGCATAGTCTGCCTGCGCCTCCACTACCGCATTTTGCAACAGCGCCCGAACCGCCTCCACGCTGTCTTCCGTGAATTTCAGCAGTTCCTCGCCTTCGGTGACACGCTGCCCGCTGGCGGCGTAGATCTCCTCTATCTTCAGATATTTCTGTACGGCATCATCGTCATCCTCGTCGCTGTCATCCTCGTCATCGTCACTGACATCCAGATCCAGATCGTAATCTACGGATTTTGTGTTGTATTCCAGAGAACCGCTCTCAGTAACACCTACCTTTAAAGTACCACGCTCCACCGTCTCTTCCTTGTAGATCCACTGTTCTTTCTGAAGTAACGGTGCGATGAACACGGTATAACTGGCCGCCAGAATCAGCAGAAACAGTGCGATCCCCGCCAGAATCAACTTTTTCTGCTTCTTCGTGAGGGATTTCAGTTTATCAAAATGTGGTCTTTTTAATTTCATGACTGTGTCTGTCCTCCCTGCATACTCTGTCTCTGCTGTAACTGCTCGATCTCTTCCTCCGTCATGCCGAAGACTACGGTGACGGATTCGTTGGCACTTAAGCTGTCCTCCTCATCTTCCACGTTGATCTGTACCGTCACGCTGTATATGACACTGGTACGGCTGTCAGACGAGGATACCGGATCAATGGCTGTGATCACACCGGTATATCCGCTGCCTGCGGAGGACTGCACATAAGCACTGTCGCCTACAGTCAGTTTTGCAATATCCGACTGATCTACCGATACGGTGACCGTCAGCTCCTTCGGATTGCTGTAAACGAATACCACTGCATCGGAAGTCAGAGTCTGCTCCGCCCGCACCATGGTCCGCAGGATCGTTCCGTCCTCCGAGGCATAGAAATATCCGTCTCCCACACTGCTTTCAAACCGTTCCAGATTCTCTTTGGCATCTTCATAAGTACTTTTCAGAGCTGCCAGATCGGACTTAGCTTTTTCCACCGTAGTATTATAATCACTCTCTGCCCGTTCTGCGCCGGACAGGGAAGTCTCATAGGTCAACTTTGCCTGCGCCAGCTGGATCTCATAATTTTCCTTCGCCTCCGTGACTGCCTGCTGAAGGCTGGGAAGCTTTAACTGCAATGTCTGTAAGTTAAAAGAAGCATTGGTGACTGCATCCTCATATTTTTCCTGTGCTTCTTCCAGATCCTTCAGGTTCTGTTCCAAAATGCTGTATAGGGATGCCAAAGTTTTCACATTCGAGGAATTGCTGTCCTGTCCACTGCTGCCCAGCACATTGCCTGCGGTTCCACCCGCTTGCACAGATCCGGCTGACCCGCCAGTGACCTGAGACCAACTGATGCCCCACTCATCCATCTTGTCCGTCAGTGCTTTCAGGTTCTCATCATAGATTGCCTGATATTCATCTGCCTTGAAATAACTCTTATAGGAACCGTCATTAACGTAAGACTCATATTCCGCTATGTCATCCTCGGCATCCTGCAATTCCTCTTCCGCCCTGGTCACAGCACTCTGCAGACTTGCTACCGTCTCATCATAGACTTCCTTCGCCTGTTGTCCGGTGAGAATGGCACTGTTTCTCGTATACTCCGCTGTGATCAGGTCCTGCTCATATTCGATAGCTCCGGTACGATACGCAAGCTCCGCATCCTCCAGCGCTCTCTCCAGTTCTTTTCTGGCTTCCTCCACACTGTCCTCCGTAAGCTTTAAAATCTTATCTCCTGCCGTTACCTCTTCCCCGGAGACCGCGTAGACTTCCTCGATCTCTAACTCTGTTGTCAGATTTTCCACGTCAAAGCTCGCCTCCGTGATACCGACATTGGTAACACCTGACGCAGCAATCATATCCTCCGTGAAGGTCAGCCCCGCCATATTCCCCGGCATGGAAAATTCTGATTGATTGCCGTTTCTATGTAATATCACCACTGCTGCCACAGAACCTCCACCCAGCGTAAGTACCAGTACCAGCGCAATGATGATCCATTTTTTGTTTTTCTTTCGGGAAAAAATTATCTGTTTGATCTCTTTGTTCTTCACGGCGAACCTCCGATTGCTATTCCGTCCAAATTTCATTGTTTTCTCAAGTATAGTTGGATTTTGTATTGAAAAAGTGTTCACTCTGTGAAAAATCTGTGTCCTATAGGAGCTTTCCCCCTGCTTACGTCCATACAATTGCGAAAATAAAGCACTAAAAGAAGGCCCTGTTAGAGGCTGCTTTCGCAAAAGTCTCTAACATGACCTTCTATCCATACGCTTACGAATTCGTGCTATCGCGCTAATATGCCCGGAAAAACAAATCACCGCTTCCGGGAGATGCAGATATCCTCCAGATTCTGCGCGCCCTCCGGTCCGATGGGTCTGCCGCCTGTGGTGATACCCCATCCTGCACGGATCTTGATAATATCGTCGATCTGTCCCTGGGACAACAACGTCTTCTTCCCTAAGATAAAGTTGTTCATCATCAGGATCTTCGCATAATATTCCGTGGTCTCCATGCGGTAATATGCCTGCATGAGGTTATCTCCCCAGGTCAGCGCACCATGATTCGCCAGAAGTACCGCATTATAGTCACGGCAGTACGGAGCTACCGCTTCCGGCACTTCCTCTGTACCGGGCAGGGCAAAATGCACTAACGGCACACAGCCTAAGGACAGAACCCCTTCCATCAGAACCGGCTCCTCCAGACTGATGCCCGCACAGGCAAACGCCGTCGCCGTCAGAGGATGTGCATGTACCACGCCTTGTACCTTCGGGTTCTCCTTGAATACTCTGAGGTGCATCTTGATCTCGCTGGAAGGCTTGTGCGTTCCCTCCAACACATTCCCGTCCAGATCCAGTTTTACCAGCATGTCCTCTGTCATAAATCCCTTAGAAACTCCCGTAGGTGTTGCCCAGATCTCATTATCTCCGACTTTACAGGAGATATTCCCGTCGTTCGCTGCCACAAAGCCGCCCTGATACATTCTGCGGCCTACCTCTAAGATCATCTGTTTTGCCTGTGCATCTGATATATATTCCATACTAATCTCCATTCCGCAGACGATTCCTTCCGTCGGAGGAATCCTCCTTTTCCGTTCCGGCATGCAATAATATATTACCTTATTGCCCTTCTCCTTGTCCAGCTGATATTCCCAATAATTTTTTATGCATGCGAGTAGAGGGTAGGGTGCCATGTGCCAGTGGCACATGTTTAGCACGGACCGAAGCGGAATGAAATATCTTCTCATGTCTATACAAAAAAACGTCAAAATGCTATAATTAAATTTAAATCACTTTGCCAACACATACGAAGGAAGCATAGCACTATGACACGGAAGAAAGTTAAATTTTCTCATACCAAATGGCTGCTGCCGTTATGGATACTTCTTATCGGCAGTATTGTCTTATATATGATCGCTCATGCGGTACAGCAGAACGACTCCAGGCACATCCGCACTCTTGCGGAACTAAATGCTGTAACCTACGGTGATAACATGATCGCAGATCTGAATGCCGGTATCAATATCACGGATACACTGGAGCAGCTTCTGATCAGTACGGACGGCAGAATCGACAAATTTGATATCATTGCGGACAGAATGATGGCAGATTACGTCCGGAGCATCCAAGTGGCTCCCGGGGGCATCGTAACAGATATCTATCCCGCCGAAGGCAACGAAGCAGGTAAAATAGACCTGATCCATGACAAATACCGCGGAGAGACCGTAAATTACAGCATTGCTAATGATGTGCTTATCATACATGGTCCTTTCGAGCTGGAGCAGGGAGGACACGTCCTTTCGATCCGTAATCCAGTTTTTTTACAGGATGAGAAGGGAACTCCATATTTTTGGGGCATGACTATGGTTATCATCAAGGTTCCTGATATTTTTCAGCATTCCGCTGATGCCTTAACCAATTTCGGTTATCAATACCGGCTATCGAAGACCATCTCACCTCTGACCGATGAATATACCGTGGTAGACCAGTCGGAGGAGACTCTGATGGATCCCGTCTCTTATGATTTTACTCTGGGAGGCTGTAGCTGGAAGCTGGAAGTCATGCCCACCGGTGGCTGGAAGAATGGCACACTTTTACAACTGATAGTATTATGTGGCATTGCAGTGATCCTACTACTGGTGGTTCTAACGATATCTATACTATTCGTTGACGAGCAACGCAAAAAATTTCGCAGACTCTCTCTGACGGATTCTATGACCGGTCTCTTAAATCGTAACGGATTTAATTTGCAGCTGGAGGAGTATCTGGAGGGAAACAAGCAGAAAAACTGTGTCGGTATATTACTTGACGTGGATAATTTTAAATTTATCAATGATGTCTATGGTCATACTATCGGTGATCAGGTTCTATTGCAGCTTTCACAATCCTTAGTGCAGGCTTTTCCGGATAATTCCATTATTGCCAGAAATGGCGGTGATGAGTTCTGTATTATCCTGAAGGATTGCAGTGCAGAAGAGGCTGCCCCAATGATAGACGCTTTCAGCAAGGCTTCCCGCTCTTTTTCAGCCAAGGGTGCCGATCATAATTATAGCATTTCCATTGGCTATGCGGAATACCCCGCCAACGCAGAAAAAGTCTCTGACATTCTCCGTTATGCCGACATTGCACTCTATGAGGTAAAATTACAGGGAAAACATGGTGCTCTGGCCTACCGGTCGGATTTCCACAATTCGAAACGGACACAGCTTGGTTTTTCATTATCGGATATTTCTGACAACCTGCCGGGTGCCTTTTTCATCTACCGGGCCGAAAAGGAGGATGAACGCATCCTGTATGCTAATCAGGAAATGCTTCAGCTGACAGGATGTACGGATCTGGATGATTTTATGCATTTTACGAAACATCAATTCCGTAATCTGGTGCATCCTGAAGATCTGACACAGGTAGAAGAAAGCATCTGGCAGCAGATAGAATCCGGCATGAACGGATACAATGATTATGTCAAATACCGACTTGCTGTCAAAGATGGAACTTATAAGACGGTTCTGGATTATGGGCGTATCGTGGAGAGTGAACATTATGGCTCGGTTTTCTATGTGTTGGTAGTGGATTGCGAATTTATCAAAACACACTACGATGATTAATCATAAAAATAAAAGAATAACAAACTTTCCTCCGGGGCATACTGGTTCCGGAGGAATTTTTATATGAAAGATCAGATTAAGTCTTACTTACAACGTTTGAATCACGGAGAAGCTCTGGAAAATGTCCAGGCGGATTTCGTCCGGGAATGTAAGGATGTGGATCCTTCCGCAATTATGCAGGCCGAACAGGAGCTGCTACGGGAGGGTACTTCCATCGAAGAATTGCAGCGGCTCTGTGATGTGCATTCCGCCCTGTTCCATGGTTCCACGACAGAAGAGAAAATTGCCAATGCCGAAAAAACAACAGTCCATTCTCCAGCTGCCCAGAAACTACACTCTAAAGACATAAAGGATCAACGGCTCTCCGCCGCTGCCGCCCTGATTCAGATCTCCGGACATCCTCTGCAGACTTTTACGCTGGAAAATGCAGCACTGGAAAAGCTGATTGCCCGCGCGAGGCAGGCATTGGAAAATAATGGATTTTCCAATGAACTGCTTGACGAGCTGCGCCAGATTGCTATCCACTATGCCAGAAAGGGAGACTTACTTTATCCACATTTGAAGGTGCAATATGGGATCAGCGGCCCCTCCGCAGTCATGTGGACAGTGGATGATGAGATCCGGGATGAACTGAATGCCCTTGCAAAACAAAAAGACCAAAAAGAAACCGATGCATGGAAACAACGTTTGAATGCCGTATTGACCCGCATGGAAGAAATGATCTACAAGGAATCCAATATCCTCTTCCCCAACTGCGCACTGAATTTCTCGGAGGAGGAATGGTATCACATCTACCGGGATGCCAAAGATTATGCGGAATGCTTCGGTATCCGGGGTGACAGTTGGGAGGCTGCGGAAGCACATCTGGCTGACACTGCCTCTACGGTTGGCACCATGTCTGCGGAACATGCTTTTGCAGATGGTGAGACCAGAATCCACCTTCCCGGCGGCAGTCTGACCCTGTCACAGCTGACCGCCATGTTGAATACGATTCCTTTGGAGATTACCTTCGTGGACATCGATAATGTCAATCGTTATTTTAACGAAGGCCCCAAGGTATTCAAACGTCCCGGCATGGCATTGGACCGTGAGGTCTTCACCTGTCACCCGCCTAAAATCGAAGAACAGGTTCGCCGCATTATCGGAGAATTCCGTGCAGGGAATCTGGACCAGGTACCGGTCTGGATGGACAAGAACGACCGGACTTTTCTCGTGACCTATTATGCCATCCGGGATAAGCAGGAGCAATATCTGGGAACACTGGAACTGGTACAGGACATGGAGTTTGCAAAAGAGCACTTCCGCTAGGACAGTGCTCTTTTTACCGAACATAATGTAGTCATCCGGCTCTTTTGATCTCTTTTTTCGTTATAGTTTTTAATCCTTATATTCCAGTCCAAAATAATCCATGTATGCCTTAAATCTATCCTGGGCAGTCAGACAGGTATCCATAAGATATCCCTGTTCGTTCTTCCATTCCTTCAGACCCCGATAGTAGAATTCCTTTATATCATCCTCGATAATAAAAGGGGTAATTCCATTACGGAGGCACTCCTTAAACATAATTAATCTTCCAACACGGCCATTTCCATCCTGAAAAGGATGTATCTTCTCAAATTCATAATGAAATTGTATTATTTCCTTCAACGTCTTTTGTTTTGAAAGATTATATCTTTTTAATAAATTCCGCATTTCTCCGGATACATCGGCGGGCTTTGCGGTTGCGCTTCCTCCGACCTCATTTTCAAAACGTTTATATTCACCAACAGCAAACCACGTTTTTCTGCTATCTGACGTTCCTGATTTCAAAATATAATGTAACTGTTTAATAAATGCCTCACTCAGGGGATAGTTTGCCAACTCTATTATTTGATCAATGCATCGGAAATGATTGGCTGTTTCAACAATGTCATCCACATTCACAACTTCATCCTGAATTCCAATCGTATTCGTTTCAAAAATATATCTGGTTTGATCATGGGTCAAGCGGCTGCCTTCCATATGATTCGAATTATATGTCAGTTCGATCTGAACCTTATGATATATTCCTCCCGGTATCCCTGCTTCCTTTTCCATTTTTAATCTGGTCAAAAGATCATTTGCTATTTTTTCCGCTCGTTTCTTTCTGACCGGCTTTACGGCATCCTCCGGAATCCTCCATGTTTTCCCATCAAGAATTACACCCGGAATTTTTCCATGGGCACAATAATTTCTTACACTTCTTTCTGATAAATTCCATTTTGCAGCTATTTCATTTACATTTACATATTTCATACACAACCTCCGTAAAACTACTCACCGGAAATATTATATCATTATCGGCAATATATCTCAAACTTTTTTCTTTTAGATTTCATTTATATTTTGCCGATAAGAGTCGCTTAATTCTTTCTGTGCTTCCTCTACGTAAATGTGTGCGTTTTTCAGATTCCACCGGATCTCTTCTTCGGTAACAGCACGTTTTACTTTCCCGGGATTGCCGACGACCAGGGAATTATCCGGGATCTCCACGTTCTGTGTCACCAGCGCTCCGGCACCGATGATGCAGTTTTTCCCGATCTTACAGCCGTTCATCAGAATGGCTCCCATACCGATCATGGTATTGTCGCCGATCTTACAGCCGTGGACGATCGCACCGTGTCCAATGGTCACATGATCTCCGATCTCCACCGGATATCCACTGCCCAGATGCACTACCGCATTGTCCTGAATATTGCTCTCTTTGCCGATGACAATGGAGTCCCTGTCGCCCCGGACCACCGCATTGTACCAGATTCCGCTGTTTTCTCCGATCGTCACATCTCCCTGCACCACCGCACCGGGAGC
>OFMB01001264.1_pt1 | contig 12321 bp, 10 predicted proteins | sample 1541111 | NCBI WGS metagenome assembly OFMB01 (sample SAMN04209241, study PRJEB22552) | human gut metagenome | biome: gut; material: feces | host: Homo sapiens | place: USA: Oklahoma
CCAGGTGACTGCATCAATATTCCGGCAGAAGTGAAACACTGGCATGGCGCAGCACTGGATAGCACCAAGAGGACTATTTTTTTGTGTTAGCGCCACTTAACGATTGTGGGTGTCAAAACACCCGTTTAGTGATATAATAAACTCTGTATATTCATTAAAATGGAGGTGCTTATCATGGCAGTCCCAAAAGTTGACGGACAATTTATAGCAGAGGCTATTAAATATATTGATGAGAATGGAGTTCCTTGGCACAATATGAGTACCAAGTATGAGCTTGTATGGGAAAACGGTAATACCTATCCACCAAAGTATGTCATCGCAGTAGCAAATCATTTGCAGAATGGTGCAGAGATAGATGTATCTGGATATAATGCTGTCGAAGCAAAAAACTATCTTACTGCAAAAGGATATGAGATTCAGATTAAGCAGACTAAATACGAGATTACTATAACATCAGAGTCTGTTACTTCTACTGATGATTCATTCACTATGGATAATATTAGTGCAGGAGATGTGTTCAAGCCTTTGGATGCATCATTTGTTTCTGCCGATGGAACTGTTATCAAAAGAAAATATGGGAAAGGTGAGAGACGGAATACAAACCAAACTTTACCACGTATTGCGTTTCAAATTTATGAAAAACAGATTGCAGCCTTGCCAGTAGAAGAAAAAGAACAGTTTCCAATTTGTCAATACGCTCCAGATAAGGAAATGATTCGTGGAATTTATTACAGCAAGGACGAAGCAAAAGCACACAATATACATCCGTTCAATACAATGTCGTATGATTATGATGGTGGCAGACAGTTTGTAATTTATTCATGGAATATCTTTACAACTCTTAGATTTGTTCAGGAGTGTTTGACACGTTTCGGTAATCCGGGAGATTCCTTCAAATTGGTTTATCGTGAGAAGGAAAATGCAGAGGAAGAGGCAGCAGTTGTAGAGGAAGTAAAACCAGCAGAATTTAATGGCTATCTGAATCCATATTCGACTATGCTTGTGGAATCTAAGAACATTATATTCCGAGGCGCTCCGGGAACTGGAAAGACTTATCTTGCAAAAGAAATTGCTACTGACATTATTAGCAATGGCTATTTTGATGATTATACGATGCTCACAGATGAGCAAAAGCAACAGGTAGAGTTTGTCCAATTTCACCCAAGTTATGACTATTCGGATTTTGTAGAAGGACTCCGTCCAAAGACGAATGAAGATGGTTCTATGGGTTTTGAATTGCAGGATGGCGTTTTTAAGAAATTCGTGGATAAGGCTAGAAGAAACTATGAGAATTCTAAAAAGTCCACAGAGGTCATTGCAAATGAATTATCTGTTCAAGAAGCAATGAAAGAGTTCTTTGATGATGTGGACACAGGAAATAACACATTCAAGACCAAAACGGGTACAGAATTTACAATCACAGATGTCGATGATGAGCATATTTATCTTTCAATACCACAAAATGCATCCATCAACAGTATCCGATTGAATATTTCTGAAATTAGACAGATGTTAGAGTCTGGAAGAGAATTTAACAAATTAAAAGATATTACGGAATTTTTCAATATCAATTTTACACAGCAGAGATATTCCTACAACCTTGTTATTTTTAATGAGATCCAGAAAAAGAAAAAGGCTGCAAAGATTATAAGACAGGAAGAGTTGAAGAAATATGTATTCATTATTGATGAGATAAATCGTGGAGAGATATCTAAGATTTTCGGAGAGCTGTTCTTTGCTGTTGATCCGGGATACAGAGGTGTGGCAGGAGAGGTTTCCACCCAGTATGCAAACCTTCATGCTGATAGTAATGAAAAATTCTATATTCCAGATAATGTTTATATCATTGGTACGATGAATGATATTGACAGATCTGTAGACAGCTTTGATTTCGCTATGAGACGAAGATTCCGTTTTGTGGAGCTTCGTGCAGATGAGCGCCTTGAGATGCTTGCTAACTTGAACAACGAAGAGAAAGAGGCTGAGGCAATTGCCAGAATGTCAGCTTTGAATTTGGAAATTGCAGCAACAGAAGGTTTGAATGAAAACTATCAGATTGGTGCATCCTATTTCTTGAAGCTGAAGAATATTGACTTTGACCAGTTATGGTCAGATTACCTACATCCGTTGTTACAGGAATACATAAACGGTATGTATGATGAAGAAGGTATTATGGAGCGATTTAAGAAAGCATATACCCAAGGAAAGTCGGATGGAGCTGATGTAGATGAGTCGAATTAAAATAAAAGATAATTCGAGAATACCTAAGGAGTCATTGTCTGGCATATCACTTCTGACAAGCAAAATTGCAGATAAAACTTTGGAGCAGTTGGAGAATGAAGGGATATTTGTATTCCCGGAAATTCTTAGAGAGGCAGATGATATCACAAAAGACCAGATGATTTTACAGAGTGTAAACAATTATTATTTGTCGAGCAATGTCATGGGCTTCATGGGACTTGGAGATGAGAAACTCATAGTTGAATCAAGATTTAGTGGTAATGGGCGGGATTTCCTGTTTCAATATTTGCTTGAGAGAGTATTTGATGTTCCGAATATTGTAGATTTGGAAACAGATGCGAACAATGATGATCGTGTTTTCAATCTGCTTGTTTTTATCTTCCCACATTACTTAAAGAGTGCCATGCGTAAGGGGGTCTTTAAGACTTATGTGAGAAAAACATACAATGACTGCAATGTTAAGGGAACGATAGATATAGCGAGACACATTGTTAAGAATACACCGTTTGTTGGTAATGTAGCATATTCGCAGAGAGAGTATTCCTTTGATAATGATTTGATGGAATTAATACGTCATACGGTGGAGTTTATCAGACACAAGCCATACGGACATAAACTGCTTGCACAGGCTAAGGATGAGGTCAAGGCTGTTGTAGCGGCCACTCCTAACTACGAGATGTGTAACCGACAGAAGATTATTGATGCAAATAAGACCAATACCATTAGACACGCATATTACCGAGAATATTGTGAACTGCAGAACTTGTGTCTACTTATCTTACAGCATCAGAAACATCAGATTGGAATGGGAAGCAAGAAGGTATATGGATTGCTCTTTGATGGCGCATGGCTCTGGGAAGAGTATATGAATTCGATTGTGGACGAGATTTTCTATCATCCGATGAACAAAGCTACAAAAGGTTCTCAGCGTTTGTTTGATCATAATCGCGGACTTATCTACCCAGACTTCATCAGCAGAGACTCAGAGGCACGAGTGATTGCAGATGCGAAGTACAAACCGATTGATAATATTGGAAACAAGGACTATTTGCAAGTATTGGCATATATGTTTCGATTTGATGCCAAGAAAGGGTTTTATTTTTATCCTGAAATGGGAGAGGAAGAAGATGCTGTTATGTGGCTCAACCGTGGTTCGACTTATGAGAAGAATGTAGAGGCTCGAGAGGATATTTGTCTCATCAAGCACGGATTTCAGATTCCGACCGGGATAGATGTATATAGTGCTTTCACAGAGCAGATGCGATGTAATGAAATCAAATTCCTTGAAGGAATTTTAACGTCCGTGAAATAGGAAAAATATACCTTTTAACGATGCATCCCCTCGGTTTAGAAAACTCCAAAGGGGATAATCATTTCTCGGCTTTTTATGATAGGAGATTTTTATGATACGTGTACTTTTCATCTGCTACGGCAGGCTATAATAAAATTGTTAGAATGTAGTAAAATAGGGCTTTTGAACAGTTTGTAATTAAGTTTTTACCTATGATATACTTATTTTGATTTAATAAGATATGGAAAGAGGAATTTAGAGGTATGAAAGAAATTTTACTAAAGATATTTGACAGTGAGATAATGTACTATGTGGTAATACCTATAGTTATAGTCTTGCTGGGATGGGTAAAAAACGAGCGTGACCTTAAGGAAAAGAATAAAGAATTGGGGTATTGGATGCTGAAATGTAGAAGAATACCAACTTTTCCAGATATTATGATAAAAACTTATAAAATGATGGCGATAAATTTACTAATTACATTCGTAGCTAGAAAAATGCTTTGTTATTGGAAAGGTATGGTTTTTTCGTATATTATTTGTGGAATTTGGTATTTAGGAATCAATGCTATAATCACTTTTAGAAATTGCAAAAGTCATAATGGTAAAATTGAGTTTTGGCAGGAGGGTAAGCTAAAGAGGAAACTTGCAATTACACTTTATTTAATATATGCAATTTCTTTGTTAGCAGATCTTTCGGAAAAATACTCTTGGATAGTGGAGGGTATATTTATTATATTGTTAATCGTTTGGATAATCTGTTTGCTCAATTATTGCGATGTGGCTTTCATTTTGGACAATAGATATGCGGATATTTATGTAAAGGGGAGTGAAAGAGCTCAATTTGCCGAGGCTGGAAGTATAAGGAAGCATGGAGAATGGATAATTGTAAACAGATATGTAAACGGGTATGATGAAGAAATAAGAATTAAAGAAAGTGATATAGTTAGGATTGATTACTATGGCGAACCAATGATTGCGGTTGAGAAACGTAATTTATTTTCCAAAAGAAGAAGTAGTGAATAAATGGAATATACATATAAGAACGTTGCTATTAAAAAAAGTGCCTATGAGAGTTGATGGATTCTAGTTATTTTAAGAGGATTTAATAAAAGAGTTGTTATCCTGTTTAATAACCGGAATTTGAATTGCTGTTATAATAAATAATTTTATAATGGAGGTTCGGTTACATGGAAAATAACATTGTAAATGTATATGGCTACATAAGGGTGTCAACAGAAGGGCAGGTCAAACAGGTATATTCCTTAGCGGAGCATCGTGCGGAAATTGAAAAATATTGCAGTTCCAAAAGTTACAAATTGATAGAGATTTTTAAGGACGAGGGTATCAGCGGAGCGAAAGCCAATGAGGACGAAATGAGTATTGAGCGTGACGGTCTGCTTAATATGCTTGCTTCACTGAAAGAAAATAAAATTCAATATATTGTTGTGCTGTCAACAAATCGTCTGTGGCGGTCAGACTTGGTGAAAGTTTTGTTGCATAGGGAACTTAAAAAGAACAATGTGGATATCAGAGCAATCGACAGACCGAATTATTCTATCTACACGCAAAATCCCAATGGGATTTTTGTAAATGGTATGTTTGAACTGTTGGACGTGTATGAGCGGTTGGAGATAGCATTGAAATTAAAACGTGGACGATTGCAGAAAGCAAAGGGCGGTGGTTATGCAGGCGGTGGCGCTCCATTTGGTTATGAGTGTTTGCGTGGTGGCAATAAATTGTATGTAAATGCAACAGAGGCAAAAGCGGTACAAAGGGTGTTCCAGTTAAAACAGCTTATGCCCGATATGACATTAAAAAATGTATCGGAGTTTATGAAAGCAGAAGGGTACAAGGGCAGGAAGGGAACGGACTTTAATGTTGTGCTTGTAAAACGTATTCTTGATAAAGAAAATTTTTACAAGGGGAGCTACAACTATGGAGTGATAGAGAGCGTAGGAGAGTATGAGCCGATACTTTTATAGAAAATAATATGTGTCTTGACATTGCTATCATTTTGGAAAGATTGCAGTTGTTATATGATAAATTGCAGGAGCAGAAAAAACGTGGAATGGACTGTTGATAGGAAATTGTACTGACAGTAAAAGTAGAAGAATAGCAGTAGACAGGAAAGAAACAGCATTCAGAAGGGCATGGATGGTATTACATAGTAATTAAAGATTTTGAAAAAAGTGTGAGCAGGAAGGAGCGTGCAGAGAATATGAAAACATTGGAAAAGGTTTGGGTTCTATATGACGAGATGTTTTGTGACGAATTATCCATAAAGCTACTGTATCAGCATAAAGATTTTATTAACGAGTTCGTGGATGAAAATGAAAATCCCATTAGCAAAAGTGCAGTAGCAGACTGGATTATGGAGAACTATTACAATGACAGAAAATTTGTGGAGTACTGCAAAGAGGGAAAAGGGAAAATACTCGAAACAGCGGAGCAACTGTATCAATATAACGAGGAATACAGAAAGAGCGTAGATGAAGAAAGATTGTATCTGCTGTATATGATTGGCATAGCGGTTACAAAAGTTGCAAATACTTTTGGAGTAAGTCGGCAGACAGTATATAGCAGAATTAAAAACTTTGAAGAAAACAGATTGCAGGAATTTTTACAGGATGGCAGAGAGGCTTGACACTCTGTCATTTTTTTATTTGACAGTCAGTTTGAAAAATTATGTGGGCGGTGTTCTCCTGCTATATTTACAATATATAATGGGTTCAGATGAATACACCCCGATTTTGAAATTGACAAAATAAATATGCAAATACATTTGAAATGATGATTGACGAAAGCAGACCATAGCGTTACAATTCCCACCAAACATTAAGAAAGGAAGATATGGTTTTGTCAAGTTACAGTATTATAGACCTCCACAGTGTTTTGAAGATGCAATAACCTTTACGGACAGCCGGAGCATGTTTGAAAACTTGTGGGAGGAATGGCTTGACACACAGCTTTTTCTTCTGGCAAAAGGAACACCGATGGCAGGAATGGGATATCATGAGATATTCCAGTGCTTGCCGAAGGGGAAACAAGAGGAACTTATGAATAGAAAAGCCGGATTTGCAAAAACGGCAGGAATAGAATAATCAGGTAACAGCGTTAGGGCAGTTATGAGTGAAATACTTGTAGCTGCTTTTTTGTGCTTTTGGACACGATGTCCAGAAGCGGGAAGGAGAGATATATAGATGGAATCAATGAGAGATATTAACAGGGTAATGGAGCGTGAGATAGCGAAGGGGAGTTGCCCTTTGAAACTGGATCATATTGAATTTGGGAATTATTCGTATCAGGAGATTACGTCAAGAGAGAAATTGATGGAGGTGCTATCGTATTTGTTGCGGATAGGTGATTTCAAGCAGTATGCTGGAAAGACTATCCTAAATAATGTTTATATGGACCTTCGAGGGAAAAAGCCTATATTCAAGCGAACTAGGACAGCAATAGAAAGAAATAATATATTTGCAACAATCAAAAGGTGTGCAAAAAAGCTAAAGCCGGAGTATAATGGAGATGTATATCTGGAAACGGTCAGATGTTATTTCGACATACCGCAAGAAAATCTGGAAAAGTGCCGGTATACATATCAGGGGAACGAAACATACGCCTTTATGATGTCGGACAAATATATCATGGCACTATATACGCATTGTCTGGTGGCAAGAAGGGAAGCTGCTGTGCAGGGGATACATATAGAGGGATTTACTGATAGAGAGTATGAGATGGTAAGGCTGGAGAATGTATGAGATGTCTTGTTTTAGACATTGCTGTTAGATAATATTAGATTTGAGAAAATGTTTGTATATGCGGAATATGTTACTGTGTATCATTATAAAAGATAGATGGATGAAATGGTTTTTAATTCATGAAATCCAATATTGAAAAATGATTTAATGTTGGAGAATAGGTTTAATTTGATTTTGGATAAAGTGAGGTGGGAATATGCACCATTATTGGACATATATTGAAGTACCGAATGATCAAAATAATGAAATATCTTTTTCGATTCAATTAAGAAATAAAAGCAGATTTATTTTGAATGACTGTTATTTTACAATATATAAGGAATTATTTGAACGATATCCTGATTCGGATTACTTTTGTGTGGAATTGGTAGATCAATGTGATAAGAAAGCAGCAAAAGAAAAGATGAAAAGATCGGTAGATCTTCTGGTATATATAACCGGCATTCCATATGAAATGGATTATGTGAGAGAAGATGATGATAATATTATACTGCCTATAGATATTGGTTATAGCAGAGAAAAAATTGAAAGGATTAGTTCAATAAATTTGCAATATGGGAGGATAAGAACTAAGAGAGAACTATTGGAAAATACTCTGAGATTATACGCATTAGCAGTAAAATATGCTTCTATACTAGATGATGCAGAAGAGTCTTATTTTTCTAATTTCAGAATTATTGAGAAAATTGCAAAGGATGAATTTTCAATAGAAAAAAACACAATAAATAAAGGGCATGCAGATATAAGAAATATGGTAAAGAAAATCATCCTGGAAATTTACGGGATAAAAGTACCGGAAAATAAAATGGATGATTTATCAGGGAATTTAGCGTCGGAAATGTTTGATACTGTCTTTTCAGATATTTATGCTAAAATAGCTTGGTTTTGTACAAAGAAAAATATTGATTATGAAGAGGAAACTTTAAGCAAGGCAGTAAAGATTAGAAATGCGCTTGCTCATGGTGATAATGTAAATATATCATTCAGTAGTAGAGAGTATAAGCTAATAGCTTATTTGTCACATCAATTCATACATGAAAAATTTTTTAGTAATATTAAAAAGTGCTTTTTGGAAGGAAGAATTATAGATTAGCGTAATCCATATTTAGAAAACTTTAAGATATACTTTTAGAAGGGAGCTGCATACGATGGAAAGAGTATTCCTAACTTTAGAAGAAACGATTAATAAATCAGCTATCATTCTATTTAGGAATTTTGTAAATAAATATCCTGATGTGACAAAGTGGTTTATGTGTAGTGATTATTGCTTTGATGACAAGAGTAAGGCAAATAATGTGATTTCTTTTGTTATTTACCCTTATATATTAGATTTTAACGATTGGAATAGTGTCATTGAAACAATGCAGAAAACGGATTTGAAACATTGTAGACAAGTATCCCCTGTTTTTTGTGATTTCACAAAGAAGGGATATTTTTTCTCTTTTAATTTCATTTTAGACGAGAATTGTATAATAGAGAAGTGGAAAGATAAAACTACTTTAGATAAGGTTATAGACGATTATATAGCAATGACTGAGAAGTGGCAACAGACAACTCCTAAAAATGCAGCAAATTATAGAAGGATGAATAAGAAACTTCATGATTTACGCAATCAAACGAAGAGAAAAAATTTTAATTACAAATTACTAGGGCGTATTATGGAGGTTTCTTTTTTGGCAGGTTATTTAAAGTATTTACTGTATAGGGAAGCAAAGGATATAGAAATATTTAGTTGGTTATCTGATAGAGATGCAATTACTAGTTGGAATGATGGAATATATTCGGATTTGTATCACATGGTATCACACTGCATCATTTCCGAAAAGCTCTCGCCAGAAAAAGACAATTCGGTTAAAGAATTAATGATAAATGATGTTAATAAGAATATGTTCTATGATCCATTAAATAGAGTTGCGGATTTTATTTGTGGTGGAATTGCAGATTTTAATTATATAGATGGTAGCGTAAGTGGTAAGAAACAACAAACACTGATAGAAGATGTCATTTCGGATAATGATTATCTCATTATTTTAAAAATATCAGAAAAAGGAATAGCGAGAGCATCACATAAGAAAATCTGTGAGTAGATGATATTTTGGTTGGCAAGTGTGTTATTATTGGTAAATTGGAGTTTGCAAAATAATATACAGTTTTGGAGGTACAGTTATGGCATATCAGACAGCTCTAACTATAGAGAGTGTTATAAAAGATATTGATGCAAAGAAATATTTGTTACCATCGATTCAGAGAGAATTTGTATGGAGTACAAAGCAGATAGAGAAACTTTTTGACAGCCTTATGATGGACTATCCCATCAATGCATTTCTTTTTTGGAAAGTACCAAAGGAGAAAGCAAAGGAATTTAGTTTTTATGAATTTCTGAGAGATTATCATCAGAGAACAGGTAGACACAATCCAAAGGCAAATATAAGCGGTTCAGATGATATTATTGCAATTCTGGATGGACAGCAAAGAATGACTTCTCTTTATATTGGATTGAAGGGATCATATGCATATAAACTTTCATATAAGAGGTGGGATAACCCACAGGCATATCCACCAAGAAAACTATACTTAAATGTTTTAGCAGAATCGGAAGATAACGACTTGACATATGATTTCAGTTTTTTAACTGATACTGAAGTTAAAAATATGAATAAAGAAAAGGATTCAAATGGAAATGCTAAATATTTTTGGTATAAAGTAGGGGAAATTCTTGATGTTCAAGAAGAATATGAAGTAAATGAGATTCTGATAAAAAATGGACTGAATGCCCATCCTAATTTCATTTTTGCAAATAAAGCCTTATTTAAACTCTATGGAGTAATCAAGAAGAATCACACAATCAGTTATTATTTGGAAGAAAGCACAGAACTCGATAAGGTTTTGAATATTTTTATTCGAGTAAATAGTGGTGGTACTACATTAAGTTATTCTGATTTGTTACTTTCATTTGCAACTGCACAATGGCAGCAGAGGGACGCACGTGAAGAACTAAATAAATTCATGGATGAAGTTAATATGATTGGACGTGGATTTAATGTAGGAAAGGATATCATTCTGAAAGCTTGTCTTGTTTTAAGCGGATTTTCAGATATTTCATTCAAGGTCGATAATTTCAATCGTTCTAATATGCTGGTCATTGAGCAGAAGTGGGATGAACTTACAAATGCATTCAGAATGGCGGTAGAACTGATATCTTCATTTGGATATAGTAGAGAGAATATTACATCAAATAACTTGATTATTCCGATTGCCTACTACATTAAATCAATTGATAGTCCGGCAAACTTTGTGACATCAAGTGTCTATGCGGAGGATAGAAGACTTATCAAGAAATGGTTTATTGCTTCATTACTTAATAGAGTCTTTAGTTTTATGCCTGACGGATTATTAAAACCTGTGAGAACCATTATTGATAATAATCCTGGTAAGTTTCCATATGAGAAAATTGCCGATTACTTCCGTGGAACTAGCAGAGATATTTTGTTTACTGATGATAGTATTGATAACTTGTTATGGACAAAGTATGGTACAGGCGATTTACTGATTGTGTTATCTGTTTTATATCCTTGGGCAGATTTAAAGAACAACTTCCATATCGACCATATCTATCCAAAGAGCAAGTTTACAACGAAGAAACTTGCCAAGAAAGGTATTCCAGAAGATAAGATTTCATATTACATTGAGAATGTTAATTATCTTGGAAATCTTCAGTTGTTGGAGGCCACTCCTAATGAGGAGAAGAATAACAAAGACTTTGACGAGTGGTTGAAAGAGGCATTCCCAAATCCAGATCAGCTTAAGGTATATAAAGAGAAACATTTTATTCCAGATGTTGATTTATCATTTGGTAATTTCGAGGAGTTTTTGAGTGCGAGAGAAGAATTGATTGTTGAAGCATTAAAGAAGGAATTGATGCAGGGGGGAATAGAAATGGAATATACACCGATGGAAAAATCTGTTCTATCCTTATTTGATAGAACAGATTTTAAGAATATTTCCAAAAATGAATTGATTGGATATGCATCAAAATTAAATGAATTAAGACCAGAAGTTGCAAAAGAAGTAATTGCTCAGTTCCCAGAACTTGCAAAATTAATTCAATCGACAGCTATCGAATACAAAGGTATGCTAGAAACAATCATTGCAAGTGATGATGAAAGCATTAAGCAAGTATATGGAATTCTGGATAAGGAATTAGATTCGGCAGCTGAAAGTAGAAAAGAATATTCGCAATTAGCAAGTCAAGTTTTGGATGACTTAAGTAAAGGGTTATCTAACCCCAATCTTTCAGAAGAAGAAAAGAGTAAAATAAGAACGCAGGAAATTGAAGTGTTAAAGATGGTTGGTGAGAAGGACACAGAGATTAGAGAGCAGGAAAAGGAAATTGTTAATACTGCGGATAAGAAGGATTCTGAAAAAAGAGCATTTAATTGGAAAACAATCGGTATAGCAAGTATGTTTGCTGTTACCGTAGTTGGAATTGGAGCGGCTGCTCTTGGTGGCAATTTTAATGTTAAATTACCAAAGAAATCTTGAGGAAAAGGGTGTTCAAATGAACCCCTAAAATTGTGGTAGTAAAACACCGTGATTTCTACTACGATTTTACTACTACACACGGCTGTGAAATGCTAATCCTTGCAAAGATATGCCGATTGTGTAGTTTACACTTAAAAATAATGAATGCCTGGAAAAACCGATAAAACCTTGCAAAACTCGGCATTTTAGGATAGGAGATTTTTATGATACGCGTACTTTTCATCTGCCACGGCAGAATCCGTACTTTTGTCTGAAATGGCTTAAAATCAAGGCTTTTGGGGAATGAGAATGGTATTTGTACCCCCCATTGTCCCCCTATTTTGCGCGAGTGTACCGCGACAACCTAAAATCAAAGCTTTCGGGTTGGAATTTGTTAACCGGACTGTCCTCGATAAAAATGAATATGATTTGTGGTGAAAGAAGTTCCTGCGGGGAGCAGATGGACCGATTTTGAAAAACTCTGTATCAATTTTCTTTACAGATAAAC
>OFMB01001266.1_pt1 | contig 12319 bp, 6 predicted proteins | sample 1541111 | NCBI WGS metagenome assembly OFMB01 (sample SAMN04209241, study PRJEB22552) | human gut metagenome | biome: gut; material: feces | host: Homo sapiens | place: USA: Oklahoma
CGGTGTCGAGGTTGATGATATCGAGGCAACGTCTCAAGTCCATGGGCAACATGAGATGGCGCGCCAGGCCATTGCCAGAACCACAGGGAAGGATGGCCATAGCGGTCTCTGTGCCAAGGAGGCCGCGTCCTACCTCGTTGACCGTCCCATCGCCTCCGATGGCACAGACAATATCCGCACCACGGGCTGCAGCCTCCTGGGCCAGCAGCGTGGCGTGTCCAGCATACTGTGTCGAGACAAACTCGTAGCTGAATCGGGCGTGGTCGAGATGCACTTCGACAAGCTCAGGTATGCCAGCTTTGCTGATCGTGCCCGATATGGGGTTTGTGATGAAGACGATATGTTTCATAAAGGAACCGTACTGTTACATTTCTTGACGGCACAAAATTACGAAAATAACATGAATTATGCTCGTTCGAAGCGCTAAAAATTGAAATAAAGGAAAGATTTCTTGCGAAATAGGGCGTGCTATGGTAGTTTTTTCGTATCTTTGCAGCCTAATAATAAAGAAGTAGCTTCGGCTACGCCAAAAAGTAATGGGACAATTACAAGAAAAGTACAAAAGCTACCGAACGCCTCAGAAGTTTATGAAGGCTGGAGTGTACCCTTATTTCCGCGAAATCACAAGTATGCAGGGTACCGAAGTAACCGATATCGACGGACATAAGATTCTTATGTTTGGCTCCAACGCCTACACAGGCCTTCCCAGCGATCCACGCATCATCGCCGCTTCCCACGCTGCGCTCGACAAATATGGCACGGGCTGTGCAGGCAGCCGATTTCTCAACGGCACACTCGACTTGCACATCAAGCTCGAAAAAGAGATAGCCAAATATATCGGCAAGGAAGACGTGCTGGGCTACTCGACGGGCTTCTCCGTCAACGAGGGTGTGCTCTCCGTTGTCGTGGGCCGTGGCGACTATATCATCTGTGATGACCGCGACCATGCGAGCATTGTCGATGGACGCCGTCTGAGCTTTGCCACGCAGCTCCACTATAAGCACAACGACATGGAAGACCTGGAGCGCGTGCTTCAGAAACTGCCAAAGGAGGCCATCAAGCTCATCGTTGTCGATGGCGTCTTCTCTATGGAAGGTGATTTGGCTAACTTGCCTGAGATTGTTCGTTTGAAAGACAAATACAATGCAAGTATCATGGTGGATGAAGCACACGGCTTGGGTGTGTTCGGTCGTGACGGGCGAGGTGTCTGTGATCACTTCGGACTGACAGATCAGGTAGATGTTATTATGGGTACATTCTCAAAGTCACTGGCTTCTATCGGTGGTTTTGTTGCTGCGGATAAAGATACAATCAACTGGTTGCGTCACAACTCACGTTCATATATATTCTCTGCAAGTAATACTCCTGCTGCAACAGCTGCTGCACGTGCTGCACTTCATATCCTCAAGAGTGAGCCCGAACGTCGTGAGAATTTGTGGAAGATTACAAATTATGCTTTGGATTGTTTCCGTCAGGCCGGTTTTGAAATCGGTGATACTGAAAGTCCGATTATTCCACTTTATGTTCGTGATACGGATAAGACATTCGAAGTGACTAAGCTGGCATTTGACGAAGGTATATTTATTAATCCTGTTATTCCACCGGCTTGTGCACCACAAGATACTTTGGTGCGTGTTGCTTTGATGGCTACTCATACAAAGGAACAAGTTGACTATGCTGTGGATAAACTGACCAAATGCTTTAAGAAGTTGGAAATCATAAAGTAAGATATCACAGGTTGCCTTTACAAAGGCAACCTGTTTTTTTATTATGTATTATTGTCTATCTTTGTATCCGCTTTACTTGAAAAGGACATGAATCGGATAAAAGGTATTTTATATGCAGCAGTGTCTTCTGCGACTTTCGGATTGGCACCGTTTTTTTCCATAAGCTTGTTGGCTATTGGATATTCTTCTTTCGAAGTGCTGACTTATCGTTGGGGAGTTGCTACAGTTGTCTTGCTTGTTTTTGCTTTTCTTACCAAATGTGATTTTCACATAGGGTATAAAGATTTTAAAACAATTTTCGGACTGAGCTTGCTGCGTGCGCTTACTTCGTTCAGTCTTGTCATAGCTTATCAGAATATTGCAAGTGGTGTTGCTTCTATCATCCATTTTATGTATCCGCTGGCTGTTGCAGTAACAATGGCTGTTTTCTTTAGAGAAAAAAAGTCTATTGTGACTTTCGCTGCTATCGTTTTATCATTAGTAGGAGCATCTTTATTATCTTCCGGAAATATAGAATATAATGGTGGAAATAGAATGATGGGGTTGATAGCGGCCTGCATATCGGTTTTCTCTTATGCCGGTTATATAATAGGTATAAGAAAAACCAGAGCAGTGGAAGTTAATTCTACGGTATTAACTTGTTATGTGATGGGACTGGGAGCCTTGTTCTTTTTGCTGGGAGGACTTTTCTATGATGAGGGGGTCCGTTTGGAAACCAATGTAATCACTTGGCTCTATATCGGAGGACTGGCACTTCCTGCAACTGCGATCTCTAATATTACGTTGGTGAAGGCTGTAAAATTGGCAGGACCGACGTTGACTTCCTTATTGGGTGCATTGGAACCTCTTACGGCAGTCCTGGTAGGGGTATTTGTATTCAAAGAACTCTTTACTACATACAGTGCTTTGGGCATAATCCTTGTTGTGATTTCTGTAAGCTTGGTTCTTTTTCAGCAAAAGAGAACATATACATAGACGTTTGCTATTCAGCTTTCAGGCTGTTTACCGGATTAGTGCGTGCACTGAGATAACTATGTATTGTTATCGTAATGGTTGTAATTACCAATACAATAAGAACAGGGGTCAGGAAATTCCATTGTGTGGCTGAAATTCGATAAGCAAATTGCTCCAGCCAATGTTGCATTAATAACCACGTTATCGGAATAGCGATGATGTATGCTACTAGTATTTGCCATAGAAACGAACGGTTTAGTAACCATACTATTTCCCAATTGGAAGCACCGTGCACTTTACGGATTGCAATTTCACGGGTACGATGACGTACAGCGTACCATGAAATACCGAACAGGCCAAAACAGGTCAGGGCCAATGCAATAAATGAGTAGCTGATAAGGATTCGGGAGAGTATAATTACTTTGTTATTACGCAACATAAATTCTTTATGCATATCTACATATTTGAAACCTCTGTCACCATTCATTTCCTTCCATAATTTTTCAATAGATACCAATGTCTCTTTATAATATTCAGGAATGAGTTTTATTTGTATGAATGTTCCTTTCTGAATTAAATCTTGTTCTGTTCCAATAGATATTTGTTGACCACCGATTTCCTCTTCCAGGGAGTTTAATGGGAAGTTCTTGAAAATACCTGCAATAGTACTTAATGAATCCGAGAATTCATCAAATTCATTTAGTTTATGACCTATGTGGGAAACATCTATGTTCAGCAGACGCGCAAGCTTTTCATTGATAAAAGCCGGATGAGTATATTCCCGACAGGCTTGGGAGGGAGATACTCCGGCAATTTGCCGGATATGCATGGTTTGGAAGAAAGTTGTGTCGGTAGGGATGTGTGCTATAGAATTATGTTGGATACTACCGTCTGTTTGTCGGATAGGAAGTTCACGAAGCCAACAGTAAAGTACAGAACTCATGGAAAGACTTATAGACTCTATTCCATCCATTTGTTTCAGTTCCTGATAGAGCGGAAACAGAGGAAGGGTGCCACTCCCTATTTCTATTGTATTTTCGTAATGGTATGCACGGGATTTGATTAAATCCATTTGTTTTTGTGCAAGAGTGGTTGCATACACTAACCCGATTGAAAATATAAACTGGATGGTAACAAGCAACCATATAAATTGTTGCTTTTTCTTTCCTGTATAAGCTTGCCGATACTTGCTCAAAGTCTGTTGAGAGAGTTTATGGCTGATATACAGACCAGGAATGACAGCCATGAGGAAAATGAAGGATAAAAGTAAAGGTAGAACTTGCCGGCTGAAAAAGAAAGAGAAGGAAAGGCGGGTAGACAACAGGTTGTTAAACCACGGTAGCATGTCATTAATAAGCAATAATGATAACAGGAATGCAAATAAAACGGTAAGTGCTGCATCAAGAAATAACTGACTGCGGATTTCTTTTGATTTTGCTCCCATCAGCTTTTCTATATGTATCATTTTAAGTTGCTGCAGGGTACGTGAGAGAGTCAGATTTGTATAGTTGAAACAAGCGATGATAAGCACAAGCAGGGCCGAAATCAGACTGATATATAGTAATAATACATCACAATGTTGGAAAAAAGCCAACTGTTGCTGCTTGCTGTCTTTTCCTGTATTAAAGTATAGTTCTTTTATCGGATCAATATAATATCGTGAATCCGGTACTAATGCTGGAATCTTGTCTTTTTTAATTTTTTCCTGTAAAGCTAAGGGAGATGCACCTGGTTGTAGTTTCAATAATACAGGACCTCCCCATGATTTGTCGGATAGTCCTGTCAGCAAATCAAAATGCAGAAAAGATTGTGGACGATCTTCTAATATAGCTGCTATTTTATAACTTTTACTTTGTCCTTCTTTATTGATTATTTCCAAGATTTCTCCAATACCGGAATGATTTCCGAAAAGTTGGTGGGCAAATCTTTTGTTTACAGCAACTTTGTCCGGAGTCGTGAGGACTTCTTCCAGGCTGCCTTCTGAAGTTGTATAAGGAAAAAATTGATTTAAAGTAGAGTCGGCACTGATAAAAAGAAACTGTTTGATATCTGTTCCATTATATTTGCAAAGATTACCAGACATTCCGTTTACACGCAGAATATCTGTAATTTCAGCATATTTTTCTTTTATCTGTGTGGCTGCGTCTGAGGTAGAGTAGGCTACTTTAATACCTTCTTCCATTGGAGAGTCTTGACGTAATAGATAAATGAGGTTACGGTCGGTATTATATTTTTCCACATTATATTCATGGATAAAAAAAGTCATAAGCAGATTGGTGCATCCTAATCCAGCTGTAAGACTGAATAGCGAAATCAGAAAAAAAAGTTTGTTTCGCCACCAGTTGCGGGCAATAAGTTTGATGTTTAAGAAGATGTTCATTGTTATAATATCCTTTTGTTATTATAGAGGTGGTTAAACCACCTCTATAATAAATTGACTTATATTTTTATTTCATTCACCACCTGCCCGTCAAACAAATTAATGGTTCTCCCCGCATAGCCGGAATCGTGTTGGGAGTGGGTAACCATAACAATTGTTGTTCCTTCTTTATTCAGTTCGGTCAGAAGTTCCATTACTTCCTTACCGTTTTTGGAATCCAGATTACCGGTAGGCTCATCTGCTAGAATCAGTTTCGGATTTGCTACTACAGCACGGGCTATTGCAACACGTTGTTGCTGTCCGCCGGATAGTTGTTGTGGGAAATGTTTTACCCGATGGGCAATAGCCATACGGTTCATGGCATCTTCTACCCGGCGTTTGCGTTCTGCCGCCGGAATCCCCATATACAATAAGGGTAACTCGATATTTTCGAATACATTCAATTCATCAATCAGGTTAAAGCTCTGGAACACGAATCCGATGACCCCTTTACGTAAATTGGTGCGTTGTGCTTCGGTAAATTTGGAAACGTCTGTTCCGTTCAGTTCGTAAGTGCCTTCCGTGGGATTGTCCAAAAGGCCGAGGATATTCAGCAGGGTGGACTTTCCACAACCGGATGGTCCCATGATGGCTACAAATTCGCCTGCTTTGATTTCTAGATTGACATTGTTCAATGCCCATGTTTCGACTTCTTCTGTTTTGAAGATTTTCTGTAAGTTTACTGTTTTGATCATAATCTTATATTTTATAAAGTTATTCGTTTTTGATTACTTTTGCAGGGTTAATTCGTGCAATTCCCAGAATACGGAATAATACCGTGAGGGCCGTAATAAATGTTATTCCGATGAAAATTCCTGCCCAATATATGATACCGTCATTAAAGAATACAATATATGCTTTTTTCCATATTTGTATGACTATATAAATTAATGGAAATGCAATAATTGCGGAAACAGTCAGCAGTTTTATATAAAGGCGGGCAAACAATAAAATAATCTGTTTCAATCCTGCTCCATTTACCTTCCGGATAGCTACTTCCTTTTGTCTGCGTTCCGTATCCAATGTGATGGTCGAATAAACTCCCAACAAAGTAATGAGCAGGCTGACGATAGAAAAGAATAGAATAATCCCTTTCAATTTATTTTCTATTGCTTGTGCTTCATATATATCTTCCTGCAATGTAGTGACATGAGGATGAATACTTTCCGGGAGTGTTTCTTTCAATGTCTTTTCTATCATTTTTTTTATATCAGCCGTTTTCCCCGGCTCGCATTTCAGATAGCAATGACCTACATAATAATTGAAGTCGCTGGGTAAGAATACAAATCCAGGACTTTGATTATATACATCGGCGATAAAATCGTCACATACACCGCAAATGGTATAGCTTTCCGAGTAATTGTATAAAATAGTTCCTAACAGATCTTTTTTCTGGCGTTCCGCCCATGTTTTGTCTACTACCAAATCCTCTTTGGCTTTTAATGTGTGTCCCGATAGTAAAGGTATGTTCATGAATTGGAAGAAGTTAGTGGAAACATTCATGACATTTACTTCAAAACTGCTTTCCGAGTTACCTTTTTCCATTTGCATCCCAGTACCTGATATACCTTTCAGATAACTGATGTCTGCCAATAATTTGTCTTGTACACCGGAAAATTTGGATATACGTTCTATTAAAGCCAGTTTCTCTTCATTCTTCATAAACATATAATCTATGGAGAAACTTAGTATATTGGCTTTTTCTTTTTCAGTCAATGTGTTGAATAGGGTAGATTCCGTTTTCTCCGCTTGCATATAAAGAGCTACGGTAAATGCGACAAAAACCCAGCATATAAAAAATTGGATACCTAACAGAATATTCCGCATTCCATGTTTATGACGTTTTATCTCACTGCCATGAATCTCTGTCTGGATGGGTGTGTAATGTATGCGCAATACAGTTATAAAGCATAATATCATACATAAAAATAAGATGAATACCATATACTCTGCGGTCTGTATAAACAAGAGGTTCTTTTCAATGATAAGAACGTAATTAAATAAATTGAAATTCAAATAGGGACTGATTATTTCAATCAAGCAGAACGTAAACAAGAAAGCGATGAATGCAATGATGACAGACTGGACAAAGAGTTGGTAAAAAAGTTGCTGGTTTCCACTGCCCATAACTTTGCGTATCCCGTATTCACGGTTACGATTCAAAAAAGTTCCCATAAGAAAATGGAAGAAATTAAGAAGTCCGGTCAGTAAAATCAACAGGCCTACTATCATGGTTATTCCTGCAAAATAAGGAGCAATGGACTTATCCCAAAATTCCTCTCCAAAGGGCGAGGCGGTTATAGCTGTTTCTTCGTCATATATGTGGTGCTTCATATTTATGGAGCGAAAACGGGCTTCTAATTTTCGAGCTGTTTTACCCGGATGTAGCAGGGCAAAACCAAAACCTCCGGTCATATTATTACGACCGTTGAATTGCAATGTTCCTTCACTGTCATTCAAAGTCAGAATATCCAGTTTCTCAAGAAAACTCAGGCTGGTATTCAGGGGAATATCTTCTATCACGGCTTGAATGGTATAGGCTATGCCTCCAGTACGAGGAGTGGTATCCGGTGCTGTAAAAAGACGTTGTGTCAATATCATACGTTTGCCTATGGGATTTTCTGATTCACCGAAAATCCTTTTTGCTAAAGAGCGGGTCAGTATGATGGCATTGGGGGTGTTGGAGGCTACTGCCCATGATCCCTGTAGTATTCGGGGAGTGAATACTTTCCTAAAAAGAGAGTCTACTTCCATTGTCATCAAATGATCGTATGGCAATTCTTTCCCTTCTTTTATCTCTACGTTGTAACTCCGCTCTCGGGGATAAACGGTAAAGGTAAAATCTTGAACCTCATCGAATCTAAGTTTGCGCAATTCTTCAATCGTTGTTGCCGGAATACCAGAATACAAATCTCCCCGTGTTGTACATAAATTTATGTCTGCTATGAGTTCTTTATTGGAAAAGCAAGAATCTACTTCGCTGATGAACCGGCTACAATAAAGACAGATACTAAAACATAATATCCCGACGGATAGCCCTACGATAGATATCAGATTTTGTATCTTATTTTTTAATAAGTGGCGCATTGCCATTTTTATATAATGCCTTAACATATTTCCGTTGTTTTATAAAATTATTCTGTTTTCATGATTTGTGTCGGATTAATATATGCCGCTTTTTGTATTTGGTATGCTAAGGTGCCCAGTGATATGATTATTACCAACAGCAATGATATGATAAAAATGTCTATACTGACAGGTGCCCTTACTGCAAAATCTTGAGTATAGGTATTTATCAGATAATAAGCCAAAGGAATAGCTATGACAAATGCTATAATTAAAACGGTTATATATTTGCGGAATAACAGTCGGTAAAGGTCTTTGGCACTTGCACCGTTCACTTTACGAATCGCTATTTCCCGATATCGTTGGCGAATGTCAAAAAGAGAAATCCCTAACAGGCCAAGACTGGAAATAATAATAGCCATACCTGCAAAAATAGAATAAATAGTGGCTGTTTGGCGGTCTTGTGTATACATCGCTTTGATATCATCTTCCAGGAAAGTATATTCAAAGTCTTCACTTCCATAGACTTTATATTCCAAATTACGTAAGAAATCAATCACTTCTTTCTTTTTGCCGGGTGTATAAGCTATCTGATAAAGATCACCACTGAACCGTGCTCCGACAGGATAGATAGTAGGCTTGATTCCAGATGTCAAATGTCCTTCAAAATAATCCTCTACTACTGCAACGATAGGTTGAAGAGAAGCGTTAGCATTAGCCCTTTTTTGATTTTCTTCAATCACTCCAGCGCCATTGATTGAAGTATAGCCTAATGCTTTCAGTGCGGCTTTGTTTACAACAAAAACAGTGCGCCGGTTTTCTTTATTTATATCGGGTATCTCACCTTCAATTACTTTTATATCATATAATTTGAAAAATGCAGGAGTGGCGTAATGAATATTCAGAAACACCTTTTCTCCTTTATTGTTCAGATAGTTTGTACCAAAGGTAGGAGTAAGGATATTTTCATTGCTAGGTTCGTACAATTCAATAAAAGGACATGCATTAAGTTCATTATCCAATTGCATGACACGTTGGCGACGTTGTTGCATACTTTCATAAGTATAACTGCTAAAATCTTTCGATTCATATACTAAATTTACATTCATTATGTTTTTAGTACGAAAGCCGGGTTCGGTATTTAACAACATTCCAAGTTGTCGATTAAAATAAAGTGATAATACCACTAACAAAAAAGTTATAATATACTGTGCCCCTAGAAAGAACATACGAAAATGTTTGGAATGACTTTGGACACCGATAGAGCGAATGGAAAGAATGGGGGAGGTGTAATTGTATTTAATGTATGGATAAATAGAAGTTATTACTGGTAACAATAATAAAATACTTGCCGAAAGCCATCCGTCGAAAGCCGTATAAGAAAAGTGAATGTCGAACAAATATTCAGTAGGGGCAGACATTATTTCAATAATAAGCCAGGATACTAATAAGGCGCTCAGAACTAGTAATGTATTTTCAATCCATATATTGGCAAACAATGTTTTGCCGCATACACCAAATACTTTCTTCAATCCATATTCTTTTCCGCGGCGTAATAATGCTACCAGGTAAAGATTAATAAAATTCAAGATGCCGGTGAGGAGCAATAACAGGCATACGCCCGACAAAATGATTAAGTGGGAATGGTTTCCCGAAAGAAACATAGCAGGTTCACGGTCTGTTAAAGAACCGTCCCAGTAAATATCCTTCACAGAAATTAAAGAAAATGTATGTGTGCGAGTGTCATATTTAGGGTCATTTATATACCGTGGGACGCTACCTGTCTTATTTATGGCATTTATATCTGTACCGGGTAGGAAACGATAGAGCTCTGTATTCATCCTTTCCCAATGTTGGGATAATTTAGAAGAGAGGATGATATCAAAGTTAATTGTAGTTTTACACTCAGGTTCTCCTACAATGCCTTCTACGGTAATATCTTTGCCATTGCTATAACGTAGTACTTTACCTATCGGATTTTCATTACCGAAAATCTTACGGGCGTATTTTTCTGTTAATAATGCCGACTGAGGTGTTGTGAGAGATAGCTTTCCTTGCACTATAGGATAATGAAATAACTGGAAAAATACACTGTCGGTAACGAGGCAACGTGCCGGAATACGGTTGGTACCGGAAATGACATAGTCCTTTTCCAATGGAATATAGGTGGTCATAGCTTCTACGAAACGATTGTCGATAGAAATGGTATCATAGTTATATTGTTTCAGTCCACTCAGTCCCCGGTTACCTTCTGTATTGGTACAGATAGCATACACATGCTCCCTGTCGATGCAATGTGTGTCCACTGTCAGTTCCCTATGGATATATCGCATCAAGATGATACTGCATGCCAGACTGAATGCCAGTCCCAGCAAATTAATGATAGTATACGATTTAGAACGCATTAAAAAGCGCCAAGCATATTTCAGTGTTTTCATATTTAATGTGTGTTTATTCTGATCTTATAATTTTTGCGGGATCAATTTGAGCAGCTTTGTGTATTTGCCAAATTAATGTGCTTGATGAAATAAAGGAAATGATAGCTAGAACTGCTAAATAAATTCCTATATCTACAGGTATTTTTAGTACAAAATCCCGTGTATACATATATATGAGGTAATAGGCAAGTGGAATAGCCAATACAAATGCACAACCTATTACTTTGATATATTTGCGGAACAATAGCAGGTAAAGGTCTTTCATCCCTGCGCCATTTACTTTGCGGATGGCAATTTCACGATAACGTTGTCGGATATCAAATAAGGATAATCCAAATAATCCCAAACAGGAGATGATGATTGCTATCAAGGCAAAGACAAAGTAAATGTTTGCTGTTTGACGGTCCTGAGCATAAAGTTTGTGGACTTCATCTGTCAACCAAGTATAGGTGAAGTCTTCGGTATTATATATTTCTTTCTCTGTTTTCTTCAGATATTCTATGACTTCTTTTTCTTTATCGGGGTTGACGGCAATCAAAAAATCGCTGTTGCCGCTGCTGGGCCCTACGACAAATGCCATCGGTTTTATTCCTTCAGTGAGATGGCTTGGGTAATAATCGTCTATTACAGCCACTACAGGCATAAGTTTGGTTCCACCTTCTTCCATTTCTCCTTTTTCGCTGACACTAATCCAAAGCGGGGATTCGCTGCGTACAAAAGCATCTTCTAGCCGAGTATAGCCCATAGCTTTCATTGCTGCTTTGTTCAGTACCATTTTATTGTCACTCCAACCTTCAAATTTTTGGGGGATTTCTCCTTCCAGTACTTTTAAATCATATAGTTGGAAGAATTGTGGAGGAGGAAATAGGGTGAGCATGGGTTGACGGGTATCCTGGTCATTTAACAACATGCAGATAGAGCCTCCCCTTAATATAGAATAATGGGAATTCATCCACATTTCAATGTGAGGACACTCGTTTAATAGTTGCTTGATACGGTCTTGGCGGGCAAAGCGCTCATTGCGCTTTTCTTCTGTATCAGAGCGCAGATAATTTTTGTTTTCGTGTAACAACTCAGCTCTGAGAATTCTTTCTGTCCGATATCCGGGAGAGGTATTCAGCAGGAAATGCAGTTGCTTGCCAAAGTAAAAGGACAGGATAAGGAGTAATATGGTTATAATGTATTGAAAAAAAAGGAATGTCATACGTACAGTGATAGCATGACGGTTTGATGTTATTGAACGGATAGACACAATAGGAGGGAGATAATTATATCTGATGTATGGATAAAAAGAAGTGACCAAAGGTAATAATATGATGAATCCCAAAGACAATTGCCAGTCGAATGCCGAATAGCTAATTTGTTCATTCATTAACCGGCTGACTGGTACTTGGGTTGCTTCTATCAACAGCCAGGCGGTTAGCAATGCGGCAAAGGCTAATAACAGATTTTCTATCCATATTTGTAAAAACAAAGGTAGACGCTGCAAGCCGAATACTTTCTTTACTCCATATTCTTTAGAACGTTTCATCATAAATACCATATAAATATTGATGAAATTCAATATACCTACCAATAATAGCAATATGGTTACTCCTGAAAGAATATACAGGTGTGTACGGTTACCGAATTGCATGATGGAATCGTAATCGTCATCGACCAATGGAATTTCTCCAGTATAAATTTTTCCAAGTAATAAATTCCCAGCGTATTCT
>OFMB01001267.1_pt1 | contig 12306 bp, 7 predicted proteins | sample 1541111 | NCBI WGS metagenome assembly OFMB01 (sample SAMN04209241, study PRJEB22552) | human gut metagenome | biome: gut; material: feces | host: Homo sapiens | place: USA: Oklahoma
GTATCATATATGGATAATTATATATCTTCATATTTCTAGGTTCACAGAGATAAACCTCGTAACTTTTCTTTCTATGATTTCTAATATCCGACAGCTATCGTATACTTCTTAGATTGCTTGCCATTGTACCAAGCATAGACAGTCGCAGTTCCATGCTTCAAGAATCGCATCTCTGTCTTAGCTGGATCAGATGCTTTTCTGTAGAAGTTGATGACATTCGGATCAGATGAGGCAAATGTCAAGCTGTCGAAGTACGTGTTCGTCAAGCCAGACTGCCAGTAGACTTTGACACCGACATCGAATACATTGCCAGCATAGCCAGACAGCTGAATGTCTGAACCGTTACTGTATATGATTCTGACTTCATGTACAGCACTTGAAGCCCAGTCTATCGCATCTTCTTGTGGTATGTAGATCGGTATGACGATCAGCTGACCGAACCAGTCTTGAGGGTCATACATCTCTATCTTGATCTGCATGTCTCTGCCAGCAGTCTTGAACGTGTACTGAGAGTCTGTCCTGCCTACTGCAGATGTCACGTCTTCCCAGTCCAAGTCTTCTCTGTTCTTCATCAAGACTCGCATTGTTCCTGTCTCGATGAATGCAGACTTGTAGTAGATGTCAAGCTGTTCGAAGTCATTGAAATAGAGCCAGACTTGACAAGTATATGTAGTGTCAAGCAGATGCTGTCTAGATGTGATGAAGTCTTGCCAAGCTGACAGCAAAGAACCGTCAAAACCAAGCTCTTCATCTATCAGATAGCTGTTCGAATACTTGCCAGAGACTAGTTGTATCCTGCATTCTGTATGCTTAGATGGATTCGATGGATTCGTCTTCTTCAAGTTGAACAGCGATATGCCAAGAGAGACTAGTGAATTCGATGGCACCATCAGTTCACCAAGCTTGTATCTGAATGGCACTTGTGCACCATTTGCGTCGAAGACTCTGTCTTCTTTGTTCACTACAAGATGTCGTACAAGCTCACCATCGTACCAGACTTCCCATTCTTTGCCCGGTACGATAGTGCCAGTCCATGTATCGCCCCAAGCGAATCTGTTGGAGTTCCATGAACCACCATTGTCTTCATAGACGTTTGGATCGTCTGGAGTAGAGTCATCCCACTTGCAGTTAAGCCACGGATACTTGTCCCAGTATCCAGAATCATGCCATGGCTCTCCCTGAAAGTCCAGATATGTCCTGCTAGCTAGAGAGTCTCTGTTGACAGATAAGAGCTTGACAGTTCTGTAGTATGACTGAGAATGCATGACATCTGTCTCAGCTACTGCCACATCTGCACCAGTACTGAAGTCTGGCACAAACACATTCTGAGTCGTCATGTATCCGCCATTGAGATGCCATGGAGAATCACCAAGCGAATAGAACGTCCATGTGACGTTGTCTCTCTGCTGCAGATAGTCGATCAGATTCACTGACAGTTCTCGTATAGCTACGAAGTATGCTATAGACTGAGTCCTTGTCGCAGTTCTAGTCTCATAGTAATGGACCATCGGATACGAGAAGTACTTCTGACCAATGACATTCAGAACTGGCTTAGTAGTTCTAGTGTCTGCCACTGTCGTTATAGCTTGAGAAGTAGAAGTCTTCTGTACTACATCGACTTTAGATGTCGAAGTTATCTGCTTCATGTTTGCAGCAGAATAGCTTAGCTGCTGACCTGGGAACAGCCAGTATCCAGGTATTCTGCCTGAAGAAGCTGACTTGTCTGAATTGTCTTGCACATAGCCATTGTCATCAAGCAGAATCTTCCAGTCTTCAAGACCATACTGGTCAGACAGTGCTAACAAAGACTCAGAAGCTTGTGCAGTATAGATCTGGTACTGAGCATTCATTCTAGCAAGCAAGCTCAGCTTCGTACTCGTCTCATTCGAAGATATCGAATTCATCTGCTGACCATTATACAAAGCAGTAGACGTGTATTCTGAAGCTTGAGCTCCTATTATGTCTGCGCCTATGTTTGGCAGATATCCGATTGGATTAGCAGTGTTGTCTACTTCTGCATCGAGATCGTTAGAATACAAGTCTTGCTTAGCTTGGAATGCTCCAGACGGATTTGAAAGATCGATAGACTTGTAGTAGTTTCGCTGCGTAGTAGTCAAGTTCGAATTGTATCCGTTTACATCTGTCTGCTTGTTGTTCTTGACAGATGCATCAGCTTGCACTCTCTTCAGCATTTCTGCTGTCAAGTCAGTCGGAAAGACTCTGTACGAAGACTTGATGTCTGCAGCTTCAATCGGATACTGCACGGCTGTAAGCTGAGTGAACTCTAGCTTGACATACTTAGCCTCTACTGGTATTGACGCTACGTACTTAGTCTTCGCTAGTTTCCGCCCCATCATCAGAGGAGACCATTCTTTAGCGTCATACCAACTGTCTGCTATTCCACCTCTGAGAACGTCTTCGTCTTTGAATCGACCATAGACAAGGCTGTTAGCAAGAGTAGACGACATGTCATATGCATCTGGTGACACATATCTGTCAGTGTTTGCTAGGAACTTGTCTTTGTAGGCTCCATCTGCATTCGTCATGTCTTTTGGCAAAGCCTCTTGCTTCATGACAAACGATTCTAGTCTTCCCTGCACAGAACCGACGTATGAAGTCGTATCTGCTATAGATGCGACTTTAGATGCATCTGCTTTGACAGAACACGAACTGACATACATGAAAGCTTTTGAAGAATTTGACACTCTGACTACGATGTCGTCAAGAGATGCAGAAGTCATCTTCTTAGAAATGTGCTTAGATATTCTGACAGTATTGTATTTCGATTTGTCTTCGAAAGAGTCAGAATTGTCATAGACATGAAGATCGCCATAGAACGTATGAGACACAGTACTTCTCTCATACAGGCCTATGCTCATGTATTCAGCGTCATGATCGAATGGCACTGTGACTCTAGCCAAGACTTTCCACCAGCCATCAGAAGTCTCAGTCTTCTGGTATCTGTCTGGCCAGACAATCACACTAGCACCGTCTATGATGACTGGCTGAATGTCAGGAAAGCCATTGACAGACTTGGCATAGAATTCGAATGCAAGACATGTACCGCCATTGCACCATATCCAGTCAGATATCGCATGCTCGTCATATCTGTTCAAGAACGGCTTCAATAGTGATATGTTGCCAGCAAATGGTCTCTTGCTGAACTGGACTCCGTCTATAGTGCTTGGCATAGATATGTCGCCAAGTGCTGGCTTCTCAAGATCAAGCAGCCTGTTCAGATTCAGCTCTTTGTTGTATCGTGGCAGTAATGCAAGACTTGAAGCGTAAGTAGAACCGTCAAAGTAGTCTATGTTTTTAGCTTGCATAGACTCCCAGTCTCTTGCAGTGCAGATCATGGGCTTAGACCATGTCACAGTCTGACCGTCTCCACCACCGACAAAGCCAAACGCTAGAAGTCTAGCTTCTGCTGGAGCATTGAATTCAAGCACGACTCGCTTGCCAGAAGCGATAGCTCCAGAAGAGAATGCTAAGTATTCTTCTTTGTTGCCGTCATAGACATACAGACCATAGTCTTTGTACCAGTTGACTGTGCCAGAGAATGTCGGCACAGCAGAAAAGACGTATCTGACAGTTCCTGGCATCTCAGTGCCAAGCTTGTGAACATTTCTGACTCGAATCTTGCCAGTCAGTGCAAGACTGTTGCCAGTCATGGCATAAGTTCCATTGCCAGATACGTCTTCTGGCTTCCATGAACCAGATGTCACGAACTTCGGATTGTCAAAGTAGTTAGTATATGGTGTAGTGCTGTCTATTGACAGATGAGATGCAGACCTGTTCTCTCCATTGTCCCACCACGTCTGGTTCTTCGGTGGATTGCTTTCATACACAGCAAGTCTTCCACCATCATCATAGTCTTCATCTGTCCTGTAGTTCAGAGTCACCGTGACATCGTAGTCATCCTCAGCTGAAGACATGTCTAGCAGATCTGACATGTCTTTCAATGGAATGTCCCAAGACTTTTGTGGAGGTATTCTGACTTCTGTGCCAGAATTGATCAGAGCTACAGTCTTGTCTTTGTCTTCTGCTTTCGAATTCTGATTTACGACGAATCCCTTCGGAATCTCGTCTACGATAGTCGAAAGCTGTACAGACGTCCTCAATGCTTTCTGAACAGACTTGTCTGCAATGACTTCTCCAGTGTCATAGTTCTTGACTATGAATCTAGTCCTGATTCTGAGGACTTCTTCTGCAGACCTGTCCATGCCAAAGTCAAGTCTAATCTCAGTATCTCTGTTCTCACCTCTGCGCTTGCCTTTCAGATATGCTATGCCAGATGGGAACTGACTGTTCAGAGCTGAACCAAGATCTGGGAATGGCAAGTCAAGGTGCTTCATTCCAGTGGCATCCTGATACCAAAACTGGAATGACTTGCCGACTTGCTTCACATAGAAGTTCTTACCAAGTGAGAACAAGACTTGATCGTTGCTCTTCAATGGCAGTACTGGTCTCCAAGACATGCCGACCATCCAGCTTCCAGACAAGTCTATGTCTGTCTGCTTCAAGTCAAACGCCATCTTAGATGCAGTCGTCAGCATGTCATAGTGACCTATCAGATTCTGGTCATCTTCTGTCCTTGAAGACCATGACATGTCTGTCATGACAGAATCGTATGCGCACATCGGCACATCTCTGTCGCCTTCAGTATCGTCATTCGAATAGTAGACGTTCATCTGAGAGCCAGCATACACTGGATCGATGTCTATCGAATCGAAATACTGTGGCTGACCATATTTGTCTCGAATGTCCATGTACAAGCATACTACAGCATCCTGAGCGATCTGCGGCTCTGACTTCCAGAATGTCCAGTCTTTGCCATCTATCATCATAGCAGGCTGCCAGTCTTTGACAGTCTTAGATATCGTGTTTCCAAGAATGTCTTTAGACGGTCTCATTGGCAGGGCAGCATCTGCTCTAGCATTGACTTGACGTCGTATAGCTAGTTTTCTCAGACCAAGAGAATAGACAGACTGAGGAGCAAGATCATCATGTATCCTGCTCATTCTGACTTCAAGCTTAGTAGCTACGCATGGCAGGACATCGAAAGACCAGTGCATCCATTCGTCCCATTTCTCTTTCGATTCGACTTCGAACACGATCTGATTGTAGTCGTTTCTGATCAGTGGAAGTCTTGTACCGTCAGAGTCCCAGTACCAGAACTCATAGTGAGCGCCAACTGAGTAGATGTCGAATGATATGGAGCTGATGGGAGCTCTAGAAGCGAAATTGTATGTCAGTACTTCTACGACTTTAGAATCTGCTTCTCTTGGCTGCGACAGCCAAATCTGACTTCTAGTCTTCAGATCTGTCTTCTTCTTCTGCTTAGCAGCTGCTTGATAGTACTCGTTGACGTACGTATCGCTTATGAATGCGGAGCCCATTCTTGAAGTCTTTCCTAGAAGTTATGAGGTTGTTCTCTGTGAACCTGAAATTGTCTGTATTATAAATTATCCATACAAGATATGCGAAGTTCTCTAAGATATCAAAGAATGATTTCTGGGATACGCAGAGAGTTATTGTTGGACATTCTATTCATCAAATCCATCAGATTTATCTTGTTCTGACTCTGTGCCGTCTGCAAGAGCATTCAGATCGTTCTCAAGCTGTTCTGGATCTGCGTACTGCTCTGTTTCTGGATTCAAGTCCTGTTCTTCTTCAACTTGGTCTTGCTGACTGTCAGTCTGCTGTTCTTCAAGACCGTCTTGCTGAATGTCGAGATTCTGGTCTTGATCTTGCTCTTTTTGCTTCTGCATCTCTTCTTTATGCAGTTTTCTGTACTGGTACAGCATCAGATATGCAGCATAAGCATGAGAGCAGAAACGATTCTGGACTTTCACAGTTCCAGTAGAGTCTGGACCGTCATGTGGTCTCTTGCCAGTGTTAGACCACTTGCCCCAAGGACATGTGCAGTACCAGTTAGCTTTAGACGGTGCATTGTCTTTAGTCACTCGACTCTTGTTGTTGACATATGTCTGGTAAGTGCCATTGTCACCATGAGAAGTGCACAAGATCGAGAACGTCGATATTGCATCGCATTCTATGTTGTTGTCGATCAGAAGACGATAGGCTTTCTGTTGGATGTCTTTCCAGTCAGCGGTGATCTGTGTCATGTGTTCTTGCCTATCTTCTTCGCTGGAAGCCAAGACGAGCCCTGCCTGTAGAAGACAGTGTTCTTAGAAGGGTCGTTATCAGAATTCTTTCTGTCTATCCATGCAGAATTGTCATGTTCGTATCGCTTGTTGAAGCCGCCATTTCTGTTGCAAGACAGAAAGACCTTGTTGCTGTCGCTTACAGCCCATGGATAGTAGTCTAGAAGTACTCGTATCCCTTTTATGACAATCCTGAACGGATTAGGCCAAAGGTAGTCGTCTGCTCCATATTCGCCACAGCCACCGACATACAGATATGCATCTCGCTGATCGTTCAAAGACCACTGAAGTTCTTGCAGATTGCATATGTACTGCCAGTCAGAGCTGATGTTCCATAGAAAGTTTGGATTGCTGAAGCTTCCAGGATGGAATGTGACTTGAATGACTGCAGATGCCATTCTTTGAGCAGGAGGAATAGTATACAAGCCATTCCCATTTATGCCCCATCGCCAATTATACTTGCTTATGTAGAATGTTACAGGATAGTTGGCCATTACGATATGGTCCTGAAATATTCTGCCAGACACTCTAGCATAGATAGAAAGATCTGAATATACACGCAAAAGCACATCATAGTCTGTATTGCAATATGCTACAATGTATGGTCTGATAGCAGGAAGCCCGAAAGATGTCGGTGCAGCACTTGGACCTGTTCCTGTGTTCTTCTTCTCACTAGCACGAAATTCGCCTATGACTTTGAGATTTGGATCTGTTGGAAGCGCCATGATAGACTACTTAGTTCTGATGTCGTTGTCAGTGACAGTATTGCGAGTACGAATAGCATTGGAATAGACATTGTCACCGGCAGTACCGCCAGAGAAGATGTTCAAGTCGCCCTGAGGAATGAGCATATTTGTGCCCTTGCCCCAATTGATAGAACCGTCAGAATTTATCTTGACATCGCCCCAGATATGTTCGATCAAGCTTGCTAGAGTCTTGTTGATCTTAACAATAGCGTCTCCATACTTGTCAAGCTCAGTGTTGTGAGTATGCAAGACTCCAAGCAGAGCGACCAAGATGTCTGCTAGATTGTCACCGGGATATGGAGTGACTGTTGAATCCCATCTGTCTGGAAGCCTGTTCAGATTGTCGAACATCGAATCTGGAACGTCTGGAAGGTTCTTCTTCTTCCATAGCTTGCCAGACACAGCTTGATAGTCTCCAAGACCATCATTGTCTCCAAGAGAATGATGGATGCCTGCTAGATCAGAATCTGGCTTAGAAGACTGAGCTGCAGTAGCATAGCTGTGGTCTGTGAACGTATGGCTGTTCTGCACTAGAAGATGTCTGCCATGCTTGTTAGATGGATGAAGTCTGAAATGCTCGTCATTGTAGTCTGCATTCCATGCATCTGAATGGTCATGTATGACATTGATGCTGTCATCGCATATGACAGACATCTCTAGCTTCTTTATAGCGTTGTTCTCAGCATGATGCAAATCTGTATGAGAATGAGTGTTAGTCGCATACGGCTGACCATAGTCATCTGGAGCTTCTGCTTCTGAAAGACGAGCAACTGTAGGAGATGCGGGGACTTGCAGATGCTGGTCTATGTCTCTAGGGAAGACAGAATCTTCTTTCGAATTATACACTGTTGCCATTGCCAGACTCTCATTCTCATACAGATAAAATGTCCTATTAATTATATTATATCACAAAAAGCTTGATTTCTCAGTGTCTTTCTGTGAATTTTTCTGTCTGTTTTCTACAAACAGAAAAACAGTCGTATGTTCGTTTTGCTTGACAGAACTGCACAAAGCTATGCTATTCTTTCTATGTCACGAACCAGAAATTCCAGCTTTGTCTTGATCTGTGACTGGTGATACTACAGTCACATTAGTAGTTCCACCAGAAGTAGCGTTCCAGCTATGTTGCACAGACTTGACATACAGAGTCACGCCTGCATCAGCAAAATGCAGTCTCAGACCTGGCATGATTTCAGGTCTGAATGTAAGCTGCATAGTCGATGTAAAGCAGTTAGCCCAATACTGCAAGAACCTGTACAGTGCAGATATCGCTGTCAGCTGAGCGTTCTGAATGTATTCGTCAGACTCTCGCTTGACCGATACTCCCCATCTCTGCATCAGCTTGTTCAGAGCATCAGGATCATTCTGGTCTAAGCCTGTAGATGATATGTCCATGAGCTTCAGAAGATTTGCCCCCTGATATTGCATAGTAACTGTTCCAGAAGATGTAAGAAGCTTCATAAGATCGTTCAGACCAGATGTGATTCCAAGACCATATGGATCTGGCAGAGCCTCATTCGTAGTCAAGAACAAGTGCGAGACATATGAAGATTTGTCGAAGTCTGCTTTGAACTTCATCACTTCGTGTCTTGGTATGTCTATGACATTATGGTATTTGCTGTCTGGGAACATCTTGCCAAACCAGTCTGGAACGAATGCTGCAAATGACCCGTCTGGCAAGCTCATGTATGCTCGCATAGACGCTTTGCAGCACGAGTCTACATAGTCTATAGCTGGCTTGTCATTAGCCATGTTCAGACCAGTATCGCTACCTTTGAGCAGATACGACTCTATGATAGCTTGAGTATTTGATGGCGTCATGTAGTTGACGAACTTGAACAGCTTCAAACCAAGATCATCTGCTTCTGAACTAGTTGACGAACTAGATGAAGAACTAGGTAAACTGCTTGTAGCACCAGGAACTCCACCCATGACTTTGGGTCTGATAGCTGCTACAAAGTACTGTCCCCCTCTAGGGTTGCCAACACCAGATGTAAGCTTGACAGGCGAATTAACTGGTGCATTCTGCTCACACACCGTATATTGGTTGTCTCCAGTTTTAGCGTATATGATAGCGACATGCCCCATTCCTGGACCCCAGAATATGACATCGCCAGCTTGAAGCTTAGAAAAGTCTGTGATCTTCTCGAACTTGCTAGCAAGATAGTTGTTGCCAGGAAATGATCTAGCATACCCTTCATTGCCAGTTTCAGGTTGCTTTACCCATTGACTGAAATCAAGTTCCAGAAAGTCTCTATAGTACGCTATCCATAGATCCCAGCATTGAGCACCATAAGCACCATCAGCATCTATATGCTGTCCAACTTTAGAATCGCACCATGACCCAAAGCCATTGACGTATTTGTTGTCTTTGTTCTTGTCAGACTTTGTCTTCTTAGTTTCCTGTTGCTTCTTGTCTTTGCTGCTGTCTTTGACGTTATCAGAGACTTCGTCTGCAGCTCTATTGACGAAGCCCTTCCATTCATCAACAGTCTTCATCTCATGAGTGCCGACTTTGAACTTCGAGTTCTTTCCATACTTGATGTTGCCCTTGTCATCGTAGTCTAACACCCAGCCATTGAAGTATTGCCAGATAGCATGGTACGCACTTTTCTTGGTCAGATTGTCATAGACACCTGCAATAGCTTTGTCTTGAAGCTTCTTCTCTGCTTGCCAAGCTTCAATACGCTGGTCTGCAAAATCTATCATTTGAAATAGAGACAAGCCATAAAGTCCAGAATGATGGCTATTGTCATGCAGAAACCAGCTTACCCATTTGCCTTTGTCTTTGAACTGTATGTTCTTGTCCCATTCTGCAGCATCAGTGTCCACCTTAGACCACGAGAACAGTTTTGCTGTGATTGCTGCAAGCCTCTTGCCACTTATGTTAGACTTGAGCAGCCAATTGTACTTAGAATCGTCTTTCTGATCTGCGCTTGACGCTTGTGACGACGAAGAATGACCACCGAACAGCATCACATACAGTTCTTCTGCAGACTGGTCTATGCTTGTCTTGTCAGCATTCTGCATTGCAGCGTTGACTATGTTCTGCATTATCTCAGAAGTGTCTGGAAACTTAGCTATCTTGACAGCGTCTTTTGGCAGATGACATACACCATCATCAGCAGACAAAAAGTCTTTCAGTGCAATGCCTATGCCAGAATCGTTATAGCCTTCTTGAGCTGCATATCTGATCAGCTTGTCTGCATTCATGCTATAGCGTTCCAAAGAGTCTTCTGCATACGGATCCCAGTAGATGTAGCTCAGATCATGAATGACATCATAGACTGTGAACGTGAAGCTTCCTTCATTGAATGCTATGACTGGCACTTGAGCTATCTTGCCAGTAAGCTGGTCGATAGAGAACGAGTCTTTGATGAATGCGACATGAACTCTGTCGCCTATATGAAGAAGACCGTTATATCTGCCTTTCTTATAGCTAGAATAGTTTGTCAGAGTGATAGTAGCAGAAGATGCACCATTGACCTGCCTGTTGACAGAACAAGACTGCACATCTTCAGATATGTCTATGACACCCTGAGATATAGTGTCTACTATTACAGAGACAGAAGAATAGTATGCTTCTGTAATGTTTGCAGATGTCATTGCTGCCTGTTCTTTCTGAATGCCTATTCTACCTTGCTGTGCCTGACGCTTGTCAGCGATGCTTGACCGTTTGCTACAAGGCTGTCAAGATATGTCTTAGTATTGTCACCCTTCTCAAGATGCTTCATCATGTCATATGTCAAGAACAGTCTGTATCTGTATGTAGTAGCATAGTAGCTCATCTTGACTTTCACATCTATATTGATAGAGCCATCTTTGTTGAACGTGACAATAGTGTTCTTGAACTGGTTTCTGTTTGCTATGAACGAATCGACTTCAGATTGCTCTTGCTTAGCCTTCTCAGCCGCAGATACTCCATCTATGTCTACGTCTATCAGATCTGTCAGATACATGTCTAATGCTGTAGACGAATAGCTGAAAGACACTCTTGTGTCTTGGAATGCGTTAGTAAGGCAAAAGAACTGCACTGTCACATCTTGCATGATAGTGTCGTAGTCTTTCTGCAATGTAGCAGAAGTGATGACGACATCGTAGTCTATGTTTCGTTCTGGCCAATTCAGATGCAATATCTCGTTTCCCTGCATCCATCTTTGCAAGCACATCAGTGCATAATACTGAGCTTTGACAGATGGCTGTCTTATGACGACTGAAAGACCGTCTTGCGCTGGCTTCCAAGCTTCAAACCATGTGTGGTTCTGCGCATATATCGGTGAAGCTGAAGACTGCAATGTCGTATTCCAAGACCTCACTAGCAGCTCGAGCCAGACTTTTGATGATGATAGTATGCATGCCATGTCTAGTACCATCTTATCTGTCGCTAATACCAATTAAATTTTTCGCTATGCATCCAAGCTTTTGATGGGCTTCCATACCTCTGCTTGATGTAGTCAAGACCCCAGTTGATCTGAGTCTTCGGATTAGTCTTCCAGTCTGAACCTGCAGACTGCATTTTCGATGCAGGAAGGGACTGCGGTATGCCATATGCACCAGAACTCGGATTCGTAGCATTCCACTGCCACGAAGACTCTCTGTTCCAAAGCTTGACAAGGTCTTGGAAGTCTTGCTCTGTCCAACCCATAGCAAGGACTCTGCTATGAGCGTATTCCTGAAGCTCTTTGATTGAAGAGTCAGAGCTGAGCTTGACATCGTCTGTAGAAGCAGAACTGTCTACTGTAGCTCCGTACCCACCGAAACCAGTTATCTTGATGTCGCTTCTCTGCAGCAAAGCATCTTTGCCTTCACCACCATGATACGACTTGCTGTCGAAACCTATCTCTTCTAGCAGTTTGCTCATGACTGTGGCTCGTTCTGATGCATTCTTCAAGATGCTCTTAGAGACTCTGAAGAATGGAAGCTCGTATTGCAAGCCAGTAGTCTCTATCGATTCAGATATCTGCAAGTCTCCAAGAGCGCAGTCCCAGTCATATCCTTCTTCAAGCCAGTACACATGACTCTGTAAGCCCTGCTGCTGGTTCTTCATCAGGTCTGTCATGAATCTGCTGAACATGTACATGTCATTCCAAGCACCTTGCTTGCTGACCATGTGATTGTGCATTATGCCAGAGAACGATCCTGAGACTGAGTATCCAAGCAACTGGACTACTTGACCACCCAAAGTCTTCTGGACTCCATGTCGTGGCTTGATCTGATATGTATAGTGTTGAGGGTCTAATGGCAGAGTATATGACATAGTACCTGACGATATGGTGAACGTCATCTTTTTTGCCTTTCTTGTCTATATCTATATTAAGAATGATTCTAGAATAGTCTTCAGAGTTACGACGTTAATCTCTGCGAACTTTTTAGAATCTATATGGATAATTATA
>OFMB01001271.1_pt1 | contig 12297 bp, 9 predicted proteins | sample 1541111 | NCBI WGS metagenome assembly OFMB01 (sample SAMN04209241, study PRJEB22552) | human gut metagenome | biome: gut; material: feces | host: Homo sapiens | place: USA: Oklahoma
TCCGGTATCATGAGCAATTCCCATATAAAGAGCTTCTGCCGATTCTTTTGATATTTTCTCTTCATCGAGCAAAGTAACTACAAGCTCAGACGTAGAACTTGCATCCGGAACAATATAGTTCAAGTCTGCAAACGATTCGTTGCTGATGTGATGATCGATGCAAACCGTCTCTTTTGCGTTTTCAAAGACCGAACTTGAAAATCCAAGTCTCATCGGATCTGCACAATCAAGACAGATAAACAGATCATACGGCGTTTCGTTATTGTTTACTTCTGAACGAACTTCATCTGTTCCTTTGATCAGACGAAATGTCTCAGGTATTTTTTCCAGATAAACGTCTGTCTGAATATGCGGATATTCTTGTTTTAAATAAAGATATAACCCCATTACCGATCCGATGCAATCGCCATCCGGGCGGACGTGTCCGCCCAGGGCAATTTTTTTCTTCTCTTTCAGCAGCTCTTTTAAATCAATTTTTTTACTATTCATCAATATCACCGGCCTCATCTTTCAGATCCTTTGTAACCTCGTCGATCTTCTTGCTGATATTTACGCCATATTCGATCGACTGATCTACAATAAACTTAATCTCCGGAGTGTTTCTCATATTAATCGTTCTGGCAAGCTCACGACGGATAAATCCTTCAGCGCTTTGCAGCCCTTTGATCGTATCCTGCTGTGCCTTTTCATCTCCGAGTACGCTGATATATGCTTTGCATGTTTTCAGATCCGGCGCCACTTCCACTGCCACCACAGATGTCATGGGCGACACTCTCGGATCTTTGATCCCGCCACGCAGTATATTGCTCAGTTCTCTTTGAACTTCCGCATTTACACGGGTATTTTTTATGCTGTTTTTTCTCATTAATGCTCCCTCTTTTCATCTGCGAAACCAATCATTCGGTTTTTTTGAATCAAATTTATTTTCTCTCAGTCTCAACCATTTTATAAGCTTCAACCTGATCTCCTTCTTTGATATCATTATAATTTTCAAATACAAAACCACATTCATATCCGGCTCTTACTTCTTTTACATCGTCTTTAAAACGTTTCAAAGATGCCAGCGGTCCGTCAAATACTACGATTCCGTCACGGATAAGACGTACAGAACAGTTTCTTTCAAAAATACCGTCCTGAACATAAGATCCTGCAATCGTTCCGACTCCGGATGCTTTAAATGTCTGACGCACTTCCGCGTGACCGAGAATTTTTTCCTCAAATACCGGATCAAGCATTCCTTTCATTGCAGCTTCCACATCTTCTATCGCATTATAAATGACTCTGTAAAGTCTTAAATCAACGCCTTCTCTATCGGCGATTTCTTTTGCCGTCGCATCCGGACGTACATTAAATCCGATAATGATCGCATTGGAAGCCGATGCAAGGCTGACGTCCGATTCATTGATTGCGCCTACTCCACCGTGAATGATCTTGATTACAACTTCATCATTTGAAAGTTTCAAAAGACTCTGTTTGATTGCTTCTACTGAACCTTGAACATCTGCTTTTACGATAATGTTGAGTTCTTTCAAATTGCCTTCCTGTATCTGGCTGAACAGATCATCAAGAGACATTCTTGATTTTGTCTCATCAAGAAGTTTCACTTTATTCTGAGCGATAAACGTCTCTGCAAAACTTCTTGCATCCTTTTCGGAATCACATCCGACAAACACTTCTCCCGCATTTGGAACATCATTTAATCCGAGAATCTCTACCGGCTGTGACGGACCTGCCTCTTTCACCCTTCTGCCTTTATCGTCCATCATCGCACGAACGCGACCATGTGCGCTTCCTGCCGCGATTGCATCTCCGACATGAAGAGTACCTTTCTGAACAAGAACTGTCGCAACAGATCCTTTTCCTTTATCAAGTTCCGCCTCGATCACAAGACCTCTTGCCGCACGGTTCGGATTTGCTTTTAACTCCATAACTTCTGCTGTCAGAAGAACCATTTCAAGAAGCTCCGGAATTCCTTCTTTTGTATGTGCGGATACAGGAACAAAAATCGTACTTCCGCCCCAATCTTCCGGAATCAACTCATATTCTGTCAGTTCTTGTTTCACACGTTCAATGTTTGCACTTGGCTTATCGATCTTGTTGATCGCAACGATGATCTCAACACCTGCTGCTTTTGCATGGTTGATTGCTTCTACCGTCTGGGGCATTACGCCGTCATCTGCCGCAACAACCAGAATCGCGATATCTGTAATCTGCGCGCCGCGCATACGCATTGCCGTAAACGCCTCATGTCCCGGCGTGTCGAGGAACGTAATTTTTTCTCCGTTTGCTTCTACAACATATGCTCCGATATGCTGAGTGATACCACCTGCTTCACGATCGATCACATTTGAGTGACGGATCGCATCAAGAAGAGATGTTTTACCATGGTCAACGTGTCCCATAACGCATACGACCGGAGGACGTTTTACCATCATATTTTCATCTTCCTCTTCCTCTTTTAACAGTTCTTCGATCACATCTACGACTTCTTCTTTTTCGCAGAGAACTTCAAATTCCATTGCGATCTCTTCTGCAGTATCATAATCGATTTCCTGATTCACTGTTACAACTTTTCCTTGAAGGAACAGTTTTTTCACGATAACAGAAGGAACAATCTTCATTTTATCTGCAAGTTCTTTGATCGTAAGAACTTCCGGAATTACAATCTGTTTAATCTTTTCTTCTTTCTTCTCTTCTTTCGGCTGCGGTCTTTTCACTTCTGCTACCTGTTTTTGTTTTTTGCCTTTTTTGCCTTTTCCGTCAAAGGCTTCGTCTCTGTATTCTTTTTTCTTATTATCACGTTCTTTATCTTTCGCCTTATTACGCTGGCTCTTCTGCTGCTCCACGATCGGTGCCGCCACATCATCTCTTCGTGACTCTCTTTTCTCTCTGTCAGATCGACCGTTTTGTCCTCCCGGTCTGCGGTCTCTGTCTCCGCCTCGGCTCTGTCTTCCGTCACCGAACTGACGATTTCCCTGTGGTCTTTCCTGGCGCGAACGATCATTGGATCCGCGATCGAATCTGCCTTGTCTGTCAGACGGTTTTCCGTCTCTTACCGGCTTTCCGTCTCTGTTTTCTCTTACCGGACGATCATTGGACTGTCTTGCTTCACGATTTTCTCTTGCCGGACGGTCATTCTCTGTTCTTTTTTCCTTTTCGGACTGTACCTGTACCGGTTTTTCCGCACGTGCCGGCTGTTGTTTTTCCTGACGTACTCCCTGCGGCTTTTCCGCTGCTGACTGCGCTTGCGTACCCGGTCGTTTTTCTGTAGTTGAATGTTCGGCAGCAGTTTCGGCTTTTACAGTTTGAGCAGGAACCGGCCGCGCAGCCTGTGACTTTTCTGCACCTGACTTTTCCGAACGTGCTCCCTGTGATGCCGGACGCGTCGTCGCTGCCTTTGCCTCGTTTTGACGCGCACTCTGCTGTGGACGCGCAGACTTTTGAGCCGGACGTTTTCCCTGTATGCGACTGCTGTTTTTAGAGTTTTGCGGACGAATCACAAATGCCAGATTTTTCTTTTTCGGAGCTTCTTCTCCCTCTGACTTTCCTTCTGATCTTGTGTTTTTTTCTTTTCGGATCTCATCTGCTATATTGTCCTCGATCGAACTCATATGATTTGACACCTCCACATTTTTCTTATGCAACAAATCGATGAGCTCTTTATTTTCCATTCCAAGCTCTTTCGCAAGTTCATGTACCCTCATTTTTGTCATATTAAAACTACCTCCTTATGCAATATCCTCTCGGTTTTTCAGCTCTCTTTGAATTCCATCTGCAAATCCTTCGTCAAGTATCGCCAGAGATGCACGGAACTCTTTTCCCATTGCATGCCCTAAGGTATCTTTATCTCCGTAGAAACAAAATGGAACTTTATAAAACTTACACATATCCCCGAATTTTTTCTTCGTGTTCTCCGATGCGTCACCGGCGACAATGACAAACTTCGCTTTTCCTGATTTCGTCTCGCTTTCTGTCATTGCCTCGCCGCTTACACATTTTCCGGCCTTCATCGCCAGTCCGATCAGGGAAAGGACCTTATCTCTCTTACTCAAGCTCTCCCATCTCCTTTTCCATTCTCTCATATACTTCCGGCGGTATTGCCTGCTTAAATGACCGTTCCAATCCACGGTTTTTCACAGCTTTCTGAAAGCATTCTACGCTCCGGCAAAGATAAGCGCCTCTGCCGTTTGCTTTTCCAAGTGCATCCACGACGAATTCTCCGGTTTCTGTCCTGAGTATTCGCAGCAATTCTTTTTTAGGTTTCATTTCTCCACACCCTACACATTTACGCATAGGAATTTTTTTATTAACTGCCAAATAACCCACTCCTTTAGATATTACTCATTCTCTGTCTCGATAAATTCAATTTCTTCCGACTCTTCGTTCTGATCTTCTGCCGCTTCATCATAAGACTCTTCACTGTATTCTTCGTTATACTCTTCCTCGTAATCTCCTGTATAACCTTCTTCACCGACAAGTCCCATCTCTTCCATATAATTTTCTGGAAGTTCTCCTGCCTCTATCGCCTGTGTCTCGCTCTTAATATCAATCTTATATCCTGTAAGTCTTGCAGCAAGACGTGCATTCTGCCCTTCTTTTCCGATTGCAAGTGAAAGCTGATAGTCGGGAACGATCACACTCGCGATTTTTTCTTCCGGATCTGCCATTACAGAAATCACTTTTGCAGGGCTAAGTGAATTTTCTATCAGAAGCGCCGGATTCTCATCCCAGTTGATAATATCGATTTTTTCACCGCGAAGTTCCTGAACAACTGCGTTTACTCGTGCTCCGTTCATTCCCACACAAGCGCCTACGGGATCTACATTCGGATCGTTTGACCATACAGCCATTTTTGTACGGGAACCTGCTTCTCTTGCAATGCTCTTAATTTCAACTGTACCGTCTCTTACTTCTGCCACCTCTGCTTCAAAAAGACGTTTCACAAGTTCGGGATGTGTACGGGATACAAGTATCTTCGGTCCTTTCGGAGTATTTTTCACTTCTACTACATACAGTTTAATACGTTCTGTAGGTTTAAAATGTTCCCCTTTCACCTGCTCGTTCTCAGTAAGCATTGCATCTGCTCTTCCAAGATTAATACTGATATTTTTCCCGACATATCGCTGAACAACACCTGTCACAATATCTTTTTCTTTTTCAAAATACTGGTCAAATACAACTTTTCTTTCTTCTTCTCTTATTTTTTGAAGAATCAGGTTCTTTGCATTCTGAGTCGCAATACGCCCAAACTCTTTTGAGTGTACCGGAATCTGTGCGATATCGCCGACCTGTAATGCAGAATCCAGCTTTTCCGCTTCTTCGAGACTGATCTCCAACGCAGGATCTTCTACCTCTTCTACTACATTTTTCTCTGCATATACAGCATAATCGCAAGTATCACGATCCATGATTACTTTAATGTTATCCGATGTTCCGAAATGATTCTTACATGCGCTGATCAGCGAATTTTCAATCGCATCCATCATAACATCTTTACTGATATTTTTTTCTTTCTCAAGAATTGTCAACGCTTCCATTAACTCTGTGTTCATTTTGTCATTTCCTCCTAAATTTTAAAAATCCAAAGCAAGACGAATCAATGCAATTTCTGCTCTGTCAAATACTTGTTCTGTTTCATCTTCATATATAATGGTCACAGTGTTTTCATCAAACCCTTTCAAAATACCGGTAAATTCTTTCTGACGATCGATTGCCCGGTAAGTACGGATCTCTACTTCTTCTCCGATACTTCTCTTAAAATCTTTTTCTTTTTTTAACGGTCTGCCAAGCCCCGGTGAGCTCACCTCAAATACATAAGAATCCGGGATATAATCTTTTTCATCGAGAATATCCGAAAACTTTCTGCTGACCGCCTCACAGTCATCTACCGTAATCCCGCCCGGTTTATCGATATACGCACGAAGATACCATGTTCCGGCTTCCTTGACATATTCTACGTCAACCAGTTCAAATCCAAGTGCAGACACGATCGGTTCTAAAAGTTCTTCTGTTTTCTGTTCATATTCTTCTCTTTTTGACACGCTATACTTCCTTTCTTCTCATTTGGCAGAAGCTATCTGCCGCTTATGTTTCTTTTGTTATCGTGAATTTACAACTGAAAATATCTATAAGATATTTTTTGTCGTATGCATAGCAACAAAGAAGAGTGAACTTTCGTTCACTCTTCTGCCGGATTTCTATGTAACTATTTCATAGTATAGCACTGTTTTTTTTATATTGCAAGGCTTCTTCTCTATTTTCTTGCTTTTGTTCCTGCTCCATCACGTTTCGCCGTTTTCAATCGATTTAAGGAGACCTCTTTTTCATTATATAGAATCTTTGTTTCCGTTCCTTCTTCAAAAAGATATACCTTTTCCAGTTCATCTTTTTTCTGAAGACGGATACCTCTGACACCGACTGCAGCTTTTTTCTTTATAGGAACTTCCGTGGCCGGGAATCTCAAAAAGTACCCGTTCTTTGTCTGAAGAACGACATGCTTATTTTCATTAACAACCCGAACATCGACCAGAGAATCTTCTTCCTGAAGTTTTGTAGCCAGAATTGTTCGTTTTGCCACCTGAAATTCACTTCCGCTGACTTTTTTTACCATTCCCTGCGCCGTTGAAAACAAAAGCATGGCAAATCTCATCTGCTCGGAATCGTATACAGAGACAATCTGTTCATCAGAACTGGAGTAATTGCTGACATTGTCGATCGGAACTCCTTTATCCCTGAATTTTCCATAAGGAAGATCAATTACTTTCACCTGGTGCATTTTCCCGCTATTGGTAAAAATACATATTTTCCCCGTGTTCATACAATGGACAATATACTTATTCTCACTATCCGCCGCTTCCTTATTTCTTTCGTAAACGGCAACGTCTACTATTCTTGCATATCCGAACCGATCCATCAAAAATACGACTTCCTGCTCTTCGATCTTCTTCTCTTCAAAAACGGCTTCTTCAGCATTTTCAATGACTGTACGGCGCGCTTTTGCATATTCTTCTTTAAACGATTCAAGTTCTTCCACAATAACTTGCGCCATAGAATCATAATTATTGAGAATATCTTCATAACGCGCAATATTCTTCACCGTCTGTTCATGTTCCGCGATCAAAGCCTGTACTTCCAGACCGATGAGGCGATATAAGCGCATCTCGAGGATGGCAGCAGCCTGACGTTCTGTAAAGCGTAAAAGCACCGCCATCTTTTTGGAAATAGAAGATTTAAACTTAATATTATCTGTTACGCCATTTACAAGACATGCTTTTGCATCTTTTACAGATTTACTGCCTCGAAGGATTTCAATAATAAGATCGATCACATCACATGCTTTGATCAACCCCTCCTGCACCTCACTTTTTTCCTGTTCTTTTGCAAGAAGTGTTTTGTATTTTCTCGTCGCCAGTTCAAATCGAAAATCTACATGATGCTCAATGATCTTCTTAAGTCCGAGTGTTTCCGGTCTTCCGTCTGCAACTGCAAGCATATTCACGCCGAATGTGTCTTCAAGGCGCGTCTTTTTATAAAGCATATTTTTTAGATTTTCTACATCTGCGCCTTTTTTTAGTTCCAACACAATCCGAATTCCTTCTTTGGAAGATTGGTTTGAAATATCTGTGATATCTGTTGTTTTCTTTGTCTCTACCAGACCGGCTACATCATTTAAAAACTTCCCTATTCCCGCTCCGATCATCGTGTATGGGATCTCACTGATCACAAGCTGCTTTTTGCCGCCTTTTAATTCTTCTGTCTCTACTTTTCCCCGGACTTTGATCTTTCCCTGTCCCGTTTCATATATATTGATCAGATCATCTTTATTAACAACAATTCCGCCTGTCGGAAAATCAGGCCCTTTTATGTATTTCATCAGTTGTTTTGTAGTGATCGAATCGTTTTTAATATATGCCTTTACCGCATCGATCACTTCTCCGAGATTATGAGGCGGTATACTTGTCGCCATACCTACCGCAATTCCTTCCGCTCCGTTTACGAGGAGGTTTGGCACACGCATCGGAAGTACAAGCGGTTCTTTTTCTGTTTCGTCAAAATTCGGTCCGAAATCTACCACATCTTTATCTAGATCTGCAAGGCAGACTTCCTGCGTGAATTTCGTCAGTCTTGCCTCAGTATAACGCATTGCCGCAGCGCCGTCACCTTCTATCGAACCGAAGTTTCCGTGACCGTCTACAAGTACCATTCCTTTTTTAAACTCCTGAGCCATAACAACAAGAGATTCGTAGATCGAACTGTCGCCGTGAGGATGATATTTACCCATCGTATCTCCGACAATACGCGCGCATTTTCTGTACGGCTTATCATAGCGGATTCCCAGTTCGTACATATCATAAAGCGTACGGCGCTGAACCGGCTTCAGTCCGTCTCTTACATCCGGAAGCGCCCTGGAAATAATTACGCTCATCGCATAATCAATATATGATTTTTTCATAAGATCCGAATATTCCGTTCTTATGATCTGTGATTCACTGTTCATTTCTCGTCTCCTTCATTTCATTTTGCTCATATGACACAAAGCAAGTCCATTTTCTGACACAAATCACGTCGACTCTGTTTCGTCATACAGATTATATATCAAGTTCCGCCTCTGTCGCATTTTCATAGATGAATGCCCGCCGCGGAGGCACTTCCGTTCCCATAAGCATCTCAGTCACACCGGAAGCCATTCTCGCATCTTCAATCTCAACAAGCTTTAAAAGACGTCTTTTAGGATCAAGTGTTGTTTCCCACAACTGTTCTGCATCCATCTCTCCAAGCCCTTTATACCTCTGAAGAGTAAACGGTCCTTTGTGTGTCCTTCGATATTTTTCAAGCGCCTTATCATCGTAAAGATATTCCTCTTCTCCGCTTTTCGGCATTGCCTTATAAAGCGGCGGCATTGCAATATACACGTGCCCCTCATAAATCAGTTCCGGCATAAACCGATAGAACAGCGTCAGCAAAAGTGTTGAAATATGAGCTCCGTCTACATCTGCATCTGCCATAATTATGATCTTATCGTATCGAAGCTTTGTAATATCGAAGTCATTGCCGTATCCTTCGGAAAATCCACATCCGAACGCATTGATCATCGTTTTTATTTCTGCATTCGCAAGGACTTTATCAATACTTGCTTTCTCCACGTTTAATATTTTCCCGCGAATAGGAAGAATCGCCTGAAAGTTTCTGTTTCTGGCCGTTTTTGCCGAACCTCCCGCCGAATCTCCCTCAACAATAAATATCTCGCACTTTTTCGGATCTCTGCTCTCGCAGTTTGCGAGTTTTCCGTTACTGTCAAACGAATATTTTTGCTTCGTCAAAAGATTCGTTTTCGCCTTTTCTTCTGTCTTACGGATTTTCGCCGCCTTTTCCGCACTTGACAATACCGTTTTTAAAACGTCCAGGTTACGGTCAAAATAAAGAACAATTTCATCTCCCGCAACTTTACCGACCGCTTTTGCCGCGTCGGGATTGTCCAGTTTTGTCTTTGTCTGCCCTTCAAATCTAGGATCCGGATGTTTGATCGAAATAATCGCCGTCATCCCGTTTCGGATATCAGCTCCCGTAAAGTTCGTATCCTTCTCTTTTAAAATACCGATTTCTCTTGCATACTGATTCATAACCGTCGTAAATGTCGTTTTAAATCCGGTTAAATGCGTTCCGCCCTCGGCATTGTAAATATTGTTGCAGAAACCGAGCACATTCTCATGAAATTCATTAACATACTGAAATGCCGCCTCCACTTCAATACCGTCTGCTTCCCCTTTAAAATAAACAGGCTCATGAAGCGCCTCTTTTTTCTTATTCAGATCTCTGATAAACCCGATGATTCCCTCCGGTTCATGATATTCGATATGCTCGGTCTGATCTCCTCTTTTATCTTCGAATATTATCGTCAGTTCCGGGTTAAGATATGCTGTTTCATGCAGCCTGCTTTTTACTTCCTCCGCCCGGAACTTCGTCTTTTCAAAAATCGTATCATCAGGCAGAAAATTAATTGTTGTTCCTGTCTTTTTTGTCTTTCCGATCTTAGGAAGAAGTCCGTTTTCCAGTTCAATGACAGGAACTCCGCGCTCATATCTGTCATGGTATACCGCCCCATCACGGCTGATCTTAACATCCATATATGTAGAAAGTGCATTTACAACAGAAGAACCGACGCCATGAAGACCTCCGCTTGTCTTATACGCCGAATCGTCAAATTTTCCCCCTGCATGAAGTGTGGTAAACACAAGCCTTGCCGCAGAAATTCCTTTTTGATGCATATCAACCGGAATTCCCCTCCCGTTATCGGTTACTGTTGCCGTTCCGTCTTTTTCTAAAACAACACGGATTTCCGTACAAAATCCTGCCAGATGTTCATCCACGGAATTGTCCACAATTTCATAAATAAGATGATTCAGACCTTTTGTCGATACACTTCCGATATACATTCCCGGGCGTTTTCGTACCGCCTCTAATCCTTCCAATACAGAAATACTCCCTGCATCATATGTATTATTTCCAGCCATTTACCTTCTCCTTTACCGGATCATTCCTTCTATTTTTCTCGACTTCTTTTCTTATGCCGCACTAATTTTGTTTCACGCTATAACGAGATTGTACCCTCAGATGCCGGATGTTGTTCCTTTCATCTGAGGGTATTATTTTCTATGATACCACCCGTTTTCGATCTTGTAAATAGAATCCTTGTCATTCCAGTATAACTTCACACAGCGTATCTGCCACGACCTCCATCGCATTTTTCATTTCTTCTACAGTATTTGTCTGCGCACCGGCTTCAATCAACAGAGACTTCGGCAGCAGATGCAGATTATATCTATATGCCCGCAGATAAATATGTCTTGCAAACCCGGGATACATTCGTTCTGACGCAAGCTGCATCTGAAGAGAAAACGCCAGATTATCCTGTATGTACGGATTATAAAGATAATCGATATCTCCGTTTGTGCGAGATCGGCTCAATCCATTAAAATACATGATCTTTGCAGTCGGCTTTCCGTTTACTTCTGTGACTAAGTGCGTTCCCTCGGCAACGCCATCCCTATGAAGGTCGATTGCCACCTCGATCGTTGGGTTTGCCTCCAGAATCGGTCTGACAGACGCTTCTGCGTTTTCATATGCATTACTCCTGTCGAGCTGTCCGTTAATAATATCATATACCCCTGTGTCATGGATTGTTTTGATTCCCCGCTTATTTAAAAGCTCTGTCAGATATTCCCCTATTCCGACAATACTTGTGGCAGGATCTCCCGGAATTGAATCGACAAATTCCTCCTGTGAATGAGTATGAAATATCAATACTTTCGGACCATCTTCCTTTTTATTGATCTTCATACTCCTCCCAAGAAGGTCATCTGCATTCAACTGTTCAGGACCAATCATCGTAGAGCTGTCTACCGTATAAAAATTACTAAGCAAATAATCAAAATCTCTTAACCTCTCAATAGACATATCGACAGAAGAAAGTGACGTTTCTCCCGACGGCTGCACATTTTGCGCCGTTTCAGGAGACTCTTTACTAATAAGATTTCCGTTTTCATCGATACAGTTCTCATCGTTTGCCTGCGCCTCTAAAATTTGAGCAACAGTTTCTTGATCTTCTGCCGTAAATCCCTCTCTCCTATGCTCCATCGCATACCCTGCTGTCGGAAGAAACAGATAAGATTGTTCTATAAAAAACTCGTGAACTGTTTTTTGCGGGCTTCTGTTCAAATATGCAAGCCGCGGCATGTACATCTCTTCCGCACCCGAAAAAATATGAGTTTGGAAACCATACATTCGAGCCGACCACATTCCTTCCGAAATCAAACAAATCATTGCCAGAAAGAAAAACAGAAACCGGATCATCCGCTTCTTCCGTTCTCGTTCTTTTTCTAATATCCGAAATCGATCCGCCATCAGACATCGTCCTTTCTATTACTTCTGACAGTGTATGCTTTGTTCTTTTCTCTTATGCTTCCGATCTGCCTGAACCGGCCGAAAAAAGCATATTGATCGCTTCCGATAAAGTATGACTGATATGATGAACCATTTCATCAACATCTTTAGGCGTGACAAACATTCCGTTTAAATGAGGAGAGATCAGCTCTTTTACAAATTCATATTTTTCTCCGGCGTTATAGGAACGCAGCACTTCCCCGACTCCTTTTAAAGAATCCGAAGATTCAAGAGCCCTTATAAAGTTTTCCATTGTATCATTTACAATCGTTGCCGCGTCTACAACTGTCGGCACACCGATTCCGATAACAGGTACTCCTAATGTTTCCATTGTCATCCCGTTTCTGTGATTCCCCA
>OFMB01001272.1_pt1 | contig 12289 bp, 8 predicted proteins | sample 1541111 | NCBI WGS metagenome assembly OFMB01 (sample SAMN04209241, study PRJEB22552) | human gut metagenome | biome: gut; material: feces | host: Homo sapiens | place: USA: Oklahoma
TTGCAAGCAGATGGCGTGCAAAGTCGCCAGACGCTCTTTGTGCGGTATTGCCTTAACAACTATAAAAAAACGCCGCCAGATCTGTTGCACTGGCAGCGTTCTGTTCGTATCACGAATTTACCGTTCTTCGCAAATCAGCTTGATTGCAGTGCGGTCTTCGCCATCAATCTGAATATTGGCAAACGCCGGAATGCAGATCAGATCCACACCGATCGGAGCAAGATAGCCGCGGGCAATGGCAATTGCTTTTACTGCCTGATTTGCCGCACCAGCACCGACTGCCTGTACCTCTACCATCTTTTTTTCACGAATCACGCCGGCAATTGCACCGGCAACCGAACTCGGAGATGAGTGCGATGATACTTTCAATACTTCCATGATAAAAGCCTCCCTTAGTACAACCAATGATTCCATGTTGTATTCGATATTCCGCCTGTAAAAAAACGACGGCAAATCTGTGTAAAACCGATCAGTTCTGCTCCGGCTTCCGGCACTCGGTTTAGGCAGCACCGCACAAAATTTATACCGTGCTGCCCTTACACACCCTCATTATACAACAAAGCCTTTGAAATTGCAAGTACTTCCCGAAAAATTTGTGCATTATCGAACAATCAGCCGTTCGATTTTCGTGCATTTGCCACACTTTTCATCAAATGTGACGATTACGCCGTTCAAAAAGCAGGGATCGCTGCCTTCTGTAAAGCGTGTAGGATAGTGGAAACGGAACCGATCCATTGCCGGCTGTACCGCAACGCCCAGAATCGATTCCTCCGGTCCGGTCATGCCCACGTCGGTGATATAGCCGGTATGTTCGGACAAAATGGTTTCGTCGGCAGTCTGCACATGAGTATGCGTTCCCACCACTGCCGTTACACGACCTGCCAGAAAATAGCCCATTGCCTTTTTCTCCGCCGTCGCCTCGGCATGGAAATCCACCAGAATATTCGGAGTGTCGATCTCCTCCAGAAGCTGTTCCGCAATGGTAAACGGATTATCCAGCGGATCCAGATACGCCGTACCGGACAGGTTCAGCACCGCCACCTGACAGGGGCCGAAATCAATGGTACATACCCCGTGACCCGGGCAGCCCTCCGGATAGTTCGCCGGACGGAGCACCACCGGATTTTCGTAGATCGCCATTGCCTCCCGCCGCTTGAAGCAGTGATTGCCTGTGGTGATGACATCTGCCCCCGCAGAAAAGATCTGTTCCATAGAGTGCTTGGTGATGCCGTTTCCCTGTGCGGAATTTTCGCCGTTGACAACAATCATATCGATTTTGTGTGTGCGTTTGATTGCCGGAAGATGTTCCTGTAAAAAGCGGCTGCCCGCTGCACCGACAACATCTCCGATGTGTAATAGTTTCATGTATGGGTTCCCTTTCTAAGAGCGTGCTGGCATGAAAGAAACACTGCATAAAGTTTGTGCGTAAGATGCGTCGTCAGATTTTTTCGGCAGATTGCGTGCACAGCCGTCAGGCGGGCTTTATGCAGTGTTTCCTGAATTATAGCATGTATTCCGCGGCTGTGTCAAGCAGTTTTTGTCGAACGCCCTGACCAGACACAAAAAATAAAGCACACAAGAGCGTTCCTTGTGTGCTTTACAATGGAAGAGATAATACAATGCAAATGGAGCGGATTACGAGGCTCGAACTCGCTACCTCCACCTTGGCAAGGTGGCGCTCTACCAGATGAGCTAAATCCGCATCCGAAACGTGTTAGTCAACACGTTCCATGGTGCCTCCGATCGGAATCGAACCAATGACACGGGGATTTTCAGTCCCCTGCTCTACCGACTGAGCTACAGAGGCATCACAGCAAGGCTGCATTGCTGGCGATCTGGATGGGATTCGAACCCACGACCTCTGCCGTGACAGGGCAGCGTTCTAACCAACTGAACTACCAGACCATGTGGTGGAAACTATAGGGCTCGAACCTATGACCCTCTGCTTGTAAGGCAGATGCTCTCCCAGCTGAGCTAAGCTTCCACTTGCTTGTCTTTCCGGTGTTTTTTGTGTTTTCCTCACCGGCGACTATTACAGTATATCACATTGCAAGGGGTTTGTCAAGCGTTTTTTTCAAAAAAATCGAAAAAACGCACACTTTGTTATGTCTGTACAATTTCAACATTGTTCTATTGTGTGATATGCACATGAAAACCGTCTAATTTCTGCCATTTTCGCCGCTGCGACGGAACAGCCGCAGTACTTCCAGCCGCAACGCCCCATGTTCGGGAGCCGACAGATCCGCATCTTTTTCCAGAATTTTTTTTGCCGTTTCCTGCACTTCATGGAGCAGCTGGGTGTCATGGGACAGGTCGGCGATCTGTAACGGCGGCAGACCGTGCTGCCGCTGCCCGAAAAAGTCCCCCGGCCCCCGCAGCTGTAAATCCGCCTCCGCGATCTGAAAGCCGTCGTTGGTACGGCTCATGATCTGCATGCGGGTGCGGCAGTCCTCCGTCACGTGGTCGGTCATGAGGATACAGTAACTCTGTGCACTGCCCCGTCCCACGCGGCCCCGCAGCTGGTGCAGCTGGGACAAGCCGAACCGTTCAGCGTTTTCGATCAGCAAAATGGTAGCGTTTGGCACATCAACGCCGACTTCAATCACGGTGGTGCTGACCAGCAGATCCAGTTCATGGTTCCGGAACGCCGTCATCACGCTGTCCTTCTCTGCCGGCTTCATTCTGCCGTGGAGCAGTCCCACCCGATAGGCAGAGAACGCCCCTGCCTGTATGGACTCTGCATAGCTGGAAACTGCCTGTAATTCGCTCTCGTCCCGATCGTCGATCATGGGGCAGACAATATAGCCCTGATGCCCCTGTTCCAGCTGCTGCCGGATAAAGCTGTACGCCCGCTGCCGCAGCTTTCCGGTGACTGCAAAAGTCTGCACCGGCAGCCGTCCGCGGGGCAGTTCTTTCAGGACAGAAATGTCCAGATCGCCGTAGATCATCAGAGCCAGTGTGCGGGGAATCGGCGTCGCCGACATGACCAGCTTGTGAGGGCAGCCGCCCTTGTCCGCCAGCAGCGTCCGCTGTGCCACGCCGAAGCGATGCTGCTCGTCCGTAATTACCAGCCCCAGCCGTGCAAAGGAAACCTCTTTCTGAAAAATCGCATGAGTACCCACTACCAGCGTCATGCTGCCGTCCGCCAGTGCTTCGTAAATCTCCCGCCGTTCCTTGGCACGGACAGAGCCGGTAAGCAGCCCCACAGACACGCCCAGCGGCTCCAGAAACTGCTGCATGGTATGATAGTGCTGCACCGCCAGAATTTCCGTCGGAGCCATCAGAGCACACTGCATGCCGTTCCGGGCGGCAAAATAGCACGCCGCCGCCGCAACCGCAGTTTTCCCGCTGCCCACATCGCCCTGTAACAGGCGGTTCATGGGAGCATCGCCGCACAGGTCGGCTGTAATTTCCTCCACTGCATGCTTCTGTCCTGCCGTCATGGTAAACGGCAACGCCCCGTAAAACGGCTCCAGATCGGTATCCTGCCGCATAGGATAGGCAGACCGCCGCCGGTTGTCCGCACGGCGTATCAGCATGCCCAGCTGCAATTGCAGCAGTTCGTCAAAGGCAAGCCGCCGGCGAGCCGTTTCCATCAGTGCCGGATTGGCAGGAAAATGCACCTGTTCCAGTGCCGCCGTCAGGGGCAGCAGTCCGTGTTCCAGACGCATCTCCTCCGGCATCCAGTCGAAAGGCTGCTGTCGCATCAGTTCGATTGCCTGCTTGACTGCCCGCACCAGAATCGGCATGGTAATGCCGCTGGTCAGAGGATAGGACGGGTAGATCAGTTCCTTGCTGTCGTCCGCCAGCACGTGAGGTGCAGAAATTTCCCGCCGCAGCAGTCCGCCCTGCAATTTGCCGGACATGCGGTACCAGCTGCCCGTGTGCAGAGCCTGAAAGCCGTAGGGGTTGTTGTATAAGATCACCGTCACGTCATTCAGCCCGTCCGTGGCAACCGCCTTGAAAATGGTCATGCCCTTGCGGATAAACTGCGGGGCAAGCTTGTGCACGATCTGCACCCGAATCACACAGGGTTCTCCCGTAGGTGCCGCCGCAACGGGGACAGGGTGGCTGTAGTCCAGATACCCCCGCGGCACATGGTACAACAAATCATAGGGAGTGCGGATCCCCAGCTTTTCCAGAGCCTCCGCCCGCTTGGTGCCAATGCCTTTCAGGTTGGCAACCGGCTGAAATAATGCGTCCATGAAACGATTCCTCCTTTCTGAAAAAATGTTGTTCGAGGGAACACAGCCTCTTTTGCTCTATTATAGCACAGTTTCCTGCAAAAGGCAACAAAAAGCTTCTCCGCCAACACGAAGAAGCTTTTTTCAAAAAATCTCAAAGAGGGATATTTGTCTTATTTGTTGTTGTAGCCGTCAATGACTTCATCGATCACAGAGGACCACTCGTCACGCAGTACAGCCCAGGAGTCCTTGTCGCCGTTCAGCAGTGCAGAGGTCAGGTTGTTCATGACACCTCTGGTTTCGTAGGTGTATTCGCCGTCACCGTACATTCTGCTGCCCATGCCGTACCCGAAGTCGAATACCGGTGTGATGTTCTTCGGATCCTTGTAATCCTGCAACGCATCATACTGTTCCTCAGTCACATAGGACTTCAGCTTGCCCTGTGCGTTGACTTCCGGAATGATCGCCTTTTCCTTGGCAGCGTCCTTGTATTCGTCGATCATAGCTGCCAGACGCTCACACTTGATGTACGCAGCAACTGCATCGCCCTTGTCAGAATTCTTGACCAGCATCTTTGCACCGAAGTTGCAGTTCAGATAGTATTCATCGCTGCCCGGCTGCTTCGGGAACGGTACGATCATCAGATCGTTTTCTTCCACAAAGCCGTCATCTTCATAGTCCGGATTCGGATCCGCCTTGACATTCGATGCACCCAGTGCCCAGTCTGCCATGCCGAAGAACAGCGTGGAGCCGTCGTCCGGCAGATAGCCGTACCATGTGGGATCATACAGACCAAGGCTCATGATTTCTTCCATTACACCCTCGGCTTCTTCAATTGCCGGATTGCTGATATTGTTGGAGAACTTAGAGCCGTCATACTTGACAAATGTTTCGCCGGTAGACTGCACCATTGCCTGACCAAACCAGCCGTTGATGCCGTAGCGGGTTTCGCCGTCCTTGGCATTGGAAACGAACGTTTTCATCATGTCCATGAAAGCGTCCCAGTCCCACTTGTCCTTCTTGTACAGCTCGTAAGGATCGTCCAGACCGTTCTCCTCACACAGGGAACGGTTATAGGTGATCAGCAGCGGATCAGACAGGCAGTACGGTACTACATAATGCTTGTCCTTATACTTGAACATTTCGATAACGTCCGACATATCCGACCAGATGTCGTCGCTCAGATCCAGATAGTCGTCCAGCGGCTGATACTGTTCCTTGGTCACGCCGTTGGGCACAGCGTCCCACTCATAGGGGAACATGTCCACCGGATCGCCGCCCAGAATACGGCTTGCCAGTGTGTCAAACTTGGTGTCAGAGGTACAGGAAACATACTCCACCTTTGCACCATATTTGTCCTCGAACAGCGACAGGGCAACGCTTCTGTCCTGATTGTTCTTCGGGTTGATGTCATAGTCTGCCAGCCAGTAAATGGTCTGTCCCTTGATGTCCGGATCATTCTTGACCATATCGTCTACCAGAGAAGCATCAATGGCAACGTCGTCCTTTTCCTTATAGGCAGATTCTGCCTCGGAGGAAGAAGCACTCTTGGAATCGTCCGAACCGCCGCCGCAGGCACCCAGTACTCCCACCATTGTCAAAGCCATCAGTGCCGCCAGCATACGTTTTAAAGTTCTCATTCTTGTAAAAAACTCCCTTCCCAATTATATCGCACAAAAAACGATTCGTGTCACGAATCTAGCACTTGTATTATAGCATAAAATTTGAGAAAGGTCAAGCATTTCAGACGGTCAACTTGCACAAATTGTGGGAAATATTTTTGGAAATCCCACAGAACATGCCTGCACAAATTGCCGGTTGCAGAATTTTCAAATATATAGTATAATAGAACCTATGCAGAAAATACAAGGAGGCAACATATGAAAACAGTACAGATCTTCACAGACGGAGCATGCAGCGGCAACCCCGGACCGGGCGGCTGGGGAGCGATCCTGCGGTACGGCACCGCGGAGAAGGAACTCTCCGGCGGCGAACACGAAACCACCAACAACCGCATGGAACTGACCGGTGTCATCGAAGCCCTGTCCGCCCTGAAAGAACCGTGCAACGTTCTGCTGACTACGGACAGCAAATACGTGGTGGACAGCATCACCAAGGGCTGGGTCTACGGCTGGCAGAAGCGGGGCTGGGTCAAGTCGGACAAGAAGCCTGCACTGAATGTGGACTTGTGGAAACAGCTGCTCCCGCTGCTGGAAAAGCATCAGGTCACATTCCACTGGGTCAAGGGACACGCCGGTCACCCCGAAAACGAACGCTGCGACCAGCTGGCAGTGATGCAGCGGGATCGGAATGCGTGAAATCGTATTAAGGAAACGCTGAATAAAGCCCGCCTGACGGCTTTGTACGCAATCTGCTTGCAGATTTTCCGTCATATTGCATAGAAATCCCTTGCCATACGGCAGTATGCCTGCGGAATTTCTATGCAATCTGCCGAAAAATCTGACTACGCATCTTACGCACAAGCTTTATGCAGTGTTTCCTTAACCAGACAATGACAGGAACAATGCCCATATCCCCACAAACGGAAAAGTCCCCACTCTTTCGAGTGAGGACTTTTCCTGTATTATAGGGGTAAAAATGAAAAAATGAGACTGTCAAAAATAAGATTCGCCAGAAGCAGAATTACTTCTTCTTTCTGGTGATCGTGTATGCACCAACGCCCAAAGCTGCGGTTGCTACTGCACCCAGTGCAACTGCGGCAATGCCAAAGTCACCAGTCTGAGAAGTCTTTACATTGTTGGTACCGCTCTTGGAGTTGTTGGAACTGGAAGAACCACCGGAACTGCTGTTGGAAGAACCACCATTGCTGCCGTTGGAAGAACCGCCGTTGCTACCTGCTGCGGTAGTTGTTGCCGGAGTACCGTCAGCGTTTGTTGCTGCTGTGGTAGTACCGTCTGTGCCGTTACCGCCGTTTGCAGCGGTAGTGGTAGTAGTGTTATTGCCGCTGTTGTCAGACGGAGCAGTTGTGCCCTCGCCGTTACCGCCGTTGGAGATACCGCTGACGGTGAAGTTTACAACGATCTTATCGCCGGCAGCCAAACCGCCGTCCGGAGAAACATGCTCACCGGTACCAATGTCATTTACCTGCGGCTTTGTCCATACATTCATAATATTCACACGAATGCTGGTGCCGTCATCTGCGGTACGCAGTGCACCCTCAGACGGACCTGCATATGCCAACGGTGTAGAACCGCCGCCAACATGCTGAACTTCAATAGAATCGATTTCCACCTTTGCGGTGCAGCCCTCCGGCAGACCGCCGGTCGGGGTAGATGCTCCCTCCGGAGCAAAAGAATATGCATTAATATTGGTAGAAAGAATCATAGCTTCAATGGTTTCCGAACCGTTCACCATGGTAACATCTACAGAATAGCTGCCGTCGCCGGTAATTGTTGCTTCCGTTGCTTCGGTAATAGAATTCTTCTGTGCAACTACAGCCGGATCATCTGTGGAAGAAACCCACTTGGAATCCCCGCCTGCCTGAATTGCCAGAAAAGCATTATACGGTGCTTCATCCCGTGCCTTCAGATCAGCAGATGCTGTCAGAGATGCAAAAGACAATACCGCAACCGCAGATGCCGCAACAGCTGCCATGATCTTCTTCATAAACTTCATTGTAAGCTCCTCCTTATTCACGCACTGCCACGCAATGCGTTTCACATTCTTTCAGTATTATAGCACATTTCAAAAAAGCTGTCTATGCACATTTTGACTAAATTTCAAGAGGAAATCCGTTAACTTCGACAAAAACCGCACAAAATTGCACTGCGGCAGTATTATTTCACGCTGCTTTTCCCAGCTTTTCCTAAAACGTCCAAGACTTCGCGGAACAATTCCAGCGGCGGTTCTCCCGCCAGTTCCACGCCGAGATAGGGCTTCCCCACGCTGCCGAACTGCACCCGTCCCCGATACTTCCGGGACAGTGCCCCGATCATTTCCGCCGTGGGGTGCTCCATGTAGAACAGCATGCTGCCGCCACGCTGGTTGATCTCCGTGATCCCCAGCTGTGCCGCCGTGTTCCGCAGACGGGACACAGTAATCAGCCCCTGCACCGATTTCGGCGGTTCGCCGTACCGGTCGATCAGTTCGTCCAGCAGGTCCATTTCGTCCTCCTGATTCCGCACGCCGGCGATCTTCCGGTACATATCCAGCCGCTGGCTCAGGCTCTCCATGTAGCTTTCCGGAATATGGGCATCGATCTGAATATCCACGGTGCACTCTGCCGTTTCCTGTATCGGCTCGCCCTTGGCTTCCGCCACAGCTTCGCCCAGCAGCCGCAGGTACATGTCATAGCCCACAGATTCCATGTGTCCGTGCTGTCTGCCGCCCAGCAGACTGCCTGCTCCGCGGATTTCCAAGTCCCGCAGGGCAATGTGAAAGCCGCTGCCGAACTGGGTAAATTCCCGCATTGCCGCCAGCCGCCGCGTGGATTCCTCCCGCAGCACCTTGTCCCGCTGAAACGTGAAATAGGCATAGGCACGGCGGTTGGAACGTCCGACACGTCCCCGCAGCTGATACAGCTGGGACAGTCCGAAGCAGTCGGCATTTTCAATAATGAGGGTGTTCACGTTCGGCACGTCCACGCCGGTTTCGATAATGGTCGTGCAGACCAGAATATCCGCCTCATGTTCCACCAGCTTCCGCCAGATCTCCGACATTTCCGCCTCGCCCATTCGCCCGTGTGCCACCAGAATCCGTGCGTCCGGCAGATACCGCTGCAGCTTCGCCGCGGTGAATTCAATGGTGTCAATGCGGTTGTGGATATAGTACACCTGTCCGCCCCGTTTCAGTTCCCGCTGAATCGCCTGCACCAGTACCGGCTCGCTGTACTCCATGACATAAGTCTGCACCGGATAGCGATCCTGCGGCGGCTGGGAGATGACGGACATATCCCGTATGCCGCTCATTGCCATATTCAATGTGCGGGGAATAGGCGTTGCCGACAAGGTCAGCATATCCACGCCGGCAAACATGTGCTTGAACTTTTCCTTGTGTGCCACGCCGAACCGCTGTTCCTCGTCCACGATCGCCAGCCCCAGCGAACGGAATTCCACGTCTTTCTGCACAATACGGTGGGTGCCGATAATGACATCCGCCTTGCCGCTTCTGATCTCTTTCAGAATCTCTTTCTGCCGCTTCTGGGGAACAAAGCGGGACAGCATCACCACGTTCACCGGAAAATGTTCAAACCGGCGGACTGCCGTCTGATAATGCTGCATGGCGAGCACAGTGGTCGGCACCAGAATGGCACACTGTTTCCCGCTCATGACGCATTTCATTGCCGCACGGAGAGCCACCTCTGTTTTCCCGAAGCCCACGTCGCCGCAGAGCAGCCGTTCCATGGGGCGTTCCTGCTCCATGTCGTGCTTGATCTCGTCGATGCATGCCAGCTGATCTTCCGTTTCCACATAGGGGAACCGAGCCTCAAAGTCATGCTGTTCCGGACTGTCCGGCTCAAAGGCAAAGCCCCTGGTCTTTTCCCGCTTGGCATACAGTGCCAGCAGTTCGTCCGCCATATCTTTCACCGCACGGCGGACGTTGCTGCGTGTCTTTTGCCACTCCGGCGAGGACAGCCGGCTGAGTTTTACGTTGGAATCTTCCCGCGGACCGATGTATTTCGTTACCATGTCCAGCTGTGTGACCGGCACATACAAGTTTTCCTTGCCGGCATACTGAATGGTGATGTAGTCCTTGGTCACGCCCTCCAGTTCCAGTTTGCGGATTCCCAGAAACCGGCCGATACCGTGCAGGGCATGCACCACCAGATCGCCGGGGACAATGTCCGCCAGTGTCCGGATCTCCTCACCACGGCGGTGCTGTTTCCGCCGCCGTGTGCCGGCGTGGAGTGCTCTGCCCTGTGTGATGAGAGCCGTTTTGGTTTCCGGATAGGCGAAACCGCCGGACAGGCTGCCGGTGCGGAGATAGACCACGCCCGCACGCCACACGCTGTCCGGTTCCGCCAGTTCGCAGCGGATCCCGCTTTCCTGCAAGTCCTGCTGCAAGATCGGCAGCGTTTTTTCACTGCCGGCACAGAGCATGGTGCAGTAGCCCTGACTGCTGTACTCCTGTAAGTCCTCAGTCAGCTGCCGCAGTTCCCCGCCCCACGGGGCGTTCTGGACTGCCTGCACACTGAGCAGCTTCTGAAATTCCACATGTTCGCCGCCCTGTAAGAAATTGCTGCAATACACCTGAAAGCGTTTGTCCAGCTTCGCCGCCGTTTCCGCAGGATCCTGATAATAGCCCTCCAGACCGCGGCAAAGGCTGCCCTCCTCCAGCAGCAGCTTGCAGTCCTCCTGATACTGTGCCATCAGCCCACGCTGGCTCTCCACAATGGCACCGTATTCGCTCCAGCAGACGATCTCCATGCCGTAATCATACAGCATCGGCGGCTGCTCCCACAGCAGCGGGGCATACTTATCCAGATGCACCGGAATCATGCCGGCTTCCAGATGATCGGCATCGGCATAAAGCTTTTCCCGCACCAGATCGGCACGGCGAATGCGGAGCGACTTTCCCAGCATACGAATTTTCTTCGCCAGTTCCGCAGGGTCGCAGAGGGTTTCCCGTGCCGGCGGCACCAGCACCTCGTCCAGCGGGTCTGTCCGCCGCTGGGTTTCCGGATCGAAATAGTGCATGGTGTCAATGGTATCGTCCCAGAATTCCAGCCGCACCGGAGCCGAAAGCTGCACCGGAAAGATGTCCACAATATCGCCGCGGACGGAGAATTGTCCCTGACCGGAAACGCTGTCCCCGCGGACATAGCCGCAGTCCGTCAGCTTTCTGGTCAGTTCCGACAGGTCTGCCGTGCCGTCCCGCTGTAACAATATGGTATGTTCCCGCAGCTGTTCCGGCGAAAGGGTGGGCTGGAGCAGAGCCTCGATGCTGGCGGCAACCACTTTGCACTGCCCGTTCTGTAACGCAGCCAGTGCTCCGATTCTGGCGTGTTCATAGGCAGTGGTGATGCCCTCTACCGGTGTCAGAATCACTTCTTTCGCCGGAAATACCCATGCCGCAGTTTCTTCCAGCATGGTGTTGACATCATCACAGAGCCGGCGTGCCTCTGCTTCGTCGGCAGTGATGACCAGAACCGGTGCCGAGGTCTGGCTCAATGCCGCCAGCAGGTGTGCCTTGTGAATCTGGGAAACGCCGGTAAAGGACACCGGTGTCACACCCTCCTGCCTTGCCCGCATCAGTTCCTGATATGCCGACAGCTGTTCCATTGTTGCGGTAAAAAACTGCATGGCTGATTCCCCTGCCTTTCGTTTCTAAGAAAACACGGATTAGTGACTGTACAGATTCATTGCGGTGTTCATGTCGCCGCCCACGATCTTCACGGCAGCATCTGCGGCGTGTTCCAGTGCCGGCTGCAGGGCAGTCATATCCTCCTCGCTGAACTTGGACAGTACCCAGTCCGCCAGATCATACTGGGGATTTGGCTTCGCCCCCACGCCTACGCGGATACGGGGAAATTCCTCCGTGCCCAGCTGTGCGATAATGCTCTTGATGCCGTTGTGTCCGCCGGCACTGCCCTTTCGCCGCAGCCGCAGCTTTCCCGGCGGCAGGGAGATGTCATCATAAATGACCAGCACCTGCTCCGGCGGGATCTTGTAGAAGTTCGCCGCCGCCGCAATGGCATCGCCGCTGAGGTTCATGTATGTCGTCGGCTGCATCAGCAGGCAGCGTACTTCCCCCAGCATCGCCTCGCAGCAGTTGGACTGAAACTTCATCTGGTTCAGTTTTACGCCGCCGCACTGTTTCGCCAGTTCCTCCACCGCCAGAAAGCCGGCATTGTGGCGGGTGTGTTCGTATTCCAGCCCGGGGTTTCCCAGACCGGCAACAATCCAGCTCAGCTTGCCGTGCACTCTGCCGGCGGAACCTGACTCGATCTGCTGAAATAAATCAAAAATGCCCATTTTTCCTATAACCTGCTTCATGCGGCACCAGAGCCTTCCGATGCCGCATGAATCCTTTCGCTAATACTGCTTTCCGTTTTTTGTCAGCGGGCACAGCATGCTGTGCCCTGTCCTCTAGGCAATACCACACAAAGATTGTGCGACAGATGCGTCGTCAAATTTTTCGTCAGA
>OFMB01001278.1_pt1 | contig 12264 bp, 8 predicted proteins | sample 1541111 | NCBI WGS metagenome assembly OFMB01 (sample SAMN04209241, study PRJEB22552) | human gut metagenome | biome: gut; material: feces | host: Homo sapiens | place: USA: Oklahoma
CATAATTTGTGTCAGATTTCTGGCCTGGAATTTTTCTTCAAACTCTCCGCTCGTCTGCTGGATGAGTTCTATCATATTGATATTCATAAACTCGAGAGAAATATTACCTGAGCTGACTTTTGATGCCTCTACAACATCTTCTGTCAAAGTCTTCAGTCTCTGAGATTTTTCTTCCAGAACTTCAATATATCTTTGAATCTTCGGATCATCAAATTTTTCTTGTTTCAAGAGATTTACATAATTAATAATGGAGGTCAGCGGTGTCTTGATATCGTGAGATACATTTGTAATCAGATCTGTCTTTAACCGCTCACTTTTCATATTCTTCTCGACTGCCGCATCAAGTCCGCTTCCGATAGAATTGACTTGTTCTGCAATCTTGCGTTGTTCTCCATGTATATCTTCGAGATCAATCTTGTAATCCAGCTCACCTTCACTGATTTTCTCAATACCTTCTTTAATTTTCTGTCGTCCGACTGCCCAGTTGACAAGGATTACAAATCCTGCTGTCTGCACAATGAAAATCACGAATGACCAAAATGCACTTGGCCAGCCTGATGCCAGATATGCCACCCAATGTACTGCTGCATACGCAAGATATAAAACAATTATTTTTGCTATGTGTCTGGCATTTCGAATCAATAATTTCACAAACTCTACGACACTGTACAGAAAACTGTTCTTCCATGCAATTCCTGCTTTTATTCTTCTGGCCAGACTCAAAATACCAACGAGAAACATATTACATGTATAGACTGCAAGTCCTCCGAATCCAATCATTCCAAAAAATGTTTCGTAAGAAAGAATACCATTTCCTACTGCAAATGTTTTCTGGGAGATAATTCCTGCAGCTCCCATGAAAAGCACGGTCAATAGTGACGGTACGAACCATGCAAATATAACTGTTGCAGCTCCGATTTCTGTCTTACATCTGTCAAATTTATATAAATGCAGTTCTCCATCTCTTTCCGTTCGACCTGCGATTACAACAAGCCATACTACACTGGCAAAAAATATTAAAAACGCCAAAATCATTCCTGCACTGACTCCTCGGACAAACGGACTATACTTTTCATAAAAATGTGCATTTTTATAATAACTATCTTTCACAGGATACTTCGTATCCACACCTGTCATAAACACAAACTCTCCTTTATCTGCATTACTCAGATAAACGGTCTGTGACTGCCATAGTTCTGCATCTGCTTCCTGAATATTCGTCTCAAACTCTGACAGTTTTGATTTTACTATGACATATTTCCCCATCTTACGAACACTTTTAGCAACATCATTAATATTATTTTCCTGCCCCAGCTCCTCCCGATTTGTGACGACTTTTCCACTCTTTAAATCTAAATAATAATAGAAAAAATTACTATCTCCTTCTTTATACTGCTCTGTCAGGCTCTCATAATTTGCATAGCGCTCTCCAATCTGATAAATACAGCTTTCCAGCATATTATAAGCTTCATTGAGCCTGCCATTCCAGTTGGAATTCTCGTTAACTATCTGCAAGAGATTTTCTGCTTCCAGTGGAGCTGCCTCCTCACGGAATAACACTCCATCATATTTCCAGCAATCTACATAGAGCATAGTTCCCTCTGCATCTTCGATTCCCCGAAAATTCTTTTCCTCTTCCGTCATTTCATTTCTATCTGATATATCCACATTTTCCAGCTCATCTAAGATCTGCTCCGATGTCTCCGCACCTATTCCATCTGTCATTACAAATTTTAATTCACCATTTAACACCTTTTCATTAAAATCATCCTGACTATAGTAATGATAACTTCCATCTGATAATTTACAAACGATCGGAGCCTTCAGATCTTCTGCGTCGTTGCCTTCTAATTCTGCTGAATCCGTGTTTGTATCTCCGACATAACTGGTACTCTCACTGTAGATCAATTTCTGATACCAATTCAACAAATCTCCCAATCGATATGAAAGACCGCTTTCATTCTGACCACTGATCGTCTCACTATTGTTATATACCTGAATATCGACCAGCTTATCCTCGTCAATCTTTCCATCTGTCTCAAACATCTGCTCACTGTCAATGCCGGACATCACTTGATACGCACTATTCATAAGCTCTGTATCAAAGTCATAGGAATCTTCATAGCTCTGCGTAAGTTTTCCTGTTATAAGGTCATCGAAAAGTTCTGCGTAAGACATGATGCTCATAACGCCGAGCATCATCGAAATAACCATAACATTTGCAATTATGATCAACAAAATTCTGGTCTTTTTTTTCTTATGCCATATCTTTTCCATAACGTCTCCCTTCTGTTAGCTTTTTCTTGCTGGTCTTACCCCGACCTGCTTTTACTGCTTCTCGATCTTATACCCTACGCCCCACACGACTTTCAGATATCTTGGTTCTTTCGGGTTGATCTCAATCTTCTCACGGATATGACGAATATGCACTGCCACTGTATTATCAACACCCACCGCATTTTCATTCCAGATATTTTCATATATCTGGTCAATGGAAAATACTTTGCCCTGATGCTTTACAAGCAGCAGCAAAATGTTGTACTCGATCGGGGTAAGCTTCACCTGCTCGCCATCTACTGTCACTTCTTTCAGATCATCGTTGATCGCCAGTCCACCGACTGTATAGATTGCCTCGCTCTCCTTTATCGTCGTGCTTCCAAGCTGCATATATCTTCGCAAATGTGATTTCACACGGGCAACCAGCTCCAGCGGATTAAATGGTTTCGTTATATAATCATCAGCTCCGATATTAAGTCCCAATATCTTGTCTGCATCCTCGGATTTCGCAGACAGAATAATGATCGGAATATTGTGCTTCTCGCGAATTTTTAAAGTTGCCCTGATTCCATCCATTCTCGGCATCATGATATCCATAATCAGAAGATCTACACTTTCTTTTTTCAAGATCTCCACTGCCTCGATTCCATCGTAAGCTTCCAGAACCTGATGTCCATCCTGGGTCAGATATATCTCGATCGCCTCTACAATCTCTTTATCATCATCACATACTAATATTTTTGCCATCTCATTTCACCTCTCATATCTACTATACAAGATTAGCAAATAAAATTTAAGACATAGGAATGGATTTCTTAAGAAATGATGAATATTTTCAAGAATAACGTCGAAAAATGTCTAAAATAATGTAAACGAAATCTAAGACCCTTTATTTTCAACAAATTTTGATAAAATACTAAAAGATAAAACTTACTTAGACTTCATAATTTCTAGTTTATAAAGGGGGAGTTTTCTATGTACACTCACGACATTGACTATGTAATCCGTACCCTTGGAGTAGGTGCTACATATAGGGGATATCGCTATCTAAGTTATGGGATTGAATTATGTCTGACAGACGAGGAATATCTGCTTGCCATCAGTAAACAGCTTTATCCGGAGATTGCCAGAAAGTATAAGACGACAGTCGGAAGTGTTGAACGTGATATCCGCACTGTTATAAGAGTCTGTTGGGAAAATGGTTACGATCAGCTTCAGTCCTACTCGTTCCGGCCATTACATGTCCGTCCAACGGCCGGTGAATTTTTCGACATCCTTGTCGCCTATCTAAGCCGTAACAAACCAGTTCTTCAGGCTGTATGATCCTAAGTAAAAGAAACGGAATTTTATTATCAAAAACAAAGTAAAACCCCGCAAGCTTTGGGCCGCTGCAGGGTTTTATTTTTTTACCGGAGACTAACGATCTTCCATCTTCACATACTCACGGTATGGAGACAACGGCTTATAAGCCGGTCGGATAATCTTATCTACATTCTTGAGCTCTTCCATTCTGTGGGCGCTCCAGCCTACAATACGGGCCGCCGCAAAAATCGGAGTGTAAAGAGATGCCGGAAGATCCAGCATACTATACACAAGACCACTGTAAAAGTCCACATTTGCATTTACACCTTTGTAAATTTTACGCTTTTCGCCGATGACCTGTGGAGCCATGCGCTCTACCATAGCATACAGTGCGTACTCTTCTTCCCGTCCTTTTTCTTTCGCAAGCTGCTCTACGAATTGCTTGAAAATCTCCGCACGCGGATCGGATACAGAATAAATCGCATGACCCATGCCATAAATCAGCCCTTTCTGGTCAAATGCTTTCTTATCCAAAAGGTCTTCCAGATACTGATGTACTTCGTCTTCGTCCGTCCAGTCGGAAATTTTTTCCTTCATGTCTGCGAACATCTGCGTTACTTTGATATTGGCACCGCCATGCTTCGGTCCCTTAAGAGATGCCATCGCTGCGGACATTGTAGAGTACGTATCTGTTCCTGAGGACGTAACTACGTGAGTGGTAAATGTTGAGTTATTACCACCGCCGTGATCCATGTGGAGCACCAGTGCCATGTCCAGGATCCTTGCCTCAAGCTTCGTATATTTCTTATCCTCGCGGAGCATCATCAGAATGTTCTCAGCTGTGGACAGATTCGGCTGTGGTGCATAAATATACAGGTCTTCTCCCATGCGGAAGTTATATGCATGATAACTATAGACCATTAGCATCGGAAACTGGCTGATCAGGTTCAGACACTGTCTCAGTACGTTCGAGATGGTCGTATCGTCTGCTTTATTATCGTAGGAATAGAGATTCAGGATTTCTCTGGACAGACTGTTCATCATGTCGCCGCTCGGAGCCTTCATGATAACGTCACGCACAAAATTCGGCGGAAGCGTTCTTCTCTCCACCAGAGTTTCATGAAACATCTCAAGTTCAGAACTATTCGGAAGTTCACCAAATAAAAGCAGATAAGCAATCTCTTCGAATCCAAAATGATCTTCTTTCAAGAAACCGCCAACCAGATCTTTGATATTGTAACCCCTGTAATAAAGATTGCCGGCACATGGAACCTCTTCGCCATTCACAATCTTCTTGGCACATACATCGGAAATATTGGTCAGTCCTGCAAGCACACCTTTTCCGTTCAGGTCACGGAGTCCTCTTTTTACTTCGTACTTAGTATACAGCTCTTTATCAATGGCATTATTCTTCTCACACAATCCTGCAAAATGCTGAATCTCCGGAGTAATCTCAAATAATGCACGGTCTACGCTTTTATTCACTGTCTTTCCTACCATAAATCATCTCCCTTTCTTTTCCCACAAGTCGTTGCTAAGCGCAGCAAATTCTTCCAGCGATAATGATTCACCGCGAACACTTTCTACTTTGCCAAGCTTTGCGATTGCTTCTGTAATCACATCTTTCGGCAAATCAATCTTGTCAGAATTAGACAATCCATTTGCCAGTGTCTTTCTTCTCTGGTTGAAGGATGCTCGGATAATATCAAACATCCACTTCTCATTGTCCACTTTCACCGGAGGAGCCGCATGTCTTGTAAGACGAATGACTGCGGAACCAACCTTCGGTCTTGGCATAAAGCAGTTCGGAGGTACATTTGCCACTATATACGGATCTGCATAGTACTGGACAGCCAGTGACAATGCTCCGTAATCCTTGTTTCCCGGTCCGGTCTGCATACGGTCTGCAACTTCCTTCTGCACCATGACCGTAATACTTTCAACCGGGACATTTCCTTCGAACAGCCCCATAATGATCGGAGTCGTAATGTAATACGGAAGATTCGCAACCACCTTCACCGGACGTCCGCCGTTCTCCTTCTCCACAAGACCACGGATATCTACTTTCAGAACATCATCATTGATCACCATGACATTGTCATACTCGCTGAGGGTATCTTCCAAAATCGGGATCAGATTCTTATCAATCTCCACGGCAGCTACCTTTCCTGCCGCCTCAGCCAGATATTGGGTCATGGTACCGATTCCCGGTCCAATCTCCAGAACCATGTCATCTTTTGTAATTCCGGCCGCACTGATAATCTTCTCAAGCACATGCGTGTCAATCAGGAAATTCTGTCCGAATTTCTTCTGAAAATTAAAATGATACTTTTGCAATATTTCAATTGTATTTTGTGGATTTCCAAGTGTTGGTTTACTCATGCTTCTTTCTATTACTCCTTCATTCCATCAAACCATAAGCCAGATGAACAAACAGCACTTTATGTTCATTTGGCTCAAGTGCCGGTACTGGAAGGATTATCCTCCTCGTACCGGCACTGTTGCCATTAAAGATATTATACACTATGTCGATAAAAAATGTTATTAAGATTGTATGAAATTTCCGACATATCACTTCACATATTTTTAATTTATGATACTGCCAGCAGCTGATATACCTGCTTCGCATTTATCTCAGTCTGTGTAAGAACCTCCTCCACAGAAATTCCTTTCAGCCGGGCGATTTCCTCTGCCACATACTGGATATATGCAGATTCATTTCGCTTGCCGCGGTTCGGCTCCGGTGCCAGGTACGGGCAATCCGTTTCCAGTACAATCGATGTCAGTGGTATTGCTTCCACGACACTTTTTAGTTTCTTTCCATTTTTAAAAGTGACGACACCACCGACTCCGATATAATATCCCAGTTTCACATACTCAGCCGCCAGCTCTTTTGAACCGGAAAAACAGTGGATAATTCCGGTCAGATCCGATGCGTGCTCCTTTATAATACGAAATGTATCTTCCGACGCATCACGACTGTGAATATTGACCGGAAGCCCGACCTTTCTCGCCAGATCAAGCTGTCTGATGAACCACTTCTGTTGAACCTCTCTCGGCTCCACATCCCAGTGGTAATCAAGACCAATCTCGCCGACCGCAACCACCTTCGGATCGTGACACATTTCCTCCAAACGCGCCAGCGCATCATCGTTCAACTCGCCGACCTCGTCCGGATGGACACCGACAGCCGCATAAACTGCCGGATACTGATGTGCCAGCGCAAGTGCATTTTCACTTGTCTGCATAGAAGCACCCACCGTCACAATTGCTTTCAGCCCACGCTCCTTTAAGTTCGTCAGCAACATTTCCCGGTCCACATCGAACTGTTCGTCATCGTAATGTCCATGTGTATCGATAATCATATTACAGAATCTCTTTTCTGAGCTGCTCTGGTGTCTTCATAGATAACAATGCAGGCGCAATATCAAATACACTTCTTGCTCCGTTCTCGCCCTTCTGATTCAGGCGGTAAGCAGCTCTTGCATAAGCAATCAGAACGCTCGCTGTGAACTCTGGATTAGAATCCAGTTTCAGAGAATACTCAATCACATGCTTGTTGCCCTCTTCTCCAGTTTCACCTGTGCGGATCACGAATCCACCATGAGGCATCATGCTGTGGTCTCTCTTCAGCTCTTCCTCAGAAATAAAATGAACGGTCGTGTTGTATTCATCAAAATAATTCGGCATAGTCTTGATCGCATTTTCAATCTCAGCTTTGTTGGCACCCTCTTGCGCTACGACATAGCACTCACGCGTATGTTTGTCTCTTGTAGTCAGCTTTGGCTCACTTCCACTTCTCACCTGATCAACAGCCTCGTCAACAGGAACTGTATACTGGATCGCATTCTTCACACCCGGGATACGGCGGATAGCATCAGAATGTCCCTGGCTTACACCCTTGCCCCAGAATGTATATGTGCTTCCCTGGACAAGAATAGACTCCGCATAGAGACGGTTCAAAGAGAACATTCCCGGATCCCAGCCAACAGAAATAATACTGATATTATTCCCCTCTTTTGCAGCTTTGTCCACATTTGCAAAATACTCTGGAATCTTGGCATGTGTATCAAAACTGTCAATTGTGTTAAAATTCGCTGCAATCTCTGGACCCATGACCGGAAGATCCGTTGCAGAACCACCGCACAGAACCATTACATCCACGTCACCCTTCATAGATAACATATCATCCATGTGCACTACTTTCGCACCCTCAGTCGCAACTTTGACAGACGCAGGATCTCTTCTTGTAAAAACTGCCGCCAACTCCATGTCCTCATTTCTCTTAATTGCCTGCTCAACGCCACGGCCAATATTACCATAACCTACAATACCAATTCTAATCTTACTCATATTTCCTCCTTTGGGGACGGGGTTTTTTCAAAAAAACCCCGTCCCCAATTAAATTGTGTAATTATTTAAACTGCTTTTTTCCGCTTCTTACAGCGATTGTTAACCTGTCCCTTTTTGAATTGTGCTTCATCGTACACAAAATTTTTAAGCTCTGTATATTAGCAAATCTCTGCTCCTGCCGGCATTGCTTTTTCCGGTGTCATCAGGGCCAGATTTCCTTCTGCATCTTCTGCGCACAGAAGCATTCCTTCTGAAAGTACTCCTGCAAGTTTTGCCGGCTTCAGGTTCACAAGTACCATAACTTTCTTGCCGACCATTTCTTCTGGTGTATAGTGTTTGCGGATTCCGGATACAATCTGTTTTACCTGACTTCCGATTTTTACCTGTGAGCACAGTAATTTCTTAGATTTCGGGACTGCCTCGCATGAAATGATCTCACCTACCTGAAACTGCATTTTTCCGAAGTCGTCAAATGTAATTTCTGGTTTTGCATCAATATCGATTACTGTCTCTTCTTCACCATCTGCCTGATTCTCTTTCTCTTTTGCTGTCATCTGTGGGTGAAGTTCTTCTACTTTCTTCATTACTTCTTCTACGTCTAATCTTGCGAAAAGAATTTCCGGCTTTTCTGTCACTTTTCCGTCACCAAGTTGTGCAAGAATCTTCTCAGATGTTTCTGGCATGAAGGACTCCAGAAGTCTTGCGCCTGTTTTGATGCTCTCGATCAGATTATAGAGCACTGTCTCCAGACGGTCTTTCTTAGCCTCTTCTTTTGCAAGTGCCCACGGCATTGTCTCGTCGATGTATTTGTTGCAGCGTTTGAAGAGTACGAAAATCTCTGTGATTGCATCTGCCACACGCAGCTCGTCCATCTTAGCTTCCACTCTTTTTGGCGTATCCTCTGTGATTGCTTTCAGATCCGCATCAACTGCTTTGTCTTCTTCTGTCTCAGCAACACCTTTATTCGTCACCGTTCCGCCAAAGTATTTATTTGTCATAGAAATGGTTCTGTTGACCAGATTTCCAAGTGTATTTGCCAGATCGGAATTCATACGCTCTACCATAAGCTCCCAGGAAATAACTCCGTCATTCTCAAATGGCATCTCATGAAGTACGAAGTAACGTACTGCGTCAACTCCGAAGAAATCTACCAATTCATCAGCATACAATACATTTCCCTTGGATTTACTCATCTTACCATCGCCCTGCAGAAGCCATGGATGTCCAAATACCTGTTTTGGAAGTGGAAGATCCAGTGCCATCAGGAAGATTGGCCAGTAAATAGTGTGGAAACGGATAATATCCTTTCCGATCAAATGTAAATCTGCAGGCCAGTTTTTCTTGAACTGCTCTGTGCTGTTTCCATCACAATCGTATCCGATTCCTGTGATGTAGTTTGTCAAGGCATCCAGCCATACATACACAACGTGCTTTGGATCAAAGTCAACCGGAATTCCCCATGTGAAGGATGTTCTGGACACGCACAGATCCTGAAGACCTGGAAGAAGGAAATTGTTCATCATCTCATTTTTACGGGATACCGGCTGAATAAATTCCGGATGCGTGTTGATATAATCGATCAGACGGTCAGCGTATTTGCTCATTCTGAAGAAATATGCTTCTTCCTTCGCTGGTTTACATTCGCGTCCACAATCCGGACATTTTCCGTCTACTAACTGAGACTCTGTCCAAAAGGACTCACAAGGAGTACAGTACATTCCCTCGTATGAACTCTTATAAATGTCTCCCTGATCGTACAGTCTTTTGAAAATTTTCTTGACCTGTGCTTCATGATCCTCATCAGTCGTACGGATAAATTTATCATAGGAAGTATTCATTAAATCCCAGATCTTCTTAATCTCTTCCGCTGCATTGTCAACGAACTGTTTTGGTGTAATACCTGCCTCGTCCGCTTTCAGTTCAATTTTCTGACCATGTTCGTCAGTTCCTGTCTGGAAAAATACATCGTATCCCTGACTTCTTTTGTATCTTGCAATTGCATCTGCAAGAACGACCTCATAAGTATTACCAATATGCGGTTTGCCTGATGCATAAGCAATCGCTGTAGTAATATAATACTTTCCTTTGTTGCATTTCTCACACATATTCTTCTCTCCTTCTATAATCTTAATTTTTCATTATTTAATGATAATTTTTGTCACATCCTGCCGGTGGCTTTTTGTATAGGTAGGAAATGCAATTTCCTACCTATACAAAAAAACCGCCTTCTCATACTGAGAAGGCGGGATATTCCGCGTTACCACTTCTTTTCGCTCTATCCTCACGGATCAGAACCTCATCGAGTGCCATCTACACTCTTTCGCTGTAATGGGCGAATCCCATTAAGTGCTAAATTCCTGACCTGTCTGCCACTCTTCACACTCACTGCTCCAAAGCCATCTTCCGCTTGTTCCAATCCGCCCTTCTCACCTTAACCGGGGCTTCTCTGTAGAATCTTTCCAACCGTACTCTCTTTTTCCACGCATTTTCTGTTTCATTTTCAATATTCAGCAATTTCCATAAATCATTCTGGCTATCTTATGAATATTTACATCTTTTTTATATAGATATAAAAGAATTTCAACGTAAAAATCGTAGCACAGTAAGGACTGGCATGTCAAGCCTTTTATATAGCTTTCCTATGGCCAGCTATTAATACCCTGCCATTAATACCCTGCCATTAATACCCCGGCTATTAAATACTTTGTTTTGTCTAATTTATTCGCCTGGGAACATAGTTGCTTCCAGTGTCTCCATCTCCGATTCTTCGATTCCGTATGCCCCATCCTTGTCCGCTGTTACATGAACTTCCAATGTCGTCTCATCACCGTAAGAGTTTGCTTCAATCGCACGGTTCAGACTCTCAACTAAAATATCCATAAGCACATCTGTCTGTGTCGGATCTTTTCCCTGATCTGCATACTCTGTTGCAATATCATTTACATAATTGGAAGAATTACTGAATACATCTGATGGCTTGATCACTACAGTTACTACATAGCTGTCATCATCCTGTTTCTTGGCATCTTTTACTGTGAAATCTGCCAGATCATAGGCCTTATCAGCTACCTCTATGTATTTATCCATCATCTCATCACTAACGTCCATTCCTGAAAATGCGCTCTCGATCTGAGTTCTCATACCTTCTGTCACTTCTTTTTTCGCATCACTCTCAGAAATTCCACGGTATTCGGCATATTTATCATACTGCGCATGATAATTTGCATCTAATACCGATTTTGTGTATCCTGCTGCATCAAAATCTTTGCCACATGCAGTCAGCCCCATACACATCAGTACCGCCATCCCCAAAGCCAATACTCTTTTCATTCTTTTCATACCTTTTTCCTCCTTGTTTTGAATTTTTTTCAAATCTATTCTATGCTCAGTCTAACATACCCCTATAAAACCCGCAACTACTTAAACCTCTCTTTTATCCTCTCAGGAACATCATGCCCTTTTCCGTAAGTTCCAGATAATCCGGCATTCCTTTCTCTCCGATTTTTTCCAGCTTTTCTCTCTGAAGAAACCAGCAGATCGTCTGTTTATTCTGATTTTCTTCCCCTTCCGGGTAAAGGTAATAATTTCTTTCGAAAGGAAGTGCTGCCTCACTTTCAACATTTATCTTCAGACAGTTCTCCTTTCGCTTTCCCCACACCGGCACAAAATCATGAGCCCGATACCCAAACCAGGTTGCCTGTTCATCAATCTCCTGATTCGTATGTAATGTAATTCCCCAGTCAAGGATCTCTGCCGTATGTGCATCTACACGTTTTATTCTGGAAAAGTTCTTACAGCCGGTCAGTTTTGCAGCCTCTTTATATACAGGCTTCGCAAATATTTCTTTCGTTTCTCCATAAATGACCGGTTTCCCCTGATCCATGATCAACAGTTCCTCGCTGAAACGATAAATTTCGTCTCTGCTGTGCGATACCATAATAACAGTTCCTTCATAATCCTTCAGCATCTCGATCAGTTCCTGCTGAAGCCGGTCTTTTAAAAATACGTCCAATGCGGAAAATGGCTCATCCAACAGAATGACATCCGGCTCATACGCCATGATCCTCGCCAGTGCAACTCTTTGCTGCTGCCCACCGGAAAGCTGTCCCGGCAACCGGTCAGCAAGTCCTGTCAGCTCAAATTTTTCAATCATTTCCTGTACTTTTTTTTGCTTTTCTTCCTTGCTGCCTTTCAGACCTGCCGCAATATTTTTTGCAACTGTCATAGTTGGAAACAACGCATAATTCTGAAAGAGGTAGCCGACATTTCTTTTCTGTGGTTTTAAATCCACTTTATTGGCCGAATCAAACAGCACCTTATCATCAATCTGTA
>OFMB01001280.1_pt1 | contig 12258 bp, 9 predicted proteins | sample 1541111 | NCBI WGS metagenome assembly OFMB01 (sample SAMN04209241, study PRJEB22552) | human gut metagenome | biome: gut; material: feces | host: Homo sapiens | place: USA: Oklahoma
AGCTAGCGCTGCGCCAGTCGGCGCTATCGCTTTAACGCTTTTTTCGCTTCTCCATCCATAGCCCCTCAGTCGCTGCGCGACAGCTCCCCCGAGGGGGAGCAAGCGCTCGCCCGCAGCGCCGCGCTTTCGTAGAAAGCGGCGCTGCAAATGCTGCTTCCCGCCACGACCCCTCCCGTGAAAAGGCAATTCTGGAAAATCCGCAGATTTTCCAGAATTGCAAATTAAAAATCATTCTTCCGCTGTTTATGCGCAAAGCGAACGCGGCGCGCATTCCAAATCATCACGCCCCATCAAAGCTGTCTCCATCAGCGGGCAGGGCAGCGGCTTGCGCGTCTGCGCTGCCGGTGTCTGCTGCCCGGGGGACTCCTTTGTACACCAGCGTCTGCTCCAGCACCTCGGCACAGACCGGTGCCGAAAGACTGCCGCCGGCAGTGGTCCAGCTGTGTGGCTCATCCAGACAGACCAGACACAAAAACTGCGGGTCATCGATGGGTGCTACAGCCACAAAGCTGGCAATGCGCGCCTTCTCGTCGGCGCTGTCCAGCTTTTGGCTGGTGCCGCTTTTGCCGCCCACCCGGTAGCCCGCGATCTGCGCGTTGCGCCCACCGCCGTACAGCACCACCGCCTCCATCATCTCCCGCATGGCGGCGGAGGTGGCGGGCTGGATCACCTGCCGCTTGCAGACCGGTTGGTTGTGCTGCAAAACGCTGCCGTCCGGCGCTAGGATGTCCGATACCAGATACGGCTGCATCAGACGCCCGCCGTTTACCACCGCACAGACGGCAGCAGCCATTTCCAGATAGGAAATTTTGCTGCTCTGCCCGAAGGCACAGGACGCCAGCTCTACCGGCCCCATGCGGTCGGCGGTGTAGTACAGGCTCTTTTTTGGCTCGGCGGGCAGGTCGATGCCGGTGGGCTCCCGCAGACCGAAAGCGGCAAAATAATCGCAGAAAGCCTGCTTGCCCAGCCGCGCCCCGATCTGGATGAAGCTCTGATTGCAGGAGTTTTCCAGCGCCTGCGTCACGGTCTGGCTGCCGTGGCGTTTGTGGTTGGCGCAGTGGAAACGCGTGCCTGCCACCGAGATGGAGTCTCCGCAGTAAAAGGTGGAGTGCCGGGTGATAGCACCGGCGTCCAGCGCCGCCGCACAGGTGATGAGTTTGAACACACTGCCCGGCTCGTATAAGTCGCTTACCGCCTTGTTGCGCCACTGGGTCTGCTGTGCCAGCTGCAGGGCGGCGGCGCGCTCTTTACCGGAAAGAGCGTCCACGGCGGCGCGTGCGGCTTTGTCGGCGATCACCCGGGGCTGGTTGGGGTCGTAGGCCGGGGTGGTGGCCATGGCCAGTACTGCCCCGGTGTTCACCTCCATCACGATGCCCACGCTGCGGGCGGCTACATGATGCTCCTGCACCGCATAATTCAACGCATTTTCAAGGTAATGTTGAATATTTGCATCGATGGTCAGCCGCAGCCCGCTGCCCTCCACGGGCGTAAGTTCCGTCTCGTAGCTCTGCGCCAGCGTGTAGCCCCAAGCATTCACCGCAGTCAGCACCACCCCATTCTGCCCGGTAAGGGTGTCGTTATATTTCAGCTCCAGCCCGCTGACCCCGGCGTTGTCCACATTGGTAAACCCCAGCACCGAGGCCAGCAGCTCCCCCTGCGGGTACCAGCGCTTGGAGTCCTGATTGATGCGCACGCCGGTAATGCCGTTCGCCGCGCAGAAATCCCGCACGGCATCAGCAATTTCCCGCTCCACCCGGTAGCGCAGAAGGCAGTCGTTGGAGCGCCGGTCGTTGAACTTTTCCAGCAGCTTGGCCTCGTCCAGCTCCAGAATCTCCGCAAGCCCCTTGGCGGCAAGGGCAAGCTTTTCCTCCGGCATCTCCCGGGGGCTGGCGCGCAGGGTCCAGCAGCTGCTGTTGGCGGCAAGCAGCGCACCATCGGCGCTGTATATCTTGCCCCGGTCGGCGGGCACAACGGTGTCTCGCAGCTGCTGCCCCAGCGCCCGCTGGGTGTACCAGCCGCCGGTGCATAATTGCAGCCAGAACAGCCGCCCGATGAGCCCTGCAAAGCAGACGGCGCACAGGCCCACTGCAATGAGCCGTGCCCGCAGACGGAACGCCCGCTCCGGCAAAGTGCGCAGGGCGTCTGTGGGTTTTGAGCCGCACATGGCAGCACCCCCTTTGCGGGCAGTTTATGCGCCCGGGGGCGGTGCGTATGACTAACCGCCCCCGCATCCGCGTACAATAACAGAAACGGAGGTGACAGGGATTGCACAGAACTGCTGCCCGCAAAGGGCTGCTGCGGCCGCTGCCGCCCATGGACCTGCCCTTTCTGGTGCTGGTGCTCACACTGGTAGCCTTTGGGCTGGTGATGCTGTGCAGCGCCAGCAGCGCGGTGGCACTGTACCGGCGGCAGGACGCCTTTGCCTATGTGCGGCCGCAGCTGCTGTACGCCGCCATGGGACTGGTGGCCATGTGGACGGCCAGCCGGGTGGACTACCACATCTATCATAAGCTTGCGTGGCCGCTGTTGGCGCTCTCGCTGGTGCTGCTGACGGCGGTGCTGTTCATGCCGGAATATAACGGCTGCAAGCGCTGGCTTGTGCTGCCGGGGCTTGGCACATTACAGCCCAGCGAGATCGCCAAATTTGCGGTGGTGCTGGTGTTTGCCCACATCATCGCTTTGAATCACGACCGCATGGACAGCTTTGCGGTGGGGGTGGTGCCCTTTGCGCTGGTGCTGGGGGTAGTGGCGGTGCTCATGTTGCTGGAGCCCCACCTTTCCGGCACGGTGTTGATTTTAAGCATCGGCGCGGTGCTCATGTTCGTGGGCGGCACCGGGCTGCGGTGGTTCATGTTGGCAGGGGCGGGCGGCGCTGCCGCCATCGGCACGGCTATCGTGCTCATGCCGGAGCTGGTGCCCTACGCCGCCGACCGTCTCAACTCGTGGCTCGACCCCTTTGCCGACCCGCTGGGCGACGGCCACCAGACCATCCAGAGCCTGTATGCCATCGGCTCTGGCGGGGCGGCGGGGTTGGGGCTGGGTAACAGCCGCCAGAAGCATCTGTTCGTGCCCGAGCCCCAGAACGACTTCATCTTTTCCATCCTCTGCGAGGAACTGGGCTTTCTGGGCGCGTGTGCGGTCATTCTGCTGTTCAGCGCGCTGCTGTGGCGGGGCATCACGCTGGCAGCCTATGCACCGGACCGTTTCGGGGCACTGCTGGTGGTGGGCTTTGTGGTGCAGGTGGCGCTGCAGGCGGTGCTGAACATCGCGGTGGTCACCAACACCATCCCAAACACCGGCATCAGTCTACCCTTTTTCTCCTCCGGCGGCACCAGCCTGATGATGCTTCTGGGCGAGATGGGCATCGTGCTTTCCGTCTCCCGGGGCGAAAGCTGATAAAAGGCTGCATTTCCTGCCGCAATGGGGTAGGAGCGGCGCGGAAATACCGAAAAAAAGCGGACAAATGACCGGACAAATCCCGCAGAGGGCGGGAAAGCCGTTTCCGTGCGTTTTGTTGACCAAAGACCCTCGTTTTGCATACCATGGGGTATCTTTTGCAGAACGGGGGTCTTGGCATGGCTGGGGATTGGATCATTACGGGCGGGCGGCCTTTGCAGGGCAGGGTGGAAGTGCCTGCGGCCAAAAACAGTGTGCTGCCGCTGCTGGCAGCTTCGCTGCTGTGCAGCGGGCCGGTGCGGCTGCAAAATGTGCCGCGCCTGACGGACGTAGAGGACTGTCTTGCCCTGCTGCGGGGCGTGGGCTGCACGGCAGGCTGGCAGGGCGCAGAACTGGCGGTGCAGGGACAGCCTATGCGCACCGACCTTGCACCGGAGGCCGCAGGCCGGATGCGGGCATCCATCCTGTTCTGTGCGCCGCTGCTGGCGCGGCTTGGGCGGGTGAGCACTGTACTGCCCGGGGGCTGCCGTATCGGGGCAAGACCCATCGACCTGCATTTGCAGGGGCTGGCGCAGATGGGCGTGCGGCAGCTGCCCGCAGCGCCCGGACAGCTTACGCTGTACGCCCCGGCGGGGCTGCGGGGCGCAGAAATTTGTCTTAGTTTCCCCAGCGTGGGCGCTACCGAGACGCTGCTGCTGGCCGCCGCCACGGCGCAGGGACAGACCGTGCTGCATGGCGCTGCAAAAGAGCCGGAGATCGCGGATCTTGCCGCCTTCCTCAACGCCTGCGGCGGCTGCGTGGAGGGGGCGGGCACCGACACCATCCGGGTGCAGGGAAGGCGCTGCCTTGCGGGCTGCACCTTCATGCCGGTGGCAGACCGCATCATCGCCTCTACGCTGGCTTGCGCGGCAGCAGCGGCGGGCGGCAGGGTAGAACTGGCGGGCTGCGCACCCGGGCTGTATGCCCCGCTGCTGGAAATTCTGGAACAAATGGGCTGCACCGTAGAGCGGGCACGCGATGCTGCCGCCATTTCGCGGTTCGGGGCACTGCGTGGCGCGGGAAACGTGCACACAGCACCCTACCCGGGCCTTGCCACGGACGCCGCCCCGCTGCTGGCGGCGGTGATGCTCTACGCACAGGGGGAAAGCCGCCTGCAGGACAGGGTGTTTGAAAATCGTTTTGCCTGTGCCGAGGGCTTTGCGGCGCTGGGTGCGAACGTCCGGGTGGCAGAGCGCACGTTGTATGTGCAGCCGGGCGGGACGCTGCGCGGGGCAAAGCTGACTGCACCGGACCTGCGGGGCGGGGCGGCGCTGGCGCTTGCGGCGCTGGCTGCCCGGGGCAGCAGCCGCCTTGGCGGGGTGGAGTTTGTCCGGCGCGGATATGCAGACCTTGACCGGCTTTTGGCGGGGCTGGGCGCACAGATTTGGCAGGAAATACCCGCCCGGAGTGGGGTTGTGAAAAAAACACCCACGAAAAAGCAATTTTGTCTTGCAATCGGAGCAAAAAAATGATACGATACAGTTATATAAATATCGTATGATAATTTCTGTGCGGCATTTGCGCAGTTCCACATAAAAATCCGATGGAGGACAAAGTTATGGCATTGATGCTCGATGAAGAACTGGACGAAAACGTTACGACGATCAAGGTGATCGGTGTGGGCGGCGGCGGCGGCAACGCTGTGAACCGCATGGTGAGCGATGGCCTGCAGGGCGTGGAGTTCATCGCAATGAATACTGACCAGCAGGCACTGGCTAAGAACCATGCCTCGGTCAAGGTGCAGCTGGGTTCCAAGCTGACCAAGGGTCGCGGTGCGGGTGCAGACCCGGAGATCGGCCAGCGCGCCGCTGAAGAAAGCAAGGACGAGATCGCCAATGCCCTCAAGGGCTCCCAGATGGTCTTTATCACTGCCGGTATGGGCGGCGGCACCGGCACCGGTGCGGCACCCGTTGTGGCCGAGGTGGCACACGATCTGGGCATCCTGACCGTTGGCATCGTTACCAAGCCCTTCTCCTTTGAGGGCAAGCGCAAGATGGGTCTGGCCGAGCAGGGCATTGCCAACCTGCTGATGCACGTTGACAGCCTGATCGTCATCCCCAACGAGCGCCTGAAGATGATCAGTCAGGAAAAGATCACCCTGATGAATGCCTTCCAGGCTGCCGACAACGTGCTGCGTCAGGGCGTTGAGTCCATCTCTGCCCTGATCAACGTGCCCGCCTTCATCAACCTGGACTTCGCCGACGTGCGCTCCATCATGAAGGATGCCGGCTACGCCCACATGGGCGTGGGCAGCGCCAAGGGTGCAGGCAAGGCCGAGAACGCCGCCAAGGCTGCTATCTCCAGCCCGCTGCTGGAGACCAGCATTGCCGGTGCGCACGGCGTTATCATCAACATCACTTCCAGCCCGGACATCGGTCTGGAGGATGTGGAGACCGCCGCAGGCCTCATCACCCAGAGCGCACATCCCGATGCAAACATCATCTGGGGTACTGCCTTTGATGAGAACCTGTCCGACGAGATGCGCGTGACCGTTGTGGCCACCGGCTTTGACAACAAGAGCGCCAGCGACCTGCGCAACAGCATCAACAACGCCATGGGCGGTGCACAGTCTGTGCCGTCTGCGGTGTTCAGCAGCGATACCGGCGCAAGCGCAGCCCCGGCATCCAATGCCGCCCCGGCTGCTGCTCCGGCTGAAAAGAAGGCCGTGGAAGAGGAAAGCAGCGACAATCGTTACTACGACGAGCTGCTGGCTATTCTGAACAAGCGGAAGTAATTACAGGCTACAATGGGGCTGGCAGCTGCGCCCATGCGGTCAGCGAAAGCCCCGTGCAAGGTGTGCATGGGAGGGCATCATGGTGCAGACAGAGCGGGAGACCGGTGCCCTGCGCGGACAATTTGCCCGGCAGGCCGCTGTACAGGCATCTGCCGCAGCACAGGCGGAAAGCGCCCGGGCACAGGCAGAGCAGCTGAGCCGCAAGCTGGCTGCGGCACGCGCCGAGGTGCGCCGGTATCAGACCCGGATGTTCGCCTTTGAGCGCACCCTGCTTGCCCTCAAGCACGATAATGCAGAGCTGGAAGCCGCCTGTGAGCAGGCGTGGGAGCAGCTGGAACAGGCCAATGCCCGGGCAGAAAAGGCCGAAGCCGCCTGCCGCAGAGCCGAGGCTGCTCTTGCCGCCATGCAGCAGACCGCCCCGGAAACACCTGCGCAGCCGGATACAGCCCCCGAGGCTGTGCCGCAGTGCGAGGCTGCACCGGAACAGCCTGCACCGGAAACGGAAGAAAGCCTCTGCGCCCCGGAACAGGCACTGCCCCCGGAGCCTGCACAGCTTGCATGGCAGCCGGAGACCCGGCTGGAACAGATGGCTGCGGAGCTGATGGGCTGGTTCGATGCCATGATGCCCCAAGAATGAATCTTAAAAGGACTGCTGCGTGTTTTGCGCAGCAGTCCTTTTTCTTTCTGCGTGGGACGATTTGAAATGCGCTCCGCTTTGCTCTGCGCATCATCAGCGGAAATAAGGTTTATATTTCGCGGTTGCCGCGCTCTGCGGAGCGCGGCAACCGCATTTTCACAGGAAGGGCTGTAACGACAAACGGCTTGCTTTCGAACAACGTTTGCAAAGGGTACTGTAAAAATTGGATTGCATTTATACAACCGGGAATGAAAACGTTTGCAGAAAATACCGGAAAAGGCAGAAATGTTGCACGCAGCCTTGCATTTTGCTGTAAAATCCAGTAAAGTATAAATGAATGTAAAAAAAGCGGATGCCGGGGAAAGCCCGCTGTATCCGGTCAGTGCAAGCAGCGTACCCGGAACAAAGCCGGAGCAGATGGATGCGCCGCAAAAGGAGAAACATGGCCATGAACGAGAAACCGAAGATCCTGATCGCGGATGATTCCGAGATCAACCGTGCCCTGCTCAAGGAGATACTGGGCGATGGCTATGACTATCTGGAGGCGGAGGATGGCGCAGCGGCAGTGGAACTGATGCGGCAGCGCACGGATATCTCCCTGCTGCTGCTGGACCTGATGATGCCGGGCATGGATGGCTTTGACGTGCTGCGGGTGATGAAGTATCACACATGGCTGGACGAGATCCCGGTCATCGTCATTTCGGCGGCAGAGGATACCGCCAACATTGAGCGTGCCTATGATCTGGGTGTGGCAGACTATATCCGCCGCCCCTTCGAGCGGATTATGATCCTGCGCCGGGTGAAGAATATCCTCATGCTGTACGCCAAGCAAAAGCGGCTCACCCGCCTTGTTACCGATCAGGTGTACGAAAAAGAGCACAACAGCGTGCTGATGATCAGCATCCTGAGCCATGTGGTGGAGTTCCGCAACAGCGAAAGCGGGCTGCATGTCCTGCACATCCGCACCCTGACCGACCTGCTTTTGCATCAGCTGGTGCAAAAGACTGATCGTTATCAGCTGGACGAAAGCGATATCGCCCTCATCAGCACCGCTTCGGCGCTGCATGATATCGGCAAGATCGTCATCCCGGAGGAGATCCTGAACAAGCCCGGCCGCCTGACTGCCGAGGAGTTTGCCATTATCAAGAACCATACCGTGGCGGGCGCACAGATGTTGCAGGATCTGGGACAGGCGATTGCGCGGGACGAGCCGCTTTTGCAGGTGGCGCACGCCATCTGTCGCTGGCACCACGAGCGCTGGGACGGCAATGGCTACCCCGACCGGCTGAAAGGGGATGAGATTCCCATTGCGGCGCAGGTGGTGGCACTGGCGGACGTGTACGACGCCCTGACCAGCGAGCGCTGCTATAAGCACGCCTACGACCACGACACCGCGCTGCGCATGATCCTGAACGGCGAGTGCGGCGCGTTCAACCCGCTGCTGCTGGACTGCCTGCGAGAGTCCTCGGAACAGCTGCGCACCGAGCTGACCCGCTCGGAGTGGGACAGGGGCTTCCGGCAGGAGACCCACCGCCTTTCCGAGGAGATTTTGCACCGGGAGGCGCTGCCCCGGGAGAACCACTCCCAGCTGCTGCTGGAGCAGGAAAAGGAACGCACGGATTTCTACGCCGCCCAGTGCGGCGGCATCCGGTTCGACTACGACCTGCTGGCTGGCAGCGTGACCGTGTATGACTACCATGCCGAGCCCTTGCAGCAAAAAACGGTAACCGATTTTGCGCAGGGCAAGGGACTTGGCTTTTTGAACGAGCAGGATCGGCGCAAGCTTTCCAAGGCCATCAGCCGCGCCACGCCGGAAGCGCCGGACGTGGTGCTGCCGGTCATGGTGCAGCGAGATGGGAAGCCGCACCTGCACCGGATGGCGCTGCATACCATCTGGAGCGGTGCCGGGGTGCGCCGCTGCGTGAACGTGCTGGGGCACCTCACCGATGAACAGCACCGCGTGGAGCATCAGGCAGAGCTGCTGACCGCCATCGACCCGGAGGAAGATCCCGCCCGGTTCCTACGGCGGCTGCAGGGCATCTTTGATGTGGTGCGTCTGGTAGACCCGGAGCACCGCAAGGTGCTTGCGCTGGACAGTGACGGCATCCTGACCGAAAAGCCCGGCAATTGCCACATGGTATGGAACAAGGATACCCGGTGCGAAAACTGCATTTCCGCCAAGGCCTATGCCCGCAAGACCATCCTGAATAAGATCGAGTTCAAGGACGAGGAAGCCTATTTTGTCATTTCCAAGTATATCGAGGTAGGCGGCAGGGGCTGTATGCTGGAACTGGTCACCCGGCTGACGGATGGCCGCTGGCTGGATATGGGCGGCCACCGGCTGCTGCTGGACCGCTGCAACGGCATGGAGCGCAGCGCCTTCGTAGACCCCCTGACCGGAGCCTACACCCGCCGCTATTTTGATAAGTTCCTTGCCGGGGGCGAGATGCACGGCGGTGTGGCGATGATCGATGTGAACCAGTTCAAGTCGGTCAACGACAGCTTTGGACATCTGGTGGGAGACGAAGCATTGCAGACCGTGGCCGCAGCCATGCAGAGCTGTCTGCGTCAGACTGATATCCTGATCCGCTATGGCGGCGATGAATTTCTGCTGCTGATGCCCCAGAACTGCCCTGACGGCGTAGAAAGCGTCATCCGACGAGTGCAGAACGCTGTGCAGGCAGCGCGGGTGCCCAGCCACCCGGAGCTCCGGCTTTCGGTAAGCATTGGCGGCGTGTGCAATGTGCAGCCCTTGACCGAGGCCATCCGGCAGGCCGATGCCCGGATGTATTGCAATAAAGAAAACGGTGAGCCGGTGTTATAACCGCAGCTGACAACAAAAAAAGAGACAGGCGACCTTTCCGGGAAGCCTGTCTCCTCTTTTTTTCAAAGAAATCTTTTATTTCCGCTGCCGGGCGGCGATCTGTGCGGCAGTGGGCGGGATATCGCCCTGCGCGGCCTTTTCCAGCTGGCTCAGGCGGCGGTCCAGATCGGTGAGCCGCTGCGAGACGATGTCCGGCAGATCCTGCTGGTCCAGATCGTCGGCGGGGTTCACCGCCTTGTTGTTGATACGCACTACCTCGGCGGGTACGCCCACGGCGGTGCAGTTAGCGGGCAGGTTGCGCAGCACCACGCTGCCCGCACCGATGCGGGCGTTATCCCCGATGAACACCGGGCCCAGCACCTTGGTGCCCGCGCCGATAAGCACGTTGTTGCCCAAGGTGGGGTGGCGTTTGCCGGTATCCTTGCCGGTACCGCCCAGCGTTACCCCGTGGTAGATGGTGCAGTTATCCCCGATCTCGCAGGTCTCGCCGAACACGATGCCCATGCCGTGGTCGATAAACAGACACTTGCCGATGGTGGCACCCGGGTGGATCTCGATGCCGGTGCGGTGGCGGCCATGCTGGCTGACCCATCGTGCCAGAAAAAAGTGCTTGTGCTGGTACAGCCAGTGCGCAATGCGGTGGTACACCAGAATGTGGAATCCCGGGTACAGCAGCATTACCTCCAGCACGCTGCGTGCGGCGGGGTCCTTGCGCTGGATGTTCCGCGCGTCCTCAAGTAAACCCATGCGGAAAACCTCTCTTTCCCATAAACACCCGCCCACGCGGCGGGGCTCTCCCTTTTACCGTATTATAATAGCACAGCAGGAGACGAAAGTACAGTGCTGCACTAGGGATTGTGGAACAAAATGGCAGTTATTTTGCCGCGTGACTCGGGTTTTGGGTAGAGTGTCCAAAATTCGGCGAGAGATACCAGAAACCTTTTAGCACCTGTTTTTGCGCACAGCCATTGACACATTTTGCGGTTCTATGATAAAATAATACGAATGAAAACGCAACCATCAAGAAAAGGAGAAACACCATGCTGTGCAGCGCCCAGAACCCGAAACTGAACAAGCAGTTCGCGTCCGGTTTTGCCGTGGCTTCGTTGTTTCCTTTTTTTGCGCAATGAGCTTTTCCCTTTGCGGGGAAAAGTTTTTTTTTGCCCGTTTTCGGGCGCCTGACACACAAAAATATCATTACAGGAGGGAACCGCGATGCTGCTGACAAACGCTGTGAACACCGAGGGACGGCCGCTCGAGATCTATGTAAAGGATGGCAAAATCGCTGCCGTAGGGCAGGATCTTTCCGCCCTTGCCGCCGAGAACGAGACGGTGGTGGATGCCGGTGGGCTGACTGTGCTGCCCGCATTTGTGGATCTGCACTGCCACTGGCGCACCCCGGGCTTTGAGTACAAGGAGGACATCGAGACCGGCAGCCGCGCCGCTGCCGCCGGCGGCTACACCTTTGTAAACCTGATGCCCAACACCAAGCCCGTCTGCTCCTCTGCCGCACAGGCCATGATGGTGGAGCAGAAAGCTGCCGAGGTGGGGCTGTGCGATGCAAACCAGACCGTCTCCATCACCGAGAACTTTGATGGCGTGAGCATCGACCACCTCAAGACCCTGCCCGCCAGCGTGAAGTTCATTACTGAGGACGGCCACGGCGTGCAGGACAACGCCACCATGGCACGGGCTTTTGCCATTTGCACCCAGAAGGACATCACGGTCATGAGCCACGCTGAGGATATGGAGATCAGCCCGTGGGACTACCGTCTGGCCGAGGATATCGAGACGGTGCGCAACTGCTGGCTGAGCGAGTACTACCAGACCCGGCTGCACATGTGCCATGTGTCCACCCGGGGTGCGCTGGACGCCATCCGCATGGCAAAGCTGCGGGGCGCACCCGTCACCTGTGAGGTGACCCCCCACCACCTGTGGTTCACCAACGACACCTGCGACTACCGGGTCAACCCGCCCATCCGCACCGCCGACGATGTGGAGGCGCTGGTGGAGGGCATCCGTACCGGCATCGTGGACGCCATTGCCACCGACCACGCACCTCACTCTGAGGAAGATAAGCTGAAGGGCATGGCCGGTATGGTGGGCAGCGAGACCGCCTTCGGCGTGTGCTACACTAAGCTGTGCAAGCAGGAGGGTCTGCCGCTGGAGCTGCTGGTGCACCTGATGAGCACCCGCCCCGCCGAGATCCTGGGTCTTGCCAAGGGTCAGCTGGAGCCGGGCTTCGATGCCGACTTTGTGCTGGTGGATCTGGACACCCCCTATACGGTGGAAAAGGAAAAGCTGCACTCCAAGAGCCACAACACCCCCTTTGACGGTGCACAGCTCTACGGCAAGGTGTTTGCCACCATCAAGGCCGGTAAGATCACCTATCAGGCTGAGGAGTAAAAAACGAAACCCTCTCTGAAGTTCCCCGAGGGGGGAGCTTCAGAGAGTACGGAAAGCAGTTTGCATATCACGAAAAGAAACAGTTGCCCTCAAGAGAAAAAGCTCCCCCCTCGGGGGAGCTGGCGCGCAAGCGCCTGAGAGGATTCTACAATACGACTTACAGGAGGACACCCAAATGACGAACATGGACAAACTGTACGAAGCTGTGGAAGCCCGCGGCCC
>OFMB01001286.1_pt1 | contig 12206 bp, 10 predicted proteins | sample 1541111 | NCBI WGS metagenome assembly OFMB01 (sample SAMN04209241, study PRJEB22552) | human gut metagenome | biome: gut; material: feces | host: Homo sapiens | place: USA: Oklahoma
AAATTGCATCATCCATACGGGTGCGGTCGGCATAGTGACTGCACCCGTTTCACTGATTGTTATTATACCTATACTCATAATCCCTTTATTTTATGATGATTATCTGCTATTTCTTATTTTCGCCAGCCGATATTTCCTTTCTTCGTTCCATCAGTTTGTCCATATCTTTGGAAATTTTATCATCGGTTATCCGTGCATATCCCTGTGTCGTCCTGATATTGGAGTGTCCCATCATCTTGGCGATACTCTCAATGGGTATATCTGCCGAAATCAAAAATGTTCCGAAACTGTGCCGACTTTGGTGATAGGTCAAGTTTTCCTCTTTCCCTATGGTTATTCCCAACTCGTGAACCTCAAACCATAGGGCATCACGGTTGGGAAGAGGAAACACGGGCTTCTCGTCATCGGTCGTGTTATACAGCGACAATATCCGCTCCGCTATGGGATGTAAGGGTATGAATGCCTCCACCTTTGTCTTTTTGCGGTTGATGCGGATGTACCGTCTGCCATCAGCGTTTGTTCCGATATGGTGGGGATGAAGAAGTTTGATGTCCACATACGCCAGTCCCGTCAGGGTGGAAAATATGAAAGCCCGTCTTGCCAGTTCCATACGCTTGTCATACATCGGTGTGGAAAGTATCTTCTTGAACTCCTCACGGCTGATGTACCTGTGCCTTGCTTCCGGCTTTGTCTCATACTCCAAGTCCTCACAGGGATTTACACGAAGAATCTCCTTATCGACTGCCAGATACAACAGGCGGTTCAGCCAACGTAGGCAATGGTTGGTCTGGGAAGCCCCGAAGTTCTTGCATTTTTTCAAGTGGGCTTTGTAGGACTTACCGAAATCCTCCGTCACTTCTTCAAGGGGAATGTCCTTTTTACCGATGGACGTAAGAAAATCCGTCAGGTACTTCCAGTCGTCTTTATAAACATTGCTGTATTTCTGTCCACTGGTCTTAAAATCCGTAATATTTTTTACAGGTCTCAGGTATTCATCCAAACGTTCATATATGTCCGTTTCCTGACAGTACTGAAAAAGCTTCAGTGTAGTATTTCGATAAATGCAAGCGTATTTTTCCAATGTATCCCGAATATCAAAAACGGGATTTTTTTCGTCTGTTTTCATCATCGACCTCCCAGAGAGTTCTTGAGTTCACAGTATTTGTAAAAAAGTATACCATATCTTTGGATATATATGTAGTTTTTTTATTTCTTTTTACAGTTTGTTTTTTACTATATAAAATACGCTGCGGAGGGCAGGATTACTCCTGCCCTCCTGTCTTTTTTTCAGGAAAATGATACGGGTATGGTATTTTTTATGCTGTCATTATGGGAATATCGATCATATCTGGATTTCTCATTTACAAAAGTCAGCGATGCATTTTTGTTTTGCATTGTCAGAGCAGCCGTACCGGAAGCAATCTTCCGGGGATCTGTACCATATGCAGGTGCAGCGCCTTTTATGATGCGGACATTCTCTGTATTTGCCCGTACATCTTTCAGATAGTAGCGCAGTACCGGTTTTTCCCAGACCGTATACTGCCCCAGCGGGATATTCCTGAGAGTGACCGATAATGTTGCATAGCCATTTTTATCGGTTTCATAGCTTCCTCTGGTAAAGGTCACATAATCCTCATATCTGTGAGGATTTCCGGATAGATCCGTACCTTCTGCCACAAAGGAAAAGGTTGGATTTCCATGAGCCCAGGTAATATCCTCCTCTTTGATCTTTTTTATGATGGTGATATTTCCAAGCGGAAGTGTTACCGGAGTATTCTCTGCTTTCAGATCCACAGTATCCGTATCTGTATTTTCTTTTTTCTGGAAGATTACCTCCTTTTCGTATTTGCCAGTATAGTTTTCCGGATTTTTTGTTTCCACTACTTTGAACCTTCCCTGATTGTCATCTGTGAGCACCAGCTCTTCCGTAGAGTACCATCCGGTTTCTATGTCAAACTTCAGGATGCTCTGCCCGCCCAGGTTATTCTGGTAAGTCTGCTTCCCTCTATTCCACTGAAGCACGGTAAATTCCGCATCTTCCAGAACTTCCCCGGTATAGATGTCTGTTTTTCTCAGACGGATCACCCCTTTATATTCCTTTTCCTTTTCATTGACAACTTCAAAGGAAAGGCGTGCATCCTTGTCTGTGATATTCACCTCTTCTTCCCAGCTTCCTGTATATCCGGGCGGAGTCTTTGTTTCCGCGATCTTATATTTTCCCTCATTATCCGAAGTCTTCAAAAGTTCACCACTTACATAAAGTTCACTGGAGATGTCATAATCCAGAAGAGTTCCTTTTTCTTTATAGGCTTTTTTGGCTGCACTGTATTCATAAAGTGTAAATTCCGCACCTTTCAGGATCTCACCGGTTTTCGCATCGATCTTACGAACTTCAATCCTTCGTTTTTCAGTCTGGTAGTTCACTGCTTCAAACAGAAATTCCTGCTTTTCTCCCGGCTTTTCCAGCGTAAAATTCTTCTGCCAGTTTCCGGTGTAATTGGGAGGAGATTTTGTCTCACGCACACGGAATTTTCCCTGATTGTCTTCGGTATAATTAAATTTCCCGGAATAATAGATACGTTTCTGTCCATCATAAGTCAGTTTTTTTAAGGTTACGTAGGCTTTGCTTTTTTTACTCCACTGATACAGGGTGAATTCAGCTCCTGCCAGTGGATCGCCGGTATTTCCGTCTTTCTTTCTGATGGATACTGTTCCGCTGATATCCATGATATCCGTTACGCTGACGGTTGTCGTCTTTCCGCCGGTTACTGTAACATTTTTGATAGCGGTGTTCAGTTTATAGCCTGCAGCGGCTTTCGTTTCTTTCACATAGTATTTTCCCGGAACCAGTTTTGAAAAAAGGATCTCTCCACTGGCGTTTGTTGTTCCGGTTGAAACCTTCTGATCCTTACTGTACATAGTCCGGTATCCGGAGGTCAGAGCTTCTGCTGCAAACAGTCCGTACTGCGCTCCCTGGATCAGTTTTCCCGTGTTGGGTTCCTTCTTGACCAGCTTTGCATTGCCGTAAACCGATGGCTTTACTGAAAAGGAAAGGCTTCCTCTTGTTCCCTGGTATACGTAAGCGCCAAAATCCTGTACTCCATCTTTTCCCGCCTGGGCACTTCCGTCAACCAGGATATAGGAAACCGGCTGAAGCAGCATTTTGCAGGAAAACTTCTTTGTCGCAGATGCATTTAACGGAAAGATCAGAAAAAAATATGCTCCATCCTTAAGGCTCAGGCTTGTCCCCGACATCATTTTGGGATTGGTTTTGTGAGAATTATAATCCACTGCACTTGTCCAGTAGGCCAGCTGCCATTTTTCTGCGGATCCTCTTGTTATGGTGATCCCGTTTCCTGCTTTTGCTCCATCTGTTACTTTCATAAGAGTACTCATCTGAAATCCGTCTTTCATACTGTCCGGAACAAAGGGAAAACCTGCAGGTCTGCTTCGAAATACACTTAACGGGATCGTCTTTCCGGATGCTGCTGCCCAGGAACCGTCTTCGGAAACATAAACGGCAGCTTTGTTTCTTGCAGGGATCGTCAATGTCTGGATCTTATCGATCAGGCGGTTTATCCCTGTATGTTCTACTTCTGCTGCTGTGGCATATCCACAGTCATTAAAATATACCTTTGACAGCGCAATATGAGTAAATACATAACGGTTCTGCCATTTTGACCAATCTATGTGACTGCAGGAGGGGTCATATCCGGTCCCCAGATCCCCCGGTCCTCCGTAACCAAAGTACAAAAGCTTCTGGATCACAGAATTAGTCAGTGCTTTTACTGCCTCATTCTTCAGCGTCATACTGTCTAGTCCATCCTGAGTTGCTTTCAGGCAATACAGAGGTGAAACCTTTTCCTCTCCTGTATCATCGATATAATGTACAGAACGATACGTACATCCCATACGGGTTTTATTTCCGGAACCAAGAAAATCATTGGCAGCTGTCCAGATCTCATCGCAGTAAACCCTGGTCCAGCTGTCCAGATAATACTGGGACGGGGAAAGTGCTGTAGCTACGATAGCATCCTCTCCTTCTGAGATTACTTCCGCACTGCCAGCTTCCCGGAACTCCCCGGGAAGTGCTGCAGAAAGAGCAATGATCTCTCCGTTTTCGATATCCTGGATCAGTTCCTGATCCTCTTCACTTTCTCCTGTAAGGATTTCCGCGTTTTCTTCCGTGAATACAGTAAATCCCGGATCCTCTGTCTGCTCCGGTATCTCTGTCAGAGCTATATTTTCTCCTTCTTTTGAAGCAGCTTCCGGTTCTTCTTCCGGTTCGATCAGCTCATCACTGTCCGCATTTTCAGTAGTATCTTTACCTTCTTCAAAAGCTTCCTCCACCGTTTCCGGTTCAGGCAAGGCTGTCTGAACCGGCATCTCAGCCTCCCCAGGCTGATCTGTTACCGGAATATCCGGGGCCTCCTCTTCTTCCTCCGGTTCTGTCTGTTCCTGCTGCGGATCTGCTGATACCGAACTCATATCTGCTGCAGGACTGGCCGAAACCACAAGAGAAGAAGCTGTGATCATCAATGCCATCCATGCACCGATCATTCTTCTTTTCAATTTTTTCGTCCTCCTTTCCATAGCGTCAGACTGCAGGTAAGCAGCGCCATACCAGCCATCAGTGCAAACAGGATCACAGGAGATTCATCTCCGGTCTTCACTGGTGTTGTCCTTACCGAAGAACTGTTATTTCCGGAAGCTCTTTCTGTGGCTTCTTTCCTGCCATTCCGGCGTGGAACAGGGCTGGTATCTGCCGTCTCCTGATCCTCCTCCACAGAAAAGATCCATTTCACATCTGCAGCTCGAAGAGCATATAAATTATCCAACTCTGCCGGAACCGTAACCTCAAATCTCATGTTTCCTTTTTCTCCGCTGGAAAATTCCCCCAGGGACACGGCCTTATTGAGAGATGCAGCCAGAAGATCCCCGGAATACAGCTTTTTATCATTCATGGTGATCACCAGCTTCAGCTTTTTCAGAAATTCCTGATCCTTTACCGATTTACATTCCGGTGATGTGCGGAAGAAGATCTCTGCTACATGCTCCGTTGTATTACGGATCTCTACAGAATCATGAAAAACATCTCCCGGCATTGCCGTGGAAAATCCGGAAAAAAAGTCTTCCGGAGCCGCGATCAGTTTGTGCGCATTTCCTTCAAACTCCACCTTCAGATCCACCGGACTTTTTTTCTGAACCACAAGACCATCGGTATCGTGGATACATCTTAAGATCTTCTGATTTCCCCAGGGTGACATGGCACGGAAATCCGGTGCAAAATTTGCCGCCTGGACAGCATCCGCCACGATGGTGATCCCCAGCTTCTTATCCTGGTAGGATTCATCCCATTGGGATGGTACAGTCACACCGGTAAAAATATCCACGCTGTCTCCCTGTTCCAGCTTCCTGGTATAATAAAAATACTCTCCCTTCCGGATCCATCTCGGTGACATTCCTGTAAGATTCCTGTCATCCAGACCATCCAACCCTTCCAGATCATCTGTATAAGAGATCTTCACCCTTACCCAGCATGGCTCTGAGTGATTGGTGATCCTGGGGATCTTGGATATCTCATCTCCCGGAAGAACGATCCGGCGATCCTGATATTTCATTTCTCGGCCGTCCTTTTTTTCCAGTTCCCGAAGAGAAATATTGATATCTCCCACTGATATGTGATTGGTCACTGTCACGGAATCTGAAAATCTGGCATAAGCAGCCGTGCACGCCAGGATACTGCCTGCCACAGCAGCACCTGCCAGCAGGGCTTTAAGGTGTTTTTTCAAGCATTCCCCCTCCTTTCTGCCTGAGCAGAAACCGGATCTGAAAAATACCTCCACGCACTTTCATAATCTGAAAATCCTTCTGCCTGTACAGCTTCCTCATAAACATTGATCTCAAAATCCTTAATGCTGTCCCTGTAAGTATCATCGATCTTTTGGGGATCGATCTGAAATCCGGTACACAGAGGAGTTGTTTTTTCACCCTCGGATATTTTTTTCCGGTAGTAATAATAGCCGTCCTGACTGTTATACACCCAGTTTGCCGTATCCAGACCTGTTAATTTCACGCCTCTGCCGATATCGTCATTGGAGTAGGAAAGGGACATCCTCACATAGCAGTCTGCCTGGAACCCTTTCACACTGCCGGAAAAATTTCCGATCCGGATCTCTTTTCTGTAGGATGGACCATTCTCCATAGGCGTAGGTGTAGGATCCGGAAAATCTTCCTCGATCTCCGTTGTCACATACCCCACTGCAGCAGAATTTATCTTTTTTTCAAAATCTGAAAAATACGCCGCAGTCCCTGTTGCGCACAGGAGCCCTGTTGTCAGGAGAAGGAAAACGGGTCTTTTTAATTTATTCATTTCGTGACACCACCGGCCTGTCCTTTATTCTGATTTACATATTTCTGGTAAGCAGCAGTTGCCTGCTCCAGAACCGTAGTCTTGTCATCCCCGGTATTGGTAGCCTGGATCGCATAAGCCCGTACCGGCATATCGATCTGCTGTGTATCCAGCTGACCTTCGATGATATTGGCAAAGGTTACTGTATCAAAAAGAGTTGTAGTCTTTGTTCCCGGCTTCAGGATGTGGTTATATGCATAGGTGTAGACCATATTCTGCCCCACTTCGGTCCGCTCCAGCTGTGTCCAGTCCTTGTTTTTGGTGAAGCTGAACAGCTCTGTTTTTGCAAGCGCATTCCTGGTACCATCCTTGGCTACCGTGATCACATTTCGGACCGGAACAGAAACTTCCAGATAGACAAATGCTTCATTTACTCCTTTATTTGCTACATAGGGGTCCTTCCGGATCACCTGAGTAGGAACCAGATCTGTATTGTCCTCCGGTTTCCAGTTAGGCTCATCCAGGTCGATATCCACTTTTCCTACGGTAAAGCTGTTGGTTGCCGTTTCAAAATCCGTGAGATATGCAGCTGTTCCTCCGGCTGCCAGTGCAGTGATCACAGCAGCAAGTGCGATTCCTTTTACCAGTTTTCTGTTTTTCATCATGATTAAATTCCTCCCTGTATTTTTTTCTTTTTTGGGGTATATGCCAGATCAAAGAGTACTGACAGACATGCCGCTATGCAAACTGCGGCAAAAGGGATCCGGGCTTTCAGAAAATGGATCACGTAGCCCAGATAAGGCAGGTGAAAGACTACCCGCCCGATGATCTGTGACGCCTCTGCGGGAACAGGATCTTCTGTCTTGTTGGCGTCACCTTTTGTGATAAAGATATCCTTTTCTTTTTTAACCACTCTATGGGTGACAACGGTATCTCCGTTATGAAAAGTAATGATATCTCCCTTTTTCGGAGAAAACTCTCCTTCCTTTGTAAAAACCACAGCTCCGGTTGGGATCTCAGGTTCCATGGATCCGGAATAGACCACATAGGGCCGAATCCCGAAAAGTCCGGGAATAAGAAGCACCAATGCCATCACCAGCATCAGTCCCAGAACTGTGTTGCCGATACATCGAAAAAATATTTTCATTCCTGTATTCTGTTCTACATACGATATTTGATGATCACTTCCCTCTGCAGGGAAAGAAACAGTGTTCGGATATCAGGAAAATTCCGGCGGAGACCTGCCCCACATAAATTGAGCCATAAAAAAGTCCTCCCTGTATAGCAGTCAATATGGCAATTCGCAACATGCTCCCATCACTTAAACTCACAGATTTTGAAGTGAGGACAAGCATAAGCAAAATAATAATACAGCAAAAATACTGAATGGAAATTATTCGAGCAGATATGCTCAGATGTGCAGTTCCTCTCATTACTTACAGAGGTGAAAGATTCCTGCGACATTTGTTAAAAAAGATTTGTTTCAGATGATATTATTATAGGGTCCACAGATCCGGAAGTCAATCAAATTCGTCCGACAGGATTCGACACTGGTTTCTCAGCGGGTATGTCTGTCACCCTATTTTTCATAAGCTGACAGACCCTGCATCCGTGCAACGCCAGATTTTTTTACAGCTGTACCAGAGAGTAAATATATTCCAATGGAAGCAGCATCAGATCACGGATTTCCCGTTCTTCCTCTTCTTTATTTCCGGAATTTACCGGCAATTCGATCCGGAAAGCCGGCTGGCGGATCATTTCTCCGTAATACTGTTCCGGCCTGCCTGTGCTCCTTCGCCCGTTCTGCGCTTCTCGTTCTATTGCAAGCTGCTCCAGCTTTCCCCTGGTACATTTTTTTAAGTGACGTGCAAGACGGTAGCATCTCTGACCAGTGGAAAAATTCTGATCCCGCCGATAATAAACCACCTTTTTTCCATATCCGCAGAAAACCAGCAGGCCACGTCCTCCGTATTCCTGAAAGATCCGGATCAGTGCACGTGTCTCATTTTCACTGGCAGGCTGCTGATGGATCTTTTTTCTGCTGCAAAAGGTGGTGGGAAAATTCCTTGCAGTATCCATTCCTCTTGCATTCCCCTCGAATTCATCGCAGGGAACATCCTGCATTTTCAGCATTTGACGGAAAATGGGATTTCGCACAGTATTGTAGCCCTTCCGGCAGATCTCATATCCATCCGGATTGACCACCGGTATGATACAAAGCCTGGTCTGATCCAGGAGCTTTTTTACCTCATAAAGCTCGTCCACGGTCCAGTTGCATTCATATATTCTGCAAAGCTCCAGTGCCATCCTGGTAAGCCTGTCCGTCATCTGTCCATCCGTTCCGGAAAAGCCAGCCACACAGAAAATACAGGCATCTCCTTGTCCGATCTCCAGCATAGGGATCATCCGGTCATCGTGGCTTTTTCCGATCACCCGAAACTGTGTAAAGCTGCTGTAACGCCTGGCTGCCTCCCACAGTGAATAATAAATTGCTTCGTAGGTTTTATCCTGTACTGTATCCATGATGTTCCCTTCCTTCCGTCTTTATACATGTTCATTATTATGTATATTATGCGAAAGAGCATAAAAAAAGAACCGGTTTAACACCGATTCCTTTTGTTTACAAAATAATTCAGGATACCGCCGCCGATGATGATCACCAGCGCAACTGCAACCACTCTTTTCGCTGCCTCCTGAGGAAGCTGGCCCTTGGAGCCAATGGAAGCCTCATAAAAGGTCAGCGTATAATCGATCTCATGCGGGGCGCCCATGGCCAGTGTATCTGCGATCACTTCCATCTTATCATCCAGGGCAGTTACCGGGACAGTAAAAACAGAATTTCTGCCTTCCTCGCTCTCATTGAGATATTTTTCCCCATCTACGATCATATAATCATAGTTGGAGCTGCTCCACTGGAGCCGTGCATACATCTTCCCCTCTTTTACCAGCATCAATGTGGGGGAAGAAACGCTGGCCTTTCCGCTTCCGCCTTCCAGCTCCACCTGTATGGAATATTCTCCGTCCTCCAGATCTGTCTTCACTGCGTTCTCTCCACCTGCAGCCAGAACCTGTATCGGGCATAGCAACAGCATAGTCAGAAGAAGCAGCATTATTGTTCTCATCCTGTGTTTCATGGTTTTCTCTCCGTTTTCTGTTTTTCCTTCGTATCACTATAGCACAATGCCCCTTTTCTGTAAAGAACATCTCAGAATTGTTGAAATGTCTCTTCTTTTCCAGTATAATAGAGTGAAATTTGCATACAAACGAAAGGAAATGAACAGAGATGATCGAAACAAAAAATCTCACAAAAAAATTCGACAGTTTTACTGCTGTGGATTCTCTGGATCTTCGCATAGAAACCGGCGAATTTTTCGGTCTGCTGGGACCCAACGGTGCCGGAAAGACCACCACGATCAGTCTGCTTTCCACTCTGCTCCTGCCCACAGAGGGCGAAATCCTCATTGACGGGCAGACACTTGGACGCAACCGACCGGATCTGAAGCGCAAGATTAGCGTGATCACGCAGGAATATTCCATGCGCCAGGATATGAACATGGACGAGATCATGGAATATCAGGGCCGTCTTTATTTCATGCCACGAAAAGAGATCAAACGGAAAACTGAAGAGCTTCTGGATTTCTGTGGACTTCTTCCCTTCCGCAAGCGGACTGTAAGGAAGCTTTCCGGTGGTATGAAACGAAAGCTTATGGTATGCCGGGCACTTCTCACAAGTCCGGAGATCCTTCTTCTGGACGAGCCCACTGCAGGCATGGACGCGCTATCCAGACGACAGATGTGGAATCTTCTCCGTCAGCTGAACGGAAAAAATCTGACCATTCTTCTGACAACCCACTATATGGAAGAGGCACAGTCTCTCTGTAACCGGGTAGCACTTATGGATCACGGAAAGCTGGAGGAGATCAATACTCCATCGGGCCTGATCGACGGCCTGGGCAAATACACCGTAGATCAGGAAACACCGGAAGGGGCAAAAAGCCACTACTTCCACAGCCGTGAAGAGGCCATCTCTTTTCTGTCCTCTCTGGACGGACAGTGCACCCTTCGTGAGACAACTCTGGAGGATGTTTTTGTGGAGCGCGCAGGCAGGCATCTAATGCAGCGATAAGCCGGCGTCAGCCACAGTTATCTTATAATTTAACAGAATGGACGATGAATTATCATGGGAATACTTACTATTTTATGGGAAAAATGGGTGGAGTTCCGAAGGGATTTCTATAAGATCACGCTGGCGGCCATGATCGCGCCGCTGATGTATCTGATCGTTTTTGGAATGGGGATCCAGACCTCCTCACACGGAGAGCCTTATCTGAATTTCCTGATCCCGGGTGTAGTTTCACTGACTACAATGAACGGAAGCTTTAATGCTATCGCACAGAATCTGAATGTGCAGCGTCTTTATGAGAAAGCCTTTGACCAGGTTATGATATCTCCGACACCTCTGTGGCAGTTTATTGCCGGACAGATCATCGGAGGCAGTCTCCGCGGTCTTTATGCAGGAGGGATCATCCTTCTTCTGACCATGCCGATCGGAACCGGTCTTGTGTTCAACGGATGGTCATTGCTGGTGATGTTCCTCAACGGTGCTGTATTTTCAGCCATCGGTGTTGTGGTTTCTTTCCTTGCCAAAAACCATGCGGATGTACCTCGTTTTTCCAATTATATCATTATGCCAATGGCTTTTTTGTGCAACACCTTCTTCTCTACAGAGAAGATTCCGGGCTTTCTTGGGAATTTTGTAGCTGCTCTTCCACTGTCACAGACCAGTCATCTGATCCGTACCATTGCTTCCGGCGGTGGAGTCAATTACCTCAGTGTCCTGATCCTGACAGTCTATCTAATTGCATTCAGCATTGCAGCTTCCTGGTTTATCTATAAGAAAAAAAATCTGTAAATTTATCTTTACAAAAAAATCACCGGCTTTCCTGTTCATTCGGAAAACCGGTGTTTTTTATTTCTTATACTATTCTGGCTATTGTGTGTTTAGATGTCCTTTTTTCTTCTTCTCACGATCACATATCCACCTGCAAGGAGGGATGCCACTGCCAGTGCGGACATAGTTCCGATCGGTGAGTTATCGGCTGTTGATACTGCATTCTTAGATCTGGTTCCGTTGCCTCCGTTGGAGGATGTTGCAGATGCCTCTCCTGTTATGGTTGCATCCGGATCAGAACCTGTCTGGCCGCCGGTACCATATGTACCGTCTGCTCCCGGAGTTCCGGTAGGTGTCAGTTTTGCAGATCTAAACTGATATACTGCGGATTCAATGGTGTCTGTCTCCTGCCACTGACCACCCGTGTAGATGTATTTCTGGAAGAATACGTACAGGTTGTATGTAGCGTCTTTGTTGATTCCCTTGCCGGAACCAATCTTCCATGCTGTATGCATCTGGCTCTGGGTTGGGTTTGCAGCTGTACTCCAGTAAACCGGAACCCACTTCACATCACCCTCATTTGGATCCTGATTGGTTGTTCCTGCACCAATCACAGTAAATTCATAGAACTGATTCGGATAGAACTGAATTGCCTCATCCAGTCCCTGTACTATACTCTCTTTTACATCCGGGATGTATGCATTCGGTGTGTCAGTCGGAGTTGGAGTTGCAACTTTCGGACGATTTTTCTCCGGTAAAGGAAACTTAAAAGCAGTTCTTGTTTTTACCTGACCCTTGATTGTCGCCTGCAGCAGTATGGTTTTTCCGTTGGAATCTTTTGCTGTAATATATACTTCTATCTCTTTGTCCGGAAGGTTATTTAACTCGATATTAAATGCTTTATCTGCTTTGATATTAACTTTACCACTTCCACCGTTTTCGCCGGATTCCTTGATCTTCCAG
>OFMB01001322.1_pt1 | contig 11970 bp, 11 predicted proteins | sample 1541111 | NCBI WGS metagenome assembly OFMB01 (sample SAMN04209241, study PRJEB22552) | human gut metagenome | biome: gut; material: feces | host: Homo sapiens | place: USA: Oklahoma
CCGGCGGGGATGCCATCACCTTCCTCCAGCAGTATTGCGGAAAATCCTTTTCGGAAGCGGTGGAGTACCTGCTGACCTTCCACGGGAAAGCCAGAGACACACCCGCTCCGCAGCCAAAGCCCATCAGCCGGAAGCAGGAGTTTTCCCTGCCGCCCCGCAATGCGGATGACAGAAGGGTCTTCGCCTATCTCCGTAAGCGGGATATCGCTGCCCAGGTGATCCGGCAGTTTCTGAATGCCGGTCTGCTGTATGAGGATGCGGTACATCACAACTGCGTGTTCGTTGGAAAGAACAGCGCAGGGCAGGCAAAGTATGCGGAACTGCGCGGCACCTATGATCTGGACGGTCCCGGATTTAAGGGAGACGCACCCGGCAGTGACAAAAACACGGGATTCTCCCTCCCGCACGATCCGCGGTCAGATCTGGTGCTTGTCTTTGAGGCACCCATCGATCTGATGAGTTACCTCACGCTCCATAGAGACACAACCAACGCCGTTGCTCTGTGCGGACTCTATGACGGCGCACTGCAGACCTATTTGCAGGCGCATCCGGAGATCCGCCGTATTGCGCTGTGTCTGGACGCGGACGAGCCTGGGCAGAAAGCCGCTCGGCAATTACAGGAAAAGTATCAATTACAGGGGTATGCCGTTGCCGTGGAGAAACCGCGCTGCGGCAAGGATTGGAACGAGTATCTGCAAAGAAAGATTTGCAGCCGGGAAAGGGGGCGATAGCCAAAAGAACATCGTTATCACCACGGATAAAAAACAAAAAATATAAGGAGGACCTATGAATCTGAAAAAGAACCATTATTCCCGCAGAGCGCTGGCACTGCTGCTGACGCTGGTCATGTGTGTGGGTATGATCCCCACCGCCTTTGCCGCCCAGCAGAACAGCTACCACGACCCTGCCGAGCACTGGATGCAGGCATCCGGTCGAACCAATGAGCTGGATGCCAACAGTGTTGTGACCCGCGAGACCTTCAAGTGCGGTGAGTGCGGCAAAGCCACATCTTTTGAGGTGTTCCGCGTTCCCGAATATACCCGCAATGGCCAGCCGGCACTTAGCCGCAATGTGAAATATTCGGACGGCACGATGGTAGATGGTGTCGGTAAGGGTGATACCATGGACGGCATCCCCGGCAAGGACGCCACCTATACCGGATATCACTACACCAAAGCCGTCTGTGAAACCTGCGGCGGCATCAACACAAATATGAGCAAAAGCGAGTACGGCTATCTGAAAAATGTCTACTGGCTGTATGACTGTGCCGCCGCATTTACGCAGGAACTGGACGAAACCGTTTCCTACGAGTACACGGACGATACCTATCACACTGCTACCATCAAGGGCGGCACCTACTGCGCGTTCTGCTACGGCACCAATCATACGGTCAGCCGCAAGCTGGAGCGCCACAGCATGGTGACGGAAGTCCTGCCCCAGCCGGCAAACGGACGCTTCGCTACGGTAGAGAAATGCAGCCTGTGCGACTACGCCCGCTATGACTACACGGCGGCAAAGGCGGTCATTGCAGACTATTACGGCGTGGTGGACGGAAAACCCCACACCATCACGGTCAGCGATCTCTCCGAAGCCGGTGTCCGCACCTCTATCCGCTACGGCAACAGTGCGGATAGCTGTACCATGACCTCCGCGCCCAACTACACGGAGGAAGGTCAGTACACTGTCTATTACGAGATCACCTACACCTGCGACGGTGTGGATATGACGGAAAACGGCGTGGCTTATGTCTGGCTGAGGGATGATACCACAGACGAGAACGGCAACTGCGGCTGCGGCTGTTCTAACCCCAATTGCGGCTGTCAGAACAAGCATTGCAATGGAAATTGCTGCACCGACAAGGGCTGTGGTGAAAACCACAAGTATATTCTGCTGGACAGCACCAAGGCTGGCTGCACCACCCTTGGCTATGACCGCTACCTCTGTATGGAGTGCGGCAAAATCGAAAAGCGCGACTATGTGGACTCACTCGGTCACGCATGGCAGAGCATCGTCATCCGCGACGCTACCTGCGAAACGGATGGCAAGTTGCTGGAGCTCTGCTCCCGCTGCGGACAGATGAAGCAGACCGCCACGCCCAAGGGCGAACACAGCTATGAGGTCTATACCGTGGCCGCCACCTGTACCAGCCCCGGTTATACCGTCCGCGAGTGCTCCGTCTGTGGGGATCGTCACATTGAGGACATCACGGCGGCGCTGCCTCACAATTACGAATCCCATGTCATCGCCGCTACCTGCGAAAACGGCGGCAAGACCATCCACCGCTGTAACGGCTGCGGCAGCAGCTTCGTCACAGACTACACCGACGCGCTTGGTCATAGCTGGGATGAGGGAACCCTCGTCACCAACGCCACCTGCACCGGCGAGGGCGTCATGGAATACCGCTGCACCCGCTGCGGCTATCACCGCATCGAGGGCAACGAGGCGGCAGGTTATGTTCCTGGCAATGATGCCACCTGCACCCAGCCGCAGCTCTGTACCAAGTGTGGCGCGGTGCTGAAAAACGCGCTGGGACACGATTACAAGTCCGAAGTGACCGCACCCACCTGCACGGAGATGGGTTACACCACCAACACCTGCACCCGTTGCGGCGATACAAACAAGACCGATTACACCGAGCCTGTCGGTCATAAGCCCAGCGACTGGATCGTTGACAAGCAGCCGACCACCGATTCCGAGGGCAGCAAGCACAAGGAGTGTACTGTGTGCGGTGAAAAGTTGGAGACGCAGCCCATTGAAAAGATCTACAACAGCGCCACCACGGACAGTAAGGGTGAGGCCGTTGTGGGCGGCTACCTTGTGACCGTCACGGATACCGACACCAAGAATCCCGTGGCAAACGCCGCTGTCGCGCTCCACAAGGATAACAGCATCTCCATCCGCCTGCCGAACAGCCGCCTGCTGGACTATGCCGACCAGACCACCGTGACCGTGCAGCTTGTCAAGGACAAGTCCGCTGTGCCGGACATGAGCATTGCTGTCACGGATAAGAATGACAACTACGCCTCCGGCAAGACCGACAAGGCAGGTCAGATCACCGTTCCCACCGGCAGCGGTAAGACCAACGAGGACGGCAAGGTCACTACTGGCTATGAGGACGCGGACGGCGACCGCTGGACGCTGACCGTCAAGGTCATCCGCACGGACACGAAGCGCCCCATCTCCGGCAGTGCAGTGTCCATCGGCAAGACCGGCAATATCACGGTGAAGCTGCCGGACGGCACAGATCTGGACGCCAAGCATCAGGTGACGGTCATTGTGACTGACCACAAGAAGGCTCCCCAGCAGGGCAAAAATGTTGCGGTCAAGGGTGATCTGGGTCAGTCTGCCGTAGGCAAGACCGACAAAAACGGTGAGCTGACCGTCCCCGAAGTGGAGCAGGCCGAGCGCCACGGCGTTTACATCGTCGGCTACACGGACGGCACCTTCGGCCCCAGCCGCAGCATGACCCGCAGTGAAGCCGCCGCGATCTTCGCCCGCCTGCTTGCCGAGAAGAACGGTGACACCATTTCCACGGCGGCAAATACCAAATTTGCGGATATTCCTGCACACGCATGGTATAGCGGCTATGTGAAGTATCTGAGCAACAACGGCATTACCTACGGCAAGAACAAGACCATCTTTGCCCCCAACGATGCCATTACCCGCGCGGAATTTACCACGATGGCTGTCCGTTTCTTTGATGTGTACGGTGATGGCGACGCCGAGATCATGGAGCAGTTCAGCGGCTTCAACGATGTTTCTTCCGGCTATTGGGCGGCAGAATACATCAAGTACGCCGCGCTCCACGGCTGGATCAACGGCTACGGGGACGGCTTGTTCCACGCAGAGCGCGAGATCAACCGTGCCGAGGTCGTCACCATCGTCAACCGCCTGCTGGGACGCGAAGCGGACGAGGACTACATTGCGGACAATCTCCGCAAGCTGAACACCTTCCCGGATGTCAGCCGCAAGCATTGGGCGTATTACGCCGTCATGGAAGCTGCCAACGCCCACACCGCCGTGCTGGGCGAGAGCGAAAGTTGGAGCAAGTAAATCGTATCCCTCTGCGGGTGGTCTGATAGCAGGCCACCCGCACTTTTATCCAAATCTAAAATCACTCAAATAAAGGAGCACTGAATATGCTGAAAATCACTGCCATTGGCAATCTGACCCACGATGTGGAACTGAAGATGAACGAGAATACCGGCAAACCCTACGCTATCCTGCGCATCGCCTCGGACCGCCGCTACAAGGATAAGGACGGCAACAAGCTCACCGATTTTATCTCCATCAAGGTGCGCGGCCCTCTGGCCGAGCGCTGCGCCGAGTTTGCCTGGAAGGGATGCAAGCTGGCGGCCTCCGGCGATTTTGAGACCATTACCTTTGAGGACGAACCGGAGCGTCAGCCCGGTTTCCTCATCAAAGCCAGCGAGGTGGAGTTCCTCTCTCCCCGCAAGGTGGAGGAAACGGCGCAGGAATTGGAAGATGAGTCTGTCCGCGAGGTCGCTGCCTGATGAAAAATACCGGGATCACATATACCAGCGCTGAACGCAGCCCTGTGATCCTGCCGGAGATGGCCGAGCTGCTCCCGCCTTTGAGCGCGGAGCAGCTCGACGCTCTGGAAGCAGATCTCATCAAAAACGGCTGCTACGCGCCCATCATCGTCAATGAGAACATGGTCATCATCGACGGGCACAACCGTCAGGCGCTGTGCGAAAAGCATGATCTGCCGTACACGATGGCCGTTTTCTCGTTTGAGGATCTGTTGGAGGCCAAGCAGTGGGCGTTGGATACCCAGAAGGGACGCCGTAATCTGGAAAAGTGGGAGCTGGGTAAGATCGCGCTGAAGCTGAAGCCGGAGATCGAAGCCAAGGCCAGAGCAAATCAGGGGACCCGCACAGACCTTTCGGCAACATTGCCGGAAAGTTCTGACGCGGTAGATACCCGCAAGGAACTGGCCGAAGCGGTCGGCTTGGGCGAGCGTACCATGGGCAAGGTCATGCAAATCGATGAGAATGCCCCGGACGCTATCAAGGAGGCGCTGGACAAAAAGGAACTGTCCATCAACAAGGGTTATGACCTGACCCGGCAGCTTCAGGACCTTCCGGAAGAGCAGCGGGAGCAGGCGGCCGCCGAAGCGCTGGAATACGAAAAAGCGAAAAAAGAACTGAAAAAGCAGGACGCCGAGATCGACCGGAAAGGAAAAATCGCGGCGCTTTTCTGCAAAGCGTATGAAAAAGCCGTCCTGCTGACGCCGTCCGAGGAAAATGTCCGCTGCTGGACGGACGGGACGCGGATGACCCCGGAGGAAATGCGGGATACCGTAAAGGAATCCCGCGAGCTGGCGGAGGTGTTCCGGACGATTGCGGATATCATCGAGCAGAAGATCCTGCCCGCGGATTGGAGGTGTGCCGATGCAGAAAGCGAAGAAAACGATGCCCAGCCGGACGGGAATCCCGCCTGACGCGCAGGCGGAGATTTTGCAAAAGCTGTCTGCCGAGACGAAGATCACTTCCTGTGAGATCGCGGAGATCTTGAAAAAGCATGATGTCTGCGGAGATATGGATGCGCTCCAGGACGCCTACCGGAAACGGCTGGGACAGCGGCTCCTGTCCGGCATCCGGGACGAGAACGGCAAGCGGGAAATCCTCTCCACCAGCGGCGGTGAGTATGTCATCGTAGACTGCTGTAATGACCCGCAGAAATTGAAAGCCATCCAGCGCCGCATTCAGGCGCAGATGAATGGGCTGGATGTGTCTGCCGGGAAGGTGCATGGGCGCGTTCACTTTTTAGAGCGTTTTATGGGCTGGGTAAGAAAGGAGCGGTCAGATGGAGCAGCATGAGGAAATGCTGTCCCCGGAGGAACAGTACGCGCAGCTTGCGCCGACGCTGGACACAGACGGCTTCTCGTTGTATGCCGCCGCGGAAGAAATCACCGGGCTCAAGGTCTATGAAGAATTTCCCTATGAGGATAACCATGGAATGTTTGAGATGGCAGACGGACACACGCTGCTGCGGTATTTGGAAGCGGCATACTTTGGGACCGTTACCTGGGAGATCGTCCCCGGCACGCCCTATGAGCGGGCGATTCTCGGTGAAGTGGATAAGACCACACCGGAGTATCGCACATTTTATCAAAAGATCTGCGCGGGTGCGGCAGCGCACATCAAAAAACGTATTGGGAAGGAGAGACAGAATGTGAAGGAACCGATCACAGAGATCAACAAAGAATCCTTCTGGGACCTGATCCATGAGGCAAAAAACGCCTGCGGGCAGGATATGGACGCCATGCTGGCCTATCTGAAAGACCGGCTGGTTTCTATGGGCCCCACGCAGGCACAGAATTTTCACGACATCATCCACGCCTATGAAGATCTCGCGGACAAGTTCGGCTTGTGGGACGCGGCAGGGATCATGAAGGAATACGGCTGCAGCGATGACGGTTTTATCGACTTCCGCGCCTGGCTCATCGCACAGGGGCGCGAGGTCTATTTTGCCGCGCTGGCAGACCCGGACAGCCTTGCGGATGTCGTTCCCTACGGAGATTGCTGCTTTGAGCAGTTGAGCTATGTCGGGGACTATGCCTACGAGCAGCTCACTGGAAAAAGCGCATATGATCAGACAGATTGGAGCGCATATGAAGCGCTTTTGATGAAGTTGGAACAGGATATCGTTTATAAGGGCGGCATCGAGTTTCCCAGAGAGGGCGCGGATCTGAAGAAATATCTGCCCCGGCTCTGTGCGAAGCATCCGGAGTGGGACGGTCAGACGCGCTGGAATCCGCAGCTGAAGGAGATTCGGGATCTTATCCGTGCCGGAAAGGACTATGACCGGCGCCAGACATCAAATAAGAAGAAACGCAGCCGTGGAGGTGAGGCAAGATGAGCGAGTCCATGATTGTTGGTGTCGACCACGGCTATGCCGCTATGAAAACGGCACATTTCTCGTTCCCCTCCGGTCTGGTGGCGTATGAGCATGAGCCGTATACGCTGAAGGACGTGCTGGAATACGGCGGAAAATTCTATGTGGTGGGCAGCGGGCGTCAGGCGCTGCAGAAGAACAAAACGCAGACAGAGGACTACTACCTCCTCACGCTGGCGGCCATTGCAAAGGAGCTCTCCTTCCGTCATGCGGAGCCTGCGACAGAGATCCATCTGGCGGCCGGACTGCCTCTTACCAGCTTTGGACGGGAGAAAAATGCATTCCGGGACTATCTGCTCCGGGATGGGAAAACGGTAAATTTCCGCTATGAGGGACAGGAATACTCCATCGCTATCCGCAAGGTGTCGCTGTTCCCGCAGGGCTATGCCGCGGTTTTGACCCAGAGCATCCTGCTGGATGAGCCTTCTGTGATCGTGGCGGATATTGGCGGATGGACCGTGGATCTGATGCGCCTGGACAACCGTATTCCCAATGCATCGACCTGCCGCAGTCTGGAACTTGGCATGATCCGCTGTCTGGATGAGATCGGTGAGCAGATCCGCCGCACGCTGGGCCTGTCAATGACGGCGGCACAGATGGAAAGCGTGCTGCGCGGCGATGCTGTCCATATCAACGAGGATGCCAGAAAAATTATTGACCGGCAGGCAGACGCCTATGTCCATCGCCTGCTCTCCGCCATTACGGAGAGCGGACTGGATACCCGCGCCATGCCTGCTGTTTTTCTGGGCGGTGGCGCGGCGCTGCTGAAGCGGACTGTATCCGCCGCAGACGGCCTTTGCCGCCCAGTCATCCTTGACGATGTGTCCCTCAACGCCAAAGGCTATGAGCGGCTGGCAGAGCGGCTCACAAAGAACGATGAGCAGTAACAAAAAGCGGATCAATCTGTCCTTTTCCATGTCCTCACCCATACAGCGCAGGGCGTGGAAGAAGCTGACGGAGATCCCCGCAGGACAGCGCACCGCCGCGGTCTGCCGCATGGTCTGTGAGTATAAAGGACAGCAGGAACTGCTGGATGCCGTTCGCCAGACCATCCGGCAGGAACTGCGGGGAGTGCAGCTCACCAAAGAAGAAGCGCAGGATAGCGTCAGAGCCGGGGATGTAGATGAAAGCGTCCTCGGCTTTTTGCTTGCCCTGCAGGAAGGAGATGAGATGACCTGATCCGATATTTTGATATGTTCGCCGGCATTGGCGGTTTCCGCTCCGGGCTGACCCGCGCGGGCGGTTTCCGGTGTGTAGGACACTGCGAGATCGACAAATACGCCAATGCCAGCTATGAGGCCATTTATGAGCCGGGAAAGGAGGAACGATATTATCCAGATGCCACAAAAATCGACCCCGCAGACCTGCCGGACTTCGACCTTCTGTGCGGAGGATTCCCTTGTCAGACATTTTCAATCGCTGGCAGAAGAAAGGGCTTTGACGACACCCGCGGCACTCTCTTCTTTGAAATTGCCCGATTGGCTCAATCCAAACGACCTTCGTATCTTCTGCTCGAAAACGTTCCGGGACTGCTGTCGCATGACAAAGGCCGGACGTTTTCTGTCATCCTCGCCACGCTTAATGACCTGGGGTACCGCGTGGAATGGATGGTGCTTAACAGCAAACATTTTGGAGTCCCGCAATCCAGAAGGCGGCTGTTCCTTATCTGCTATCTTGATCCCCGATGCGCCGGAAAAATATTTCCTGTCTTCGGCACAGGTGGAAAAGCTCTTATACAAGTCCTCGGAGGCTCGCAAGGCTCCCGTGTCTACGACGCAGACGGAATAGCCTGCACGCAGACTGCCGGCGCTGGAGGTGTGGGCGGCAAAACAGGATTGTATATCATTCCGCAGGACAGACCCTTTGTGGATCTATGTGCCGGGGAGGCGAGACAAACGGAGGCTGCCCGCTGCCTCACTGCCCGTTATGGTCAGACAACGCTGTCTAATCATAGAGCAGAACGTTCCGGCGTTCTGCTCATCAAGGAAGCCACGAAAAAAGGCTATAAAGAGGCGAATCCCGGTGACAGCGTCGATCTCGGCTTTTCCGGGAGCAATACCCGCCGTGGTCGTGTGGGACAGGATATCGCACACACATTGGAGACGAGCTGCATCCAGGGCATCGTGGAACGTGGCGGACGCATCCGGCGTTTGATGCCGCGGGAGTGTCTGCGGCTGCAGGGCTTCGATGAGTGGCAGATCGACCGCATCCTCGCCATCCAGTCTGACGCGCAGGCGTATAAGCAGGCAGGCAACAGCGTCACCGCCAATGTCATTGAAGCCATCGGGCGCCGTATCCGGGAGGTGGATGCGGAACTGAAAGCCGGTGCTGCCGCATGATCGGGCTGAAGGACCAGTGCTTCGGCGTGGAAGTTGAAATGACCGGCATCACCCGCGAGCAGGCGGCAACAGCGCTGGCCGCGTATTTTGCAACGGCCGCCCGCTATGTGGGCGGCGCTTACGATAAATGGTGTGTGACGGATCGGGACGGCAAAGAGTGGACGGTCATGAGTGACTCCAGCATCCACGGGGAGCAGAAGATCGGCAGCGGCTATCGTGCAACGGGTGACTACAGATACCGCGTGGAGATGGTAACGCCAAAGCTCACCTATGCGGAACTGCCCAAGCTGCAGGAGTGTGTCCGGCAGGTACGCCACGCAGGAGCCAAGGCCAACAGCTCCTGCGGCATCCATGTCCATGTGGACGCAGCCAATCATAACCGGCAGAGTCTGAAAAACCTCATCGGCATCATGTACTCCAAGGAGGATATCCTGTTCAAAGCGCTGCAGGTCAATGAAAGCCGGGCGTCCCGCTGGTGTCAGAAGGTGCGGGAACCCATGCTGAAGCAGGCACGCAGGCTCTCGTCGGATGAGACAAGGGATCTGACGCAGCTGGAGAATATCTGGTATGAGGGAGATAACGGCAGCGCAGACCATTATAACTGGACCCGCTATTACGCACTGAATCTGCATTCGGTCTTTTACCGGGGGACGGTGGAATGGCGCTGTTTCAATTCCACGCTCCATGCGGGAAAAGTTGCTGCCTATGTGAATCTGTGCCTTGCCATCTCCGCCCAGGCTATCGCCCAGCGCAGCACGGTCATGCGCAAGACCCACAGTGACAATGAACTGTTCACCTTCCGGGTCTGGTTGGTGCGGCTGGGACTCAACGGCGAGGAATTCAAGCATACCCGTGACCACCTGTTGGCAAATCTGGACGGTGACCGTGCATGGCGTTTCGATAAGGACAGCTATGCAGTCAACAAAAAGAAGAAAAAATCCAGAGAAATGGAGAGGTGAAGCCTTTGAAGATTCAAATTGAAGATACCGTGTACGAAGGGACCGCAGCCGGGATCATGGAACAGCTTCGGGATCTCAGCTTTGATCCCACAGAGTTCCCGGATGTGGAGACCTACATCTGGTTTGTACAGAACAATGTCATCCGCACCACGGGAATGGACTGTCCGCTGCCGGATGGCGATGCAGAGACACAGGCGGCAGCCCTGCTCCGTCATCTGGACCGCTTTGGCGCTCTAACGATGCTGGAGGTGTGACGTGGAGGAAAACCTGTATTTTGCCTACGGCAGCAACCTTGATCTGGAGCAGATGGCGCAGCGCTGTCCGGACGCCGAGATCGTGGGACCGGTCAGGCTGGAAAACTACGAACTGCGGTTCCGCGGCAGCGGCTTTGCTACCGTTGCGCCGAAAAAAGGCAGTACTGTCCACGGACTGGTGTGGAAGATCACGCCAAACTGCGAACAGTCTCTGGACCGCTATGAGGGGTATCCCCGCCACTACACGAAAGAAACCGTGGCTGTTAAAGACGCGGCTGGCGCTGAACTCCCAGTCATGGTCTATATCATGGCAGAGCCGTATTGCCGCCAGCCTGCACTGCCGTCCCCGTATTATTACCGCGTGATCCAGCGGGGCTTTGAAGCCAACGGCCTGCCGGTGGAGTCATTACAGGCTGCGTGGGACAGGACCGTTGACGAGGTGTTCTCCGGAAAGCTGGATAAGCCGAGGAATAAGAAATCGGAACGACGCAAAGAGCCGGAACGGTAATGGCTCGGCCGCAGCAGAAAGAAATAGCCTGTTTGCAATTCCCGTCGCGTGTGTTACAATATCCCCTGTTTGTGAAAGGGGTGCGGATATGTTTTACACGATGGAGGAAGCCGCTGTCCTCGGCGGTTTTCTGGAACTGTATCTGGACCGGGATAGCGTGGACCCGGCCGTGCGGGAACGGCACCGGAAATTCCGGCAGGGACTGATGCGCGGCGCACTGGAACGGGCCGATTATGAATGGGCGGCTGCGGCACTGGGATTCCTGCGCCCCCAATGGTGGCAGGAGCATGAAGATCATCGGGCGTTGGAAAATGCCCTGCTGAAGACCCGGACGCTGGCATCCAAAAAAGAATAAGAATCACCATTTGCGGCAACGGCAGAGGAATCTGTCGCTGCCGCTTTTCTTTTGGGAAGGAGGAACCCATATCAGCACAGAAAAAATGAAAGTCCTTGTGGTGCGCCCCATGGAAATGCCTGAAGTGCAGGAGATCGACCACACTCTTTCTGCCATGCAGGAGCTCGTAGGCGGCACCATTCAGGCAGTTTACCCCTTCGATGACCCGGTGGCGCTCATCGCAAATGACGAGGGCAAGCTTCTGGGCCTGCCGTGGAACCGCGCCCTGACCGATGATCACGGTGTGCCGTATGACATTGTCTGCGGCACATTTTTTGTTGCCGGTCTTAAAGAGGATGATTTTGCCTCGCTGACGGAGCAGCAAATTGAAAAGTACAAGGACAAATACAGCAACGAAATGATCCTCTCTGTTCCGAAACAGCCGGAGGCACATAAGAAACCGATGAAAAAGGAGAAACATGAATATGAAAGATAACTGCATTCTGACCGCTGAGTCAGTCACCGAGGGACATCCCGACAAGCTCTGCGACACCATCGCGGACGCGGTGGTAGATGCCTGTCTTACGCAGGACGCCGCTGCCCGCGTTGCCTGCGAGGTCATGGCAACAGCCGGAAAGATCATCGTTGCAGGCGA
>OFMB01001335.1_pt1 | contig 11853 bp, 10 predicted proteins | sample 1541111 | NCBI WGS metagenome assembly OFMB01 (sample SAMN04209241, study PRJEB22552) | human gut metagenome | biome: gut; material: feces | host: Homo sapiens | place: USA: Oklahoma
TACAAGGAATCTCGTATGGACCTCCCGTACAACCTAATTCCGGATAGGAAACCAAAGCTCCCATCATATGTCCCGGAAGGTCAACTTCGGGAATTACAGTAATAAAACGGTCAGCGGCATACTTGACAATTTCTTTTGCTTCTTCCTGTGTATAAAAACCGCTATGAGGAGTTTCATCGTAAGTCTGGGTTTCACGGTCAATCAATGTACGCGGACGCATCGAACCTATTTCCGTAAGTTTGGGATATTTCTTGATTTCAATTCTCCAGCCTTGGTCTTCGGTCAGATGCCAATGAAAATAATTGATATTGTGCAGTGCCAGCATATCAATGATTTGTTTCAGATAAGAAACCGGAAAATAATGGCGGCCCACGTCTACCATGAAACCACGATAACCGAAACGAGGATAGTCATTAACAGTTCCCACCGGGATGGCAGCGGATACCTGTTTGTTTTTGGTCAACGGCAAAGCCTTGTAGAGCGTTTGTATTCCATAAAATACTCCCGACTCACTTCCTCCATTCAAATGGATGTTTTCAGAAGTTACCTCCAGTTGATACCCCTCTTTGTTGGTAATGGAACCGTCAACCGCCAAAATGATGGAGTTCTTCCTTGCGGCTTCAGTTGTTGTCCGGACAGTAATTCCCGTTGCCTCTTTAATATAGGAAGCTAAAAATTCTGCCGTCCGTTGCAACTTTTCATTGCCTTCCGGATAAACAATACCGGTTTGCGGATTAATAACAAAAGGGTGGGCTTGAATGTCTTGACTTACTTCTTGGGGCTGCGGAATGACATTCAGATTTCCAATTTCTGTTTTTGTAGGGGAACATGCGGACAGCCCCAATACCATCCACATTCCCACTCCTGCCCATTGCATCAGTTGTTTTTTCATAGTGGAAAATTTATAATTGCAAGGGCAAAGATACAAAATCCGACTTTATCTGCCAGTATGCCTTAACCGAATCTTGCTTTTTTTCAGCAATGTTTTTCCTCCTATAATCAGAGTTACGGCAGTAATCACCATCAAAATGCCCAGAATAATGCGCGGTGTCAGCTGCTCTCCAAAAATCAGTACTCCGAAGAATAAAGCTGTAACAGGCTCCAAAGCACCCAGAATAGCAGTGGGGGTGGAACCAATGTAGTGTATGGCCTTTGTCATGGTCACCAACGAAATAACAGTAGGAAAAACAGCCAGTGAAACTGCGTTCACCCATAACAAGGGTGTAGGGATAGGCTGCAATCCTGTACAGAACTTCAATCGCACCACATAAACAGACAGGCCGAAAAGCAGGACATAGAAAGTAAGCTTGGCTATAGGCATATCCTTCAGGGAAGAACGGTTTACGCCAACTATATAGATAGCATAAGACAAGGATGATAAAAAGACAAAAGTAATCCCGACCAGGCTGAGTGTCTGTCCTCCCGGACTTTTACAGAGCAAGGAAATTCCCACAAAGGCCAGCGCTATGGAAAACATAGTGACCGGCGATACTTTTTCCTTAAATACTACAGCCATAATAATAGCTACCAGTACCGGGTAGACAAACAGTATGGTGGATGCGATACCGGCATCCATGTAGTTATAACTCATAAAGAGAAACAGGGAAGAGAATGAGAACAGCAGTCCCATGATGCAAAGTGGCAGCACATCCGCTTTCTTAATGGCAAAAGATTGCTTTTGCATCTTCATCATGATACCTAGTACAACTATAGCCAGTGCATAGCGATAAAATAATACCGAGTCTACGCTCATTCCTGCACTATAAAGAGGAAGGGTGAACAGTGGGTTCATGCCGTAGCTGGCTGCTGCGATTGCCCCAAGGAGAAATCCTTTAGTCTTGTTGTTAGTCATCGTTTTTATTACACGCTTTAAAATCGGCGCGAAATTAGATATTTGTCAGCAATAAACAAAGGAAAAATGCTTTATTCTTTCACTCTGACATCTATTTATTTTAATTATACCTAATCAACAAATATAAAAGAATTTATATCACCTGTAGCAGCTGAAAAATTATATGAAATGATTGAACGGACACGGACAGAAAGGGAAATGCAGGTTTGTTCTTTCTGTCCGTGTTCCAACTATGGATCAGCTCAGTTTATGAATAACCAATCCCGAACGAAGTTTCGGTTCAAACCAAGTTGTTTTGGGCGGCATGATATTGCCGGTATCGGCAATATCCATTAATTGTTTCATAGAAACAGGGTAAAGGGCCAAAGCCACTTTCATTTCACCGCTGTCCACACGCTTCTTTAATTCCTCCAGGCCACGGATACCACCTACAAAGTCAATCCGTTTGTCGGAACGAAGATCCTTGATTCCCAATATTTCATCCAATATCAAGTTGGAAGAAATAGTCACGTCCAATACTCCGATAGGATCATTGTCATCGTATGTGCCCGGTTTTGCTGTCAAGCTGTACCATTTACCGTCCAGATAGAGAGAGAAATTGTGAAGAGCCTGTGGTCTATAGACCTCAGTTCCTTTCTCTTCTACCACAAAATTCTTGCTGACAGCGGTCAGGAATTGTTCCGGAGACAGCCCGTTCAAGTCTTTTACAACACGGTTGTAATCAATAATAGTCAGCTGGTTGGCCGGGAAACATACAGCCATAAAGTAATTGTACTCCTCATTTCCCTGATGGTTTGCATTTTGCTGCGCTTTTTCGGCGCCTACCAGGGCTGCGGCAGCCGAGCGATGATGACCATCGGCAATATAAAGAGCCGGCATGGCTTCGAAAGCTTTTGTGATAGCTTTTATATCTTCTTCTTTGTCGATCACCCAGAATGAATGTCCGAAGCCGTCACCCGGAGCGATAAAATCATATTCCGGCCGTTGTGAAGTATATTTCTTAACGATAGCATCCAATTCCGCATTATCCGGGTAAGCAAAGAATACCGGTTCTATATTGGCATTATTTACGCGGACATGTTTCATGCGGTCTTCCTCCTTGTCACGACGGGTCAGTTCATGTTTTTTGATGACCCCGTTCATATAATCGGGAACATACGCTCCTACCACCAGTCCATATTGGGTCTTGCCATTCATGGTTTGTGCATATACATAATAATTTTCTTTTTCATCTTGCACCAACCAGCCCTTGTCCTGAAACATCTGGAAATTTTCGGCAGCCTTCTCATATACTTTAGGATCATGTTCGTCTGTTCCGGCAGGGAAATCAATTTCCGGTTTTATAATATGATAAAGTGACTTTTCATTACCTTTCGCTTCCTCGCGTGCTTCTTCAGAATTCAGTACGTCGTATGGACGTGAAGCTACTTGTTCTACCAATTCTTTCGGAGGGCGGATGCCTTTGAAGGGTTTTATTATTGCCATAAAATAAAGGTATTAGATTTTACTTGCAGGGGCGAATTGCATTCGACCGAAAACATAAGCTATATGCATCCGGTCGGATTCAATCCGCCCCTGCGGTTATTGGATTACTTATTTATTTACTCTGAATTTTTCACAACCATCTTTCAGGAAGCCTACTATTTGTCTGGCAGCAGCGATACCTGCGTTGATATTTGCTTCAGCCGTCTGGGCCCCCATCTTTTTCGGTGTAGCGAAATAACGGCCGGCAAATTTTTCCGAGAACTCTGCATGGGCAACCGGCATGATATCAGTAACATACTTTAAGTCGGTGCGTTCTTCCATCAGTTTGATTCATTCCGCTTCATTGATCACTTCCTTACGGGCAGTATTTACCAATACTCCTCCTTTAGGCATCTTGTTGACCAATTCATAGTTGATGGAATTTTTAGTTTCAGCCGTAGCAGGAATATGCAGGGACACTATATTACAAGCAGCATACAGTTCCTCAGCAGAAGAAACAGCTTTCACACCGTCTTTTTCGATAACTTCTTTCGGGCAGAAAGCGTCAAAAGCATAAATATCCATGCCAAAACCTTTAGCGATACGAGCCACATTGCGACCTACATTGCCGTATGCATGGATACCTAACTTCTTGCCCATCAGTTCAGTACCCGAAGTCCCGTTATAGAAATTGCGGACAGCCATCACCATCATGCCAAAAGCCAGTTCGGCTACTGCATTGGAGTTCTGTCCCGGAGTATTCATAACACACACATTGTGTGCCGTAGCAGCCGCCAAATCCACGTTATCATAACCTGCTCCTGCACGTACTACGATTTTCAGTTCTTTTGCCGCATCCAATACTTCGGCATCAATAATATCACTGCGGATAATGATTGCGTTAACGTCCTTTACAGCTTCCAGTAGTTTAGCTTTTTCACCATATTTTTCCAGCAATACCAGTTCATAACCTGCTGCTTCTATTTCTTTACGGATACCGTCTACTGCAACTTTTGCAAACGGCTTGTCTGTTGCTACTAATACTTTCATGGTCTTATTGTATTAAAAAGGTTCACCACAGATTATCACGGATTATCACAGATTCCATTTATTGTTCCTATCTGTGCAATTCGTATAATCTGTGGTGAACATAATTATTAATGAAGTTTCTCAAATTCCTGCATGCAGTCAATCAAAGCCTGAACGCTTTCCTTCGGCATAGCGTTGTAGCAAGATGCACGGAAACCGCCTACAGAACGGTGTCCCTTAATACCCACCATACCTTTTTCTGTGGCAAATTTCAAGAAATCGGCTTCCAGGTCTTTGTATTCGTCATTCATTACAAAGCAAATGTTCATATAAGAGCGGTCGGCTTTATCCGTTACTGTGCCACGGAACATTTTGTTACGGTCTATTTCAGCATACAGCATGTCTGCCTTCTCTTTAGCACGTTTCTGCATTTCTGCTACACCACCGTTGGCTTTTATCCAGCGTAAAGTCTGCAAAGCGGCATAAATAGGAAGTACAGGAGGTGTGTTGAACATAGAGCCGCCGTCAATGTGAGTCTGATAATTCAGCATAGTAGGAATATAGCGTGATACCTTGCCCACAGCATCGTTCTTTACAATAACGAAAGTGACACCGGCCGGAGCCAAATTCTTCTGCGCACCGCCATAGATACAAATATATTTAGAAACGTCGATAGGACGAGAGAAAATATCAGATGACATATCAGCAATCATAGGAACCGGAGAATCCAGATCTTCATGAAGTTCTGTTCCATAGATTGTGTTATTCGTTGTGACGTGGAAATAATCTGCATCGGCGGGAACCGTATAATCTTTGGGAATATAGGTATAGGTCGCTTCAGCGGAAGATGCCACTTCTACTACCTCGCCGAAAGCCTTGGCTTCTTTCATCGCTTTCTTGGCCCATACGCCTGTGTTCAGGTAAGCAGCTTTTTTTTCGAGGAAGTTGAAAGGTATCATACAGAATTCCAAGCTGGCTCCACCTCCCAAGAATAGTACCGAGTACCCTTCCGGGATGTTCAACAGTTCCTTAAACAAAGCAACAGCTTCGTCTACTACAGGCTGAAAATCTTTAGCACGGTGACTGATTTCCATGATGGAAAGGCCTGACCCATTAAAATCAAGAACGGCTTGTGCTGTCTTCTCAATTACCTCGCGAGGCAAGATAGATGGTCCCGCATTGAAATTATGCTTTTTCATTTGACGTTTGTTTTGGTTATACAATTTGTTTATATCTTACATTGGGCGAAATTACACATTATTTTCAGTTTTCCAAAAAAATCGCTAATAAATTTACGAATTTCCGCATAATTTTCTTTCAAATTAGTTAAATCTGATTTTTTATGCTTTCATTTTGTAACTACATCCCTAGTAAACAATGATCTAAAGCATAAAAAAAATATCTTTTTGAATTATTCTTTAATCATTTTATTTCGAGAATTGACAAATTGTCATTATTTAGCTTCTTCAATAAGTGTTTTTATGCCCTTTATCTTCTCATTTCGTATTAAATTCAAAGTTTGTTTTATCTTTTTGCGAGATACGGCTGCAAAAGAATAGTGGTCTTTTACATCAATCCGTCCTATTTCGTCTTTATTAAGGTTTCCTTTTTTAAAGAGAAATCCCACAATATCTATCTTATTGATTTTATCTTTCTTGCCTTTTCCTATATATAATGTCACATATTCGGGTAAAGAAGGTTTGGGGGTGACTTCGGGTAAAATGAACTCCTCCGGCTCATCGGTTATATATGCGGGCACTGTTTCTTCGGCATGAAGGATAACATAAGAATTACCTTCGGCTTCCCAGCGGGCGGTACGTCCGTTGCGGTGAATGTATCCGTCTTCATTGGCAGGCAGATGATAATGTACTACATTCTCTATTTCGGGGATATCCAGTCCGCGAGCGGCCAGATCGGTAGAAATAAGCACATGGCAACTTCCGTTGCGGAATTTATATAGGGAGCGTTCGCGGTCATCCTGTTCCATGCCGCCATGAAAAATGCCACATTGAAACTTCTGGGATTGAAGATACTTCCCTACCCGTTCCACACTTTCACGGTGATTACAGAAAACCAATGTCGATTGGCTTCCCAAGGTACAAAGCAATTTATATAAGGTTTCAAGTTTGTCTTTTTCCGGAGACAGTACCTTATATAAATGCAGACGGTGGGTAAGCTGCTCTTCCGGATTTAAAAAATTCAATTTAATGGTCTTGTCCAGCCCCGTAAACTGCGGAATCTCTTCCGCATCGGTAGCCGACAACAGAAAACGGCGTTGCAAGTTGGGCAACTGTCCTATGACAGTCGCCATCTCTTCCTGGAAGCCAAACTCCAGGCATTTGTCAAATTCATCGATTACCAGAGTTGTGACCGTATCTGCATCAAAATTCTGTTTGGAAAGATGATCATTCATACGGCCCGGAGTACCGATGATAACTGATGGCTGCACCCCTTTGATGGTACGGTGCTCTTCCATGGCCGGTCGTCCTCCATAACAACTTACAGCCTTGAAGGGTGTGTTCATGGATTTAAATACCTGGTCTATTTGTAAAGCCAGTTCCCGGGAAGGAACCAGCACTATAGCCTGTACGCCTGTTATACCAGGCTTCAAACTCTGCACCAAAGGCAACAGATAAGCTAACGTCTTGCCGGATCCCGTAGGAGACAATAATATTAGGTCTTTTCCCTCTTTCCAAGCATTGATGGACGCCTCTTGCATCGGGTTCAGCCGCTCAATTTTCAAATTGGCTAGTATGTTCTCTATCATATTCATTTTCGTTTTATACAAAAGTAAAGAAAAAGCCCGATAAAAGTTCACTTTTACCGGGCTTATTTTCATTATTAATAAAAGGATATCCTGATATTATCCTCCGAAGTTGTCGTACATGATAGAAGAAGGCTCAACACCCAGACTATCCAGCATCTTAACAACTGCATTAGACATCGGGCCGGGGCCACACATGTAGTATTCAATATCTTCGGGAGCTTCATGATCCTTCAGATAAGTTTCATACATCACATTGTGAACGAAACCTGCGGTATACTTCACGCCTGCTGCATCGGCTGCGGGATCCGGACGGTCCAAAGCCAGATGGAAGTGGAAGTTCGGGAAGTCTTTTTCCAATTGTTGGAAATCTTGCAGATAGAATACTTCGTTCAATGCACGCGCACCATAGAAATAGTGAAGTTCACGGTCGGTAGTGTGCAGTGTCTTGGTCATGTGCATAATCTGCGCACGCAACGGAGCCATACCGGCACCACCACCTACCCAAATCATTTCCTTCTTAGAATCGAAGATCGGGTGGAAGTCTCCGTAAGGACCACTCATCGTTACCTTGTCACCCGGTTTCAGCGTGAAAATGTAAGATGAAGCGATACCCGGATTCACATCCATAAAGCCGGGACCCTGATCTTTCGGTTTGAACGGAGGAGTAGCGATACGCACTGTCAGCATGATACGGTCACCCTCGGCAGGATAGTTGGCCATAGAGTAAGCACGGATGGTTTCTTCCGTATTCTTACATTTCAAGCCGAACAAACCGAATTTTTCCCATGCGGGCAGATACTCCGGACCGATAAGGTCTTTATCGATATCCTTGTTGTAGTCCATTTCAAATTTAGGAATCTTAATCTGAGCGTATGAACCCGGAACGAAGTCCATGTGTTCACCTTTCGGCAAAGCCACAATAAACTCTTTGATGAAAGTGGCAACGTTCTTGTTGCTGATTACTTCGCATTCCCATTCCTTAACACCCAGTACAGATTCATCAATCTTGATGCCCAGGTCACCTTTTACTTTCACCTGGCAACCCAGACGCCAATGATCCTGTTGTTGTTTACGGCTGAAATGTCCCTTTTCAGAAGGAAGAATCTCACCACCGCCTTCTACAACCTGGCATTTACATTGACCGCAAGAACCTTTACCACCACAAGCCGATGACAGGTAGATGCCATTGACAGACAGGGTGTTCAGCAAAGTTGAACCTTGTTCTACTTCCAGTTCTTTCTCTCCATTGATAGTTATCTTTACTTTGCCGCTCGGAGTAAGATACTGCTTAGCTACCAGCAAAATAACAACGAGCAGAAGGATAATTCCAAGGAATACTCCAATACTAGCTAATATTAAATTCATATCCATTGTCTTATTCCTTTCCTTTTAGATTTTCAAACCAGAGAAACACATAAATGCCATTGCCATCAAACCTACAGTGATGAAAGTGATACCCAGACCTTTCAAAGGAGCGGGAACATCAGAGTAAGCCATTTTTTCACGGATGGCAGCCAGACCGATAATAGCCAGTGCCCAACCGATACCTGAGCCCAAAGCGTAAGTAGTTGCCTCGCCAATGTTGATGAAATGACGTTGCTGCATAAACAATGAAGCACCCATGATGGCACAGTTTACAGCAATCAGCGGAAGGAAGATACCCAATGAAGCATAGAGCGACGGGCTGAAACGTTCAACCGCCATTTCCACCAACTGAACGATACCGGCAATAACGGCAATAAACAGGATAAAGCTCAAGAAGCTGAGGTCTACTCCATCAATCAGCGCATTAGGTGCCAGTACGTAATTTTCCAGCAAATAGTTCACCGGCAGAGTTACAATCAACACGAAAGTAACGGCTGCACCCAGACCTACGGCTGTCTTTACGTTCTTCGATACTGCCAGGTAAGAACACATCCCCAGGAAGTATGCGAAAATCATATTGTCCACAAAGATGGACTTTACAAACAAACTTAAATATTCCATATTCTTTTCGTTTTATAACGGGGATTAATTATTACTTTCCTGCAATTCTTTGTGTTTTGCACGTTGGTACCAAATGATACAAGCACAGATAATCAACGCCATAGGAGGCATCAACATCAAGCCGTTGTTCAGGTAGCCCAAGTCATAAACAGCCTGCGGGATAACCTGGAAGCCAAACAATGTACCGGCTCCCAGCAGTTCACGGAAGAATGCCACGATAATCAGGATTTTGGCATAACCCAATCCGTTACCGATACCATCCAGGAATGATTCCCAAGGACCGTTCATCATAGCAAACGCTTCCAGACGTCCCATCAGGATACAGTTTGTAATAATCAAACCTACATATACAGAAAGCTGCACACTTACATCGTATGCGAACGCTTTCAAAATTTCACTAACGATAGTTACCAATGCGGCAACAACCACCAACTGGACGATGATACGGATACGGTTGGGAATGGTGTTACGCAACAAGGAGATAACGAAGTTCGAGAAGGCTGTAATAATGGTTACGGAAAGACCCATCACGATAGCCGGTTCCAGCTGAGCCGTTACAGCCAGTGCAGAACAGATACCGAGCACCTGTACGGTGACAGGGTTATTCAAACCCAGCGGAGTTAAAAGAACTTCTCTATTCTTTTTAGAAAATAATGCGCTCATATTCTATTTACCCTCCTCTTATTTATTAGTTAAAAATGAATTGTACATGCTCAGGCAATCCTTAATCATCGCATCTACACCCTTAGAAGTGATAGTACCACCTGAGATACCGTCTACCTGATAATCGGGTTTTGCCACCTTGCCGTGTTTTTCAACACCCAAAGCTACAGTACCGTTTTCCATTACATGTTTGCCCAAGAACTGATCCTGGAACTTAGTAGTGGTGATTTCTGCACCCAGACCCGGAGTTTCTCCTTGATGAGAGAAGTAAACGCCATATACAGTGTCTTTGTCATCATTCAATGCGATGTATCCCCAGATAGGTCCCCAAAGACCGGCACCATAAATAGGCAGCACATATTTGGTCTGACCATCCACGTCGCAAACGAATACATGAAGACGTCCGTTAGCGATTTCACCTTTATAAGAAGTCTGGAAAGCAGCATCGTTCTTTACCAAAGAACCGTCTGCCTGCATCAAATCGTCTTCTTTCACATATTTATCATATTCTGCATTCACATCTTTTACGTCATAAACGTTCAAAGCTGCCAGAATTTGTTTCTTTGTGTCCTGTTCTACATTCTGGTACTGTTTTTCTTTCAGAGAAGAAGACACGAATGCCAACAGGAATGCTACGATAACAACCATTATCGAAGCATAGATGATAGTATAACTATTACTATTAGTATTCATAATGTCCGATATTTTAGTTGTTAGTTGATTTTAATCTGTTTTCGCGGGCTGTGATGTTTTTCTGCACGATACAGTAGTCAATCAGCGGAGCGAAGATGTTCATCAGCAGGATGGCAAGCATCATACCTTCGGGATAACCCGGATTCAACACACGGATAACGATAGCCATCACACCGATCAGGAAGCCGTAGATGAACTTACCCTTTTCCGTACGTGCGGAAGTCACAGGGTCGGTAGCCATGAACACGGCGCCGAAGCAGAAACCGCCCAATACGATGTGTTCGTACCAAGGCAACTGAGCCATCATGTTATCTGTAGAGCCGAATACATTGAAGATCAATCCCATCACGATACCACCGGCAAAGACAGAGAACATGGTCTTCCAACTTGCCACGCCTGTCCACAACAGGATGATGGCACCCAGTGCGATAGCGATAACGCTGGTTTCACCGATAGAACCCGGAATCAAACCTACAACCATATCCCACATGGTAGCGGGAGTACCGTTCACATTAATCAGTTCGCTTGCACCCGGAGCGGCTGTAGCAGCCTGTCCCAACATCGTAGCGCCGGTAAAACCGTCCACTACCTGTCCGCCACCGATACCGAAAATGCTGTCAGTGCTTACCCAAACGGCATCACCGGACATTTTGGTAGGATAAGCGAAGAACAAGAAAGCACGGGTAATCAATGCAGGGTTGAAGATATTCATACCTGTACCGCCGAATACTTCCTTAGCGAAGATAACAGAGAATGCTGTAGCGACAGCCAGAATCCACAACGGACATTCCACAGGAACGATCATCGGGATCAACAGACCTGAAACCAGGAAACCTTCCTGAATTTCTTCGTTCTTCCATTGTGCCACCACAAATTCGATTCCCAGACCGACTACGTATGATACGATAATCTTAGGCAGAACAGCCAGGAAACCATAAATGAACTTTTCAAAGAAACCTGCCTCCTGGCCTACAGCCAAGAAGTGCTGGTAACCTACGTTGTACATACCGAACAACAGGGCCGGTATCAACGCAATAACCACCATTGACATGATACGCTTGCTGTCAATCGCATCATGAATGTGAACTCCTGTTTTCGAAGTGCTGTTGGGTACGAACAAGAATGTTTCGAAACCGTCGAACACCGAACGAAACGCGTGGAGTTTGCCGCCCTCTTCAAAGTTTGGCTTTATCTTGTCGAGATAATTTCTTAACGCTTTCATTAACTTTTAATTCTTAGTTTTTAATTATTTAGCACATTTCCTTGCGAAGCATGTCCAAGCCCTGACGTACGATGCGTTGCAATTCCAATTTGGAAGAGTCAACGAATTCACATACAGCGAAGTCTTCGGGAGCCACTTCGTAAATACCAAGTGCTTCCATGCGGTCAATATCGCCGG
>OFMB01001366.1_pt1 | contig 11684 bp, 9 predicted proteins | sample 1541111 | NCBI WGS metagenome assembly OFMB01 (sample SAMN04209241, study PRJEB22552) | human gut metagenome | biome: gut; material: feces | host: Homo sapiens | place: USA: Oklahoma
ATTCCCGCAGATCGACGCCGGTAATCTCTTCAATTTTATTGATTCGATATAAAAATGAATTACGATGGATATGCAGTTGAGCCGCACTGTCAGACGTACTACATAAATTTCGGATATATACTTTCAATGTATCCAGAAAATCCGTTGAATGCTTTTTATCATATTCTCTGAGTTTTTCGATAACCGGAGATATGTAATTATTTCGCGGCATTTCATTTATCCGCGGCATCAAAATAGCCGGAAGATAATAATCTTTATAAAAATGGATTCGGCTATGCACGTCTAGTCTTTTTCCGATACACATAGCGTCTGCCGCCTGTATTTTATAATCTCCGATATCAAGCAGATTTTCAAACGAGTTGCTGACACCACAGTGAGCGTTAAATTTGCACAAAAAAATATATAATTCATTAGAAGCCATCTGCGTCATTTTCGGAAGAAGACTATACTGTAATATATAAAGCACACGATCTTGGATCAAAAGCATCTGGTCGGAAAATAAGTTTTGAAAATATTTACTGATGTAAGACAGCACGTTCTTCTCAGAAGATGAATTCGTATTTACTGTAATAATGCGGTAAGGAGGTTTCGGAAAGAAACGACAGTTCTTCCGCCACAAGTCTAACTGTTTCTCCGATACGATCCTACCGTTAAACAATTCATTGATAAATGTTTTAAGATAAACCGATTCCATGCTGTTTTCCGAAGTTTTCCCCTTTAACATAAGACTGCACGCTTCCTGGATAATGCTCATCGCCTTCATCCGTTCCTCCGTGATCTCCCCCTTTTTACATTGCATGACAACATAACCTTCTACGATATTGTTAATCTTTATAACCCCTAAAATCTTCGGAAATTCTTCTGTCGCCGCTCCCCAGTCAACTATATAAGGTGCTTCCTTTTCATTTACCGACTGCATAATTCCATCAGTATATAACTGCACGGTCATGTCCATATCATATCTTTTATGCTCTACAAGATAATCCCAGTAATAGTCACCTGTTTTATTTTTCGGAACAGCTCCGAGAAGATTGTATGCAATATCTACGGCAAGGATCGGAACTCCCGTGACCTCATAAGATACATCCATTAATTCTTGCATCTTTCCGTGTGAAAGTGTCTGAAATAATCTCTGATACAATGCCAAAAAATCAATTTTCTTTTCCATGATGTCTTACTCCCTGTCAAAATGTATCGTCATTATAAATGTACGTTAAAACCGGATATCCCATTATCTCAATCCGTCAAGTTTACGGTTTCCTTATACGAACAAGCATATTATACTGCAAAATCAGTTAAAAAGCCTCGAAATTTGAGATTATTTTTTATATTATTGTGCATTTGCACAAAAACCACTCTGCAATTTCAGGCAAGGATCTGATGAAAAGATTGTTAAAAAACTATACAATCAAGCTATAAAACAGATACGAAAGAAATGTCATTGGAAATGAATAAGGAGGACAAAATGAAAAATTACTTTGATTTAACAGGACAAACAGCTGTGGTGACAGGTGCATCTACAGGATTAGGCGTTCAGATGGCAAAGGCATTCGCAAGTCAGGGAGCAAATCTTGTATTGATCGCAAGACGTCAAAATCTGCTTGAAGAAAATGCAGCAGCCATCGAAGCAGAATTTGGTGTAGAGGTTCTTCCGTATACATGCGACATTACGGATACCGAGAAAGTAAAAGCAGCAGTGGCAGCCACTATGGAAAGATTCGGACGGATAGATATATTAGTCAATAACGCAGGAACAGGTGCGGTCGCTCCGGCAGTAGATATCACAGACGAACAATTCAACAACGAATTAAAAATCGATCTTTTTGGTTCATTCATCTGTGCTCGTGAATATGCAAAAGAAATGATCAAAGCTCACTACGGACGTATTATCAATATTGCCTCTATGTACGGTCTTGTGGGAAATATGGCGGCAACATGTGTTCCTTATCATGCTGCAAAAGGCGGCGTTGTCAATATGACAAGAGCTCTTGCGGCAGAATGGGGCAAGGAAGGAATCACGGTGAACTCTATCTGCCCGGGATATTTCATAACTCCGCTTACAAAAGAAACTCTTGACTCCGACTGGTTTACAGCATATGCAAAAGGGGCAATCCCTGTAGGGCGTTATGGAAATGAAGGAGAATTGGATACTTGTGCTCTGTTTCTTGCTTCTTCCGCTTCCTCATACGTAAACGGACAAAACATTGCTGTAGACGGAGGATATACAGCTATTTAATTATTTTTCGATCTTACACCGTTAAAAAAACAGATATTTACAAAAAACATTTTAAAAAGGAGAAAACTACTATGGGGTATGAAAGTTTATTTACACCTTTTAAAATCGGAAACATGGAAGTAAAAAACCGTATCGGTCTGTCTCCGATGGGAACAAACTCAGCATTTACTAACGGAAGAAAAGACGCCCAGGAAATCGATTATTTCATTGAAAGAGCAAAAGGAGGAACCGGTATCCTTTATATGGGATGTCAAATGTTAAACGAGCAGATCGCACAAGGTTCTATGGAAGGTTATCTTGATACATATACAGTCCTTCCTTCTCTGACATCTGTGTGCGACGGATGCCACAGATACGGTGCTAAAATTGTTTGTCAGATCAGCCCTGGTACAGGACGAAACGCATTTCCTGATACATTCGGAAACCCTCCGATCTCTGCATCAGCGCTTCCGTCTGTATTCAATCCCGACGTAATCTGCCACGCACTGACAAAAGAAGAAATCGCTCAGATGATGGAAGGATTCAAATTTGCCGCAGGCGTTGCAAGCGATGCCGGGTTTGACGCTATCGAAATCCATGCACACGCCGGATATCTGATCGATCAGTTTATGTCTCCTGTATGGAATAAAAGAACAGACGAATACGGCGGTTCTCCTGAAAATTGTGCACGCTTCCCGAAGGAAATCGTAGAAGCGATCAAAAGCGTAGTCGGTGACAGTATGCCTGTCATCTTCCGAATTTCTCTTGATCACAGATTTGAAGGCGGACGTACGTTGGAAGACAGCATGAAACTTTTAAAAGTTTTAGAAGCTGCAGGCGTAGATGCCTTTGACATCGACGCCGGATGTTATGAGACTTTGGATTATATCTTCCCTCCGTCTTATTTAGGAGAATCCTGTATGTCTTATGTATGCACAGAAGCAAGAAAAGCTGTCAGCGTACCGCTTATTAATGCCGGATCTCATAATCCTGATTCCGCAGTTGAATTGATCGAAAGCGGAAATGTTGACTTTGTAAACATGGGACGTGCATTGATTGCCGATCCGTATCTTCCTAACAAACTGATGACAGGACATCCCGAAGATGTCAGACCTTGCCTTCGCTGCAACGAATATTGTATCGGGCGCATTTGGAATAAACATACAAAACTTAGCTGTGCGATCAATCCACAGGCAATGGAAGAAGTTCGGTTTGAGATCAAAAAGACAGACTCCCCGAAAAATGTTGTCGTAATCGGCGGAGGTCCGGGCGGAATGGAAGCAGCCAGAGTTGCCGCAATAGAAGGGCACAAAGTGACCCTGTTCGAGAAAAACTCAAAACTCGGGGGAGTTATGGGGGATATCTGTACTGCAAAATTTAAAAATAATATTAAAAAACTCACAAAATGGTACACCGTACAGTTAGAAAAACTAGGCGTAGACGTCCGTCTAAATACAGAAATAACAGGCGATGAATCAATCCTTGAAGAATGCGACAACATCATTATCGGATGCGGTGCCGTTCCTGTTACTCCTCCTATTCCGGGAATTGACGGAAACAATGTCATATCGATCTTAGACGCACACCGAGATCCTTCCCTCATAAAAGGTGAAAAGATCGTAATCTGCGGCGGAGGAGCTTCCGGTCTTGACGGAGCACTCGAAATCGCTTCTGAAATGGGCAAGAAAGTAACAGTCGTAGAGATGCTGCCGGAATGTGGAAAAGACGTATTCTTTATTAATAAAATCACATTGTTTACCAAACTTGCTGAAAACGGCGTTGAACTTATGACTAACACAAAAGTCGTATCCATTGAAGAGAATGGTCTGACCGTCGAAAAGCAGGACAAAACAACAGAGACAGTTCTCGCCGACACAGTCATTTCCGCATTCGGAATGAAACCTGTTCTTACAACAGTAGATGCTGTCAAAGCAAAATATCATCTCAAAACGAGAGTTGTCGGAGACAGCAATAAATTAGGTAAAATAGGCGAAGCTGTACGCGACGGTTTCTATGCGGCTACAAGTTTATAAAAATCATAAATTTTTAAGGTAATCGTAAAATTTTAAACTGATCATGATTTTTTAAGATGATCGTAAATTCTTAATCTGTGGCAAGAAAAACACCCACACAGGAGCATTTCTACTCTTGCGTGGGTGTTCTTCTTGCCACACTCTTTGAAGGTGTCACTCAAAAATTCTCGTTTTACGAAAATCCCTTTGTTGCACCGCCAAAAGCGAGGCTTTTCTACTGTCTGTGGGGTTTATTACAACCCTCTGTTCTTCTTTTCTGATTATCTATTGTACTTTTTCTTCTTATTTATAACCATTGAGCCGCCACTGACAACCAGCAGAGCCATCCACAAAGCAAGATTTGCTGTATCGCTGGTCTTCGGACTCCTGGCAGACGTTCCAGCCTTGGTGCTGCTATTCGTTGTTGTATTTGGCTTTGTATTTCCCGGCTTGGTATTTCCTGGCTTTGTATTGCCCGGCTTCGTATCACCCGGTTTTGTATCTCCAGGTTTTGTATCTCCGTTGTTATCTTTAGCTTTTTCCCAAACAGCTACATAAGTAACATCTCCTGTTACTTTTTCAGCAACAGCCGGCTCCCAGCCTTTGAAGACATATCCTTCTCTTGTCGGTGTTCCCTTGAAAGCAGGTGTATCGACTCCCGACAAAAGATTTCCGTATACCTGATCTGCAAAGATTACTTCTTCATCCACTCCGTCCGTATATCTGACGGTGTATTTGGTCTCCTCATCGTCTGCGATACCATTATTATTTTTATCTTCTCCCCACGTTGCTACATAGGTAACATCTCCTGTTACTTTTTCAGCAACAGCCGGCTTCCAGCCTTTGAAGACATATCCTTCTCTTGTCGGTGTTCCCTCAAATGCAGGTGTAGCCACTCCTGACAGAAGATTTCCGTATACCTGATCCGCAAAGACTTCTCCGTCTACTCCGTCCGTATACGTAACCGTATATTTCGTTTCTTCGTTGTCGTCAATGCCGTTATTATTTTTATCTTCTCCCCACGTTGCTACATAGGTCACATTTCCTGTTACTGTTGCGGCAACAGCCGGATTCCAGCCTTTGAAGACATATCCTTCTCTTGTCGGTGTTCCCTCAAATGCAGGTGTAGCCACTCCTGACAGAAGATTTCCGTATACCTGATCCGCAAAGACTTCTTTTCCGTCTACTCCGTCCGTATATCTGACGGTGTATTTGGTCTCCTCATCGTCTGCGATACCATTATTATTTTTATCTTCTCCCCACGTTGCTATATAGGTCGCATTTCCTGTTACTGTTGCAGCAACTTCCGGATTCCAGCCTTTGAATACATAGCCTTCTCTTGTCGGTGTTCCCTTGAAAGCAGGTGTATCGACTCCCGGCAAAAGATTTCCGTATACCTGATCCGCAAAGATTTCTTTTCCGTCTACTCCGTCTGTATACGTAACCGTATATTTCGTTTCTTCGTTGTCGTCAATGCCATTATTATTTTTATCTTCTCCCCACGTTGCTACATAGGTCGCATTTCCTGTTACTGTTGCAGCAACAGCCGGATTCCAGCCTTTAAATACATAACCTGTTCTTGTCGGTGTTCCGCCACTGAATGCCGGGGTAGCCACTCCTGACAGAAGATTTCCATGTACATCATCTGCGAAGACTTCTCCGTCTACTCCGTCCTTATACGTAACCGTATATTTCGTTTCTTCGTTGTCGTCAATGCCATTATTATTTTTATCTTCTCCCCACGTTGCTACATAGGTCGCATTTCCTGTTACTGTTGCGGCGACTTCCGGATTCCAGCCTTTGAAGACATAGCCTGTTCTTGTCGGTGTTCCGCCACTGAATGCCGGGGTAGCCACTCCTGACGAAAGATTTTCGTGTACATCATCTGCGAAGACTTCTTCGTCCTCAACTCCATCTGTGTAAGTAACAGTATAAGTAGTACTTTCATCCACGGTCTGAGTGATAGTAAAATGCAGAGTACGCCCCCCCCAATTACTGGTATAGTTCCAGCCTATGGACGAATTTAATCTACTGAACTGATAGGCCAGATCAATATCAAACGTAGCTGTTCCGTTCGTCACACCATCGGTTGTCACCACCGTCTGATAACATTTATACGTCCCCGGCCAGCTCGAAAGCGTGCTTGATCCTTCACTACCTTCAATCCCCTCAAGGATATGGTTGGGATCGTTAATATTGCAAACGTAATATTTATAGGCTGAAGGAATGATCTGATAGGTATTATTGCCATACTGCCACTGGATAAGTGGTAACACCGTATGCGTCAACCTGGTTTTACTTTCTGTTGCACTACCGTTGACATTAACTTCACCGTAGTAAAGATTATCAGCACACGTTGGTTCCTCATACACTCTGTCAACTGTTACCTTGCCACTAACATCAATATTTGCTGCCAATGCAGTTGTTGGAAACATGGAAATTATCATACACAACAACACGAACAGCGAAAGGAATTGCTTCTTCATCTTCTTCATAAGAAAAACCTCCATATTCAAATTTACAGGTTAAAGATGGCCCTGTATAGCCAGTGAAAAGTTACTTCAGACCAATGGTCTGAATGGAAAGCATGCTCAACAAATTCACTTCAAAAACTTCAAAAACTTGCGTTTCATCTCTCCTTTCACATCAAATTATACTTCCCCTCAAAACGAACTTATCACTACACATTATATATTTTATGCCAAAAAACGTAATTTTTCAATAGAATCGGTCAAAATTTGACAAAAATCTAAATATATAACATACAAAAACACAAAAAACTTTTCATTGTATCTATAAAAAAACATCTCCCCTTACACTTGAAATCCATACTCTTCTAGTATAAAATAATTGCGTTAATTATTTAACAGAATACACAGGAATGAGGAATTTACATATGGAAAACCATTTTAATACTCCGGCTGAAGTAGTAGATCTGAGTATCAAAGCATGTGAGAACAAAACAAAACTCCCTGTCGGGAAAATGATCCTTCTCGGTATTATGGCAGGGGTTTTTATCGCACTGGGCGGTGCTACAAGCAGCACAGCGGCACACGCAGTAGAAAATGTCGGAGTGGCAAGAGCATTGGCAGGTGTGATCTTTCCGGTCGGATTGATGCTGATCGTATTCTTAGGTGGAGAACTTTTTACCGGAAACTGTCTGATCATTATGGACGTATTTGACAAACGGGTAACCTGGGCCGGACTGTTCCGTGACCTTTTCATCGTATTTTTCAGCAATTTGATCGGTGCCCTCTGCGTGGACGTACTGATCGTTTTCAGCGGAAACTTAAATTACTCCGGTGGTCTTCTCGGTGCTTATACGATCAAAGTTGCTGTCAGCAAGATCGCGATCTCACCGGTACAGGGCATCACCTCCGGTATTTTGTGTAACATTCTTGTCTGCCTTGCAGTACTGATGGCGACTTCTGCACGTGATATTGCCGGAAAGGTATGGGCGATCTTCTTCCCGATCTGTGCTTTCGTTGTAGGCGGTTTTGAACACTGCGTTGCCAATATGTTCTATATTCCTGCCGGTATCATGGCTGCCATGAACCCGGATTATGTGGCAAAAGCAAAGGACGCTTACGGACTGACCGTAGAACAGATTGCTACACTGTCACCTCTGCACAGCCTGCAGAATTTTATCCCGGTTACTTTGGGAAATATGATCGGTGGTATGTTGTGCGTCGGACTTCCGCTCTACCTGATCTACAAGAAAAAATGGAATTAATTTAGAAATAAATTACTGGATTTAGAAATAGAAATGGAAAAGGAGAATCTCTCACGAAACCCTTGTGAGCAGATTCTCCTTTTCTGTTGCACGATATTGAGCAGGCTGTCATCTGCTCAATTTGTATTCATCCCTTTACAGTCCGAACAGTTTCAATAACTTCTCCACGAAATTCAATTTTTCTCCGATACAAAAGACTCCGTCATCCAGACTTACGATTCCTTCATACAGATCCGAAGTTCCTTTCGTGTGCAAATACGGACAAATCTTTCAATTTGATGGTCAAATATGGTATAATAAAATGATATCGGGGTCAAAAGCCCACGACTTTGATGCCTTTACGTTTGTGATCGATTATGTAGAGGAGAATGCATTCTTTCTCTGTAATTTTTATTATTACTCTGAATATTTTGCTCCCCGCAGTACTTACTGCTGAAAGGTTATAATGGAAAAAATCAGTATTATCGTACCAATATACAACGTTGCACCTTATTTACCGGCATGTTTAGATTCTATTATTCATCAGACTTATCTTAACCTTGAAATTATTTTAGTTGATGACGGATCAACCGATTCCAGTAATAAGATCTGCGAACAATACAAGACTGTCGATCCAAGGATTCAGGTGATCCATCAGAAAAATCAGGGAGTCTCCACTGCACGAAATGCCGGATTGGCTCTTGCCGCAGGCCATTATATTACTTTTGCAGATGCTGATGACTTGCTTGAGCCATCCCTGCTGGCTGAATGTATAAAAGCAATAGAGACCGGACAGACGGATGTACTGTATCATGGATTTAAAAAGGATGTCTGGAAAAGCGGAAAAGTTTCCTCTTCTCTCAAGGGGATTCCGTCCTTTGAAGGAGTTCTTTCTAAAAATCAGATGAAAGACTACATCCTGGCACAAAAAGGAAATCTGAACGTCAATGTATTCAGCTATATTTTTACCAGAGAATTGATTGCAGATCTCCGGTTCAATCCAGATCTTCCCTATGCAGAGGATGTGGTATTCGTTATGCAGGCACTTTCAAAAGCCCAGACTTATTACTTTTCTGCAAATTGTGATTACCACTATAATGTCCGTGCCGGCTCTGCCGCATACCGCTGGCAGCCGAAACTGGTCGAATGCTACCGGAACAATTTCATGGAGACTCGTCATTTTCTGGAATCTCTGGAACTGACCTCGCGGGAGATGGAAGAGATTATGTCTCAAAAATATGTAGATGGGTATGCCTCTCTGGTCTATAACCTGTGTCTCCCTACCTGTACTCTTTCTTTAAAAGAAAAATACCGGATTTTACAGTCTGCCAGAACGGAGTTCCGGATCGATCATTATAAACGTTTTTATAGGCTGAAAGAAGCCGGACTTTTTCAAAAAGCAAAGACATTTCTTATTTTCCGGCATTTTGAAATATTTTTAATTTTATTTGGAACACTCTATTGTAAGAAGGGATAAATCATGAAGACTGAAGAAATTGATATTGTATTGGCCTGGGTAGACGGCTCTGACCCTGTATGGCGCGAAAAGAAAAAGGAACGTATGAGACAGCAGGGATTATCCGTCAAAAGTGATGACCGGGAAGAACGCTACCGGGACTGGGATCTGATGCATTACTGGTTCCGAAGCATTGAAAACTTTGCTCCATGGGTTCGTAAAATCCATTTTGTGACCTTTGGACATCTGCCTGAATGGCTGGATTCCAGTAATCCGAAATTACATATTGTAAACCATGAAGACTTTATTCCGGCGAAATACCTGCCTACCTTTAGCAGTCATCCCATCGAATGGAATTTCCATCGTATTGAAGGCTTATCGGAAAATTTTATCTATTTCAATGATGATATGCTCCTGTTAAAACCAGTGAAGCCGACGGATTTTTTCAAAAATGGAAAACCCGTTGATATGCTTGCACTGCAGCCCGATGTAACTAATGTGGACGACACAACTATGCCATATATCTACCTGAACAATGCCATGCTTCTGGCTAAATATTTTGACAAGCGGCAGAATATGAAAAAGCAGCCTGGGGCTTATTTTCACATTGGTTATCCTGCGATGTACTTTTTCTATAATTTTTTGGAAATCATGTTTCCACGGTTTACAGGATTTTATACCGTACATGGACCATCTCCGTTAAAAAAGAGTACTTATGAAACTCTTTGGAATCTGGAGGGAGAGTATCTGGATCAGGTATGCTCTCATCCTTTCCGTCACAGAGAAGACGTCAGTCAGTACGTTATCCGGGAATATCAGAAATTAAGCGGAAATTTTATCCCGAAAAATGTAAGAAAACTTTGCCGGTACTTTAATCTGGCAGAGACGAATCCTACTTTGACTGATACCATTATCCATCAGAAAAGTCCTGTTGTCTGTATGAATGACAGCAATCAGGAAATCCCTTATCTGAAAGTAAAGGAAGAGATTCAAAGAGCCTGTGAACAGATTTTACCGGATCGTTCTTCTTTTGAACGTTACTGAGATCACTCAGCGTTTATGCGGTGACTAAAATATTACTAAAAAATCTCCTGATTTTTCCCGTATATCTGGCAACGCAAAAATTCCCGGAAACAAACCGTTTCCGGGAATCTTCTTTTAAGAGGCGCAGACCGGATTTGAACCGGTGCATCAGGGTGTTGCAGACCCACGCCTTACCGCTTGGCTACTGCGCCTTACAGATGTTGCACCTGCAACATCTGTATTATAGCAAAATATATTTTTCAAGTCAAGATTTTCTGATCCTTTGATGTTGTCTTTTGTAACTTTTGTGCAAATGCTATTGACAAGTAAACTTGGCGTTAATATAATTAAAATATGCAAAGAAAACTTGGAATGGAGGTGCTTTTATGAAAAAAGATGAAATCTTAAACGCAAGTAGAAAAGAACATCAAAATAAAGACTTGGCGGAAATGGAAGTGCTATATTTGGCAGGAAGTCACGCAAGTAGGGTGGGTGCTTTTGTATGTTGTCTACTTTCTTTGCTATCCTCTATGCTTGCCCATACTAAGATTTACAGTCCTTGGGTTATATGCTTCAGTATTTTTGCTACACAATGGTTAGTTCGTTTTATCAAAATGAAACGAAAGAGCGATTTGCTATTGACCATTATGTTTTTCATTCTTTCCGTTTTGGAATTTGTTGGATTTGTTCGCCGAATTTTAGAGGTGAGCGTATGAAAGAACAATTACATCTGAAAAATCACTTAAAGGAAGTTCGTACAGCGGCAAATCTTTCTCAAGCTCAGCTTGCAGAAATGGTAGGAGTTTCAAGAAATACCATTAGTTCTATTGAAACTGGACAGTTCAACCCAACAGCAAAGTTGGCATTGATTTTATGTATTGCTTTAGACAAGAAATTTGAAGAACTGTTCTATTTTTAGGAGGTAATTATGGAGAACATTATGTTGTTGATTTTAGGAGTGTTCATATCTGTTATGGGAATCGTAAATATCAAAGGCAATATCAGTACAATTCATTCTTACAATAGGCGAAAAGTAAAAGAAGAAGATGTACCAAAATACGGAAAAGCCGTTGGTACTGGAACGCTGATTATAGGAATATCGCTTGTGTTGAGGTTTATAGTTTCATTTTGGAGTGAAAAAATTATGGGATTTATTATACTGCCAGCAGTTATTGTCGGATTATGCTTTATGTTGTATGGACAAATTAATATAAATTTTATATCTAATTTTCGATTATCCGCATAAACACTATACTTTCAAGTATT
>OFMB01001387.1_pt1 | contig 11505 bp, 9 predicted proteins | sample 1541111 | NCBI WGS metagenome assembly OFMB01 (sample SAMN04209241, study PRJEB22552) | human gut metagenome | biome: gut; material: feces | host: Homo sapiens | place: USA: Oklahoma
TAGGAGTCAACGGAGCGGGAAAAAGCACCACGATGAATATTCTGACCGGTTACCTTTCTGCCAGCGACGGAGAGGTGGTCGTTGACGGGGTGGACATCCTGACCGAGCCGCTCAAAGCAAAGGCGAAAATCGGCTATCTGCCGGAGCAGCCGCCGCTGTATCTGGATATGAAGGTCATCGAGTACCTGCGGTTTTTGTATGAATTAAAAAAGGTGAAAAAGAATCCCAACATCAAACAGACACAGCAGGAGTATCTGGAGCAGATCATGGAGCTGGTGAAAATCAAAGAGGTGTCCGAGCGAGTGATACGAAATCTTTCCAAGGGCTACCGTCAAAGGGTGGGACTGGCGCAGGCGCTGGTGGGCGACCCGCAGCTGTTGATTCTGGATGAGCCGACGGTTGGACTGGACCCGGCGCAGATTATCGAAATCCGCCAGCTAATCCGTCAGCTTGCCAAAACCAGGACGGTGCTGCTGTCCTCCCATATTTTGTCGGAGGTTCAGGCGGTGTGCGACCGCATCATTATCCTGCATCAAGGGCATATCGTCGCTGATGCAAGCCAGGAAGAGCTGACCGGTCAAATGGGCGGGCAGATGCAGCTTCAGCTGGAGGTGGAAGGAAACAGCAAAACGGTTCTGGAAACACTCAGGAAAATTGGTGGCATCGCAGAGGCACACCGGCAGGAAGAAAAGCAGTACCTGCTCCACTTGGAGGAAGGCTGCAAAAGTGAGGCGGTCCGTCGGGAAATCTTTAAAGCCTTCAGCCGCCTGTTTGAGCGCGACGGCAGTTGCCTGCTGCTTTCGATGCAGGAAAAAGGTCGTACACTCGAGGAGGTCTTTATGCAACTGACAGCACAGGATGCTCTTGCAAGTGAGCAGGAGCAGCCGCAGACCGAAAATGAATCAGAAAAAGAGGAGGGGAAAATCGATGGCAGCCATTTATAAACGGGAGATGCACTCCTATCTGACCTCGGCGGTCGGTTATGTGTTTTTGGCGGTGTTTTTTGCTATTTCCGGTTACTACTTTTTTGCCACCTCTTTGGTCAGCAATTCTACCGACCTAAGCTATGTCTTTTCCAACCTGTTTTCCATTGCCATCTTTCTGGTGCCGCTTTTGACGATGAAGCTGTTCAGCGAAGAACGAAAGCAAAGGACCGAGCAGCTTTTGTTTACGGCGCCGGTGCGTTTTACCGGCGTGGTTCTGGGTAAATTTTTTGCCAGCTTGACGATGTATCTCTTGGGGATGTCGGTCACTCTGGTCTATTTTCTGGTGATGTGTGCCTTTCGGGTCCCAGATGTGGCGGTATTCGCAGGAAACTTTCTGGGACTGCTGCTGCTGGGAGCGGCGCTGTGTGCCATCGGCATCTTTATTTCTGCTTTGACCGAGAGCCAGGTGATTGCGGCAGTGGGTTCGCTTGCCATCGGGATGTTTTTGCTGTTTGCCAACAGTTTTACACCGGTGGTGTCCAACCAGCTGCTCAACAAGGTGATGGACGCCATCTCCTTTTATGACCATTACCTGAGCTTTACCAGAGGACTAATCCATCTGTCCGACCTGACCTTTTTTATCAGTGTGAGCGTTCTGTTTTTGTTTTTGACCGTTCGGCATCTGGAACGCCGCAGGATTTCATAGGAAGGAGGGCTGGACTGTATGAAAAAAGAAAAAACCAACCGACCAAAGCAGCCGATGAACCGAAGAAAAAAATATCTTCTGCTTTCGGGAACGACCACCCTTTTGATTGTAGTTGCACTGGTGCTGGTCAATCTGCTAACCATTTACATCACCGACCGTTATCCTGTCAGCATCGACTTGACGCCGCAGAAGGTCTTTGGGCTGACCGAGCAGTCGAAGGAGTACCTGTCCAAGCTGGAACAGCCGGTTTCCATCCAGGTGATGACCAATGAGGATACCTTTATTGCCAGCGGGGATTATTATGTGCAGGCAAATCAGGTGATTCAGGAGTATGAAAAATATTCCGACCAAATCTCGCTGGAATATGTGGACTTGCTGCAAAATCCCAGCCTTGCCTCCCAATATGAGGATGTGCAGATTGGGGACATCATTGTTTCCAGCGGCAATCGCACCCAGACGCTGACCGCCTATGACCTGTTCAACGTCGAGTCCGGCTCCTACTATGGAAGCTACATCGCCTCCTCCAAAGCGGAGCAGGCGATGACCTCTGCCATCCTGAATGTGACCTCCACCGAGCAAATCCAGGTGGCGCTGCTCAGCGGACACGGGGAGCAGACGATGGAGGGCTTGAACCAGCTGCTGCAAAGCAACAACTTTGCAGTGAGCAGCATCAATCCTGCTGTGGAGGAAATCGGGGAAGAGGTAGACGTCCTGCTGTGGATTGCACCCATCAATGACCCGGATGAGCAGGTGCTAGAGCGGCTGGAGCGATTCCTTTCGGAGAATGAGGAAAAGACGCTGCTGTACTTTGCAGACACAACGCAGCCGCAGTTGAGCAATCTGGAAAGCTTTTTGGAGCGGTGGGGAATACGCGTGCAGTCAAACTCAATCATCGAAACCGACAACCGGAAAATCATCAATATGAATCCCTATTTTTCCACCAGCCAAATCAGCAATCTGACCCTGACCGATACAATGACCGACACCAGCATTCCTATCACCATGCCGTTTGCCCGTCCGCTGGAGCAGGTGTTTGAGAGCAACATGGAGCTTAACACCACCGTCCTGCTGCAATCGAGCGAGAGCGCATCGGTCATCCCATATGGAATCAGCGACGAACAGCTGGAAAATTGGACACCGGAGGAATATGGACCCTTCCCGCTGGCAATCCTTTCCGAGAAGAGCTTTGAGGATGGAAAGTCCAGTCGGGTGGCAGCATTTGGTTCAGCAGTGTCATTGAGCGATTCTCTGCTGAGCAGCGGTTCGTTCTGCAATTCGGACTACTACCTTTCGGTGCTGAACACCCTGACCCATCGGGAGAATGTCATCTCCATCCAGTCCAAGACATTGGGAGGGCAGGAGCTGGGACTGAACACCGCGCAGGTATTTCTCATTGGAAGCGGATTTATGATTGTTCTTCCAATCGTTACCCTGTGCTGCGGGCTTTACCTCTGGCTCAAGAGAAAAAATGCCTGATGGCAGAAAAGCGGAAAGGAAGGGACGCAGATGAAAAAGCAGAGGATGGTCCTGCTGGGCAGTCTGGCGTTGGTGATTTTGCTGTCGGTGGTTCTGATTATTTTGATGACCAGCCCGCAGCAGGAGCAGCCGCAGGAGTCTAGCCAGACAGACCAGCAGCAGGAGCTGGAGCTGCTGTCGATGACGGTGGAGCAGATCAATACCATCTCGGTCGAAAATCCGGCAGGCGGCTTTGTCCTGGTCAACCAGGGAAGCGGATTTGTTGTGGAAGGCTATGAGGAGGTGGCGACCTCCAGCATCAACGTCAACAATCTGACAGCCAATTTTACCTCCCTTCAAGCAAAACGTCTGCTTCTTTCGCAGGAGGAGCTGACTTTGGGCAGCTCAAACGAGCAGCTTGAGCAATACGAATTGGATAATCCACAGTACAGTATCCAAATCGTAACAACCGACGGCAACACAGAAGAGCTGTTTTTAGGTAATTCAGCGCCGGATGGCAGCAGCATCTATGCGCTGTATCAGGATGCGGTCTATCTGTTGGATGACCGGTTGCTGGACAGCGTATCAAAAGGCAGCCTCTCCTTTCTGGACAATCAAATCACCGACCTTGAGCCGGAGTATGAGAAAGCCATCATCACCTTGTCCGGCACAGTGCGCTCCTCTCCGGTGACACTGGAGATTCAGACGAAGGAGCAGACGACCGAGGAGGAAGAGGAGCAGTTGGTGGTTTCGTCGGCAGAAAAAATCTACACGATGACCACTCCGTTGATTCAGACCATCAGCGAAGAATCAGCTGCGCAGGTGACCGAAGGATTGTTTTCTTTGTATGGCAATTCGGTGATAGCAGTTAAGCCGACCGCACAACAGATGGCGGAGTATCGGCTCGACGAGCCTTACTCGGTCGTTTCGATGCAGGTGGATGGAGTCCATGCCTTTACCTTGCGGACCTCGGAGCCGGATGCAAACAACTATGTTTATCTGATGCGGGATGGCTCGCCGCTGGTGTATCTGGTGTCTGCCAGCCGTCTAAACTGGCTGGAGGTGCAGGCGGAGCAGCTGACCCAAAGCATCTATCAGCCGTCGGAGCCGGAAGAGATTGCGCAGCTGCAGATCATCTCCCCACAGGGAAGCTATGATTTTGTGGTGGAGGCGGTCGAAGGAGAGGATGACGAGCAGGTCACCTGCAACGGTCAGCCGGTGGATCGTGAGCTGTTTGACAAGTTGTATCAGGCAGTGACCTCCATCCCACCGGAAAGGATGAGCAGCGGTCAGCCCGAGCTGGAGCCTGCGCTGACTATGACCGTTTCCTATCGGGACAGCAGCCGACCGGAGGACCGATTTGAACTGATTCCAAACGGCAGCGGTTCGGTCTACCTGCGGCTGAATGGAAAGATTCGTTATACCGCTTCGCAGCAGTTGGTCTACCAAATCTTGCAAAACTGCCAGCAGGTGCTGGAAGGAAAGGAAGTTTCTTCGCTGAGCTAAGCCTATCGAATGGGAAGAGAACGGGCGACCGATTATGGTATCGGTCCCCCGTTTTTGCTATATTTTGTATAAATAAGATGATATAATACAAAAAGGAAAGACAAGAACTATACAAAAACAAAATAATATAGAAAAATCAACAAAACGGATAATAAATTTGCATCTTTTTGTTTTCATAGCAGGACAAACTGTGGTATAGTGAAAACAAAGAACGCGGAGAGGATGAACAGATATGGACATGATAGAAACGCTGGCAAAGGAGCTGTCGATTGGGCGGCAGCAGGCAGAAAGCGCGGTGCGGCTGCTGGATGAGGATAACACCATTCCCTTTATCGCGCGGTATCGCAAGGAGGTCACAGGCGGTTTGGATGACACCGTGCTGCGCGCTTTGGAGGAGCGGATGCGGTATCTGCGCAGCCTGCAAAAACGCAGGGAAGAGGTGTTCGCCCTCATTCAGGCAAGCGGGAAGCTCAATGAGCAGCAGCTGAATCAGGTCGAGGCAAGCTTGCAGCGTGCCAACCTCCTTTCGGAGGTGGAGGACATCTACCGTCCCTACAAGCAGAAGAGAAAGACCCGCGCTTCGGCGGCAAGAGAGAAGGGTCTGGAGCCGTTGGCGCAGTTTTTGCAGGCGCAGCGGCAGGGCAGCTCGCTGGAACAGGAGGCACAAAAGTTTATCGACCCGAAAAAGGGGTGGAGGATGCTGCACAGGCGATTGCCGGTGCGCAGGACATCTTGGCAGAGCAGCTGAGCGATTCCCCGCAGGTTCGGGCAAGATTGCGGGATTATCTGCAAAAAAATGCGCGGATTTTGACAACTATTGGTACAAAAGAAAATAAGATATACAAAATGTATTCGGATTACAGCGAATCCATCGGAAAAATCCCCTCCCATCGGGTGCTTGCCATCGACCGCGGAGAGCGGGAGGAGGCGCTGAAGGTGAGTCTGGAGGTAGACTCGCAGGCTGCGCTTCATCTGCTGGAGCAGGAGCTGATTCGAAAAAACTCTCCGTTTGCAAAACAACTGCGGGAGGTCTGCGAGGACAGCTACAAACGGCTGCTGTTTCCATCGTTGGAACGACAAATTCGGGCGCAGCTGACCGAGCGTGCTGATGCGCAAGCCATCGGGGTGTTTTCGGAAAACCTGAAAAACCTGCTGATGCAGCCGCCGGTCAAGGGAGCGGTGACGATGGGGTTTGACCCTGCCTATCGAACCGGATGCAAGATTGCGGTGGTGGATCCCACCGGAAAGGTGCTGGATACGACAGTGGTTTATCCGACCCCGCCGGCAAACAGGACAGAAGAGGCAAAAAAGATGCTCTCGCAGCTGATTCAAAAGTATGGGGTGACGGTGATTGCCATTGGAAACGGGACCGCCAGCAAGGAGTCGGAAATCTTTGTGGCGCAGCTGCTGGGAGAGCTGAATCCCAAATTACAGCACAAGGTATCCTACATGGTGGTCAGCGAGGCGGGCGCCTCGGTCTATTCGGCGTCCGAGTTGGGAGCAAAAGAATTTCCGCAGTTTGATGTTTCCCTGCGCAGCGCCGTTTCCATTGCGCGGCGGTTGCAGGACCCGCTGGCAGAGCTGGTGAAAATCGACCCGAAGTCGATTGGGGTCGGGCAGTATCAGCATGATATGCCGGCAAAGGAGATGGATGTTGCTTTGGGAGGCGTGGTGGAGGACTGTGTCAACCGGGTGGGTGTGGATTTGAACACTGCCAGCCAGTCGCTGCTGTCCTATGTGGCAGGCATCAACCAGACGGTAGCGAAAAACATTGTCAGCTACCGGGAGGAGAGCGGCAGCTTTACCAAGCGCAGCCAGCTGATGAAGGTTTCCAAATTGGGAAAGAAGGCGTTTGAGCAATGTGCGGGATTTCTGCGGGTGCCGGAGAGTGAAGAACCGCTCGATCGCACCGGCGTCCATCCCGAGAGCTATCCGGCTGCCAAAAAGCTGCTGACCCTGTGCGGTTATCAGACACAGGATTTGCTGGAAGGCAAGCTGGAGCAACTGGCACAGCGGGTAGCACAGATGGGACAGGCGCAGGTTGCACAGCGCATCGGAGTAGGAGAACCGACCCTGCGGGATATGGTCGCCGAGCTGAGCAAGCCGGGACGGGACCCAAGGGACGAGCTGCCAAAGCCGCTGTTGCGCACCGATGTGATGGAGATGAGCGACTTGAAGGAAGGGATGGTGCTGACCGGAACGGTGCGCAACGTCACCGACTTTGGCGCGTTTGTCGATATTGCCGTCCATGAGGATGGGCTGGTGCATATCTCGCAGATTTCCAAACGGCGCATCTCCCATCCGTCTCAGGTACTCAAGGTCGGGGACATCGTACAGGTAAAGGTGCTGGAGGTGGATCTGGAGCGCAGACGCATCTCATTGACGATGAAGGACCTGTAAGAGAAGAAGAGGACAAAAAGAAAAGGAGGGATGGACCTTGACCACACAGCGTTTGCCGGAAAGGGCGCTGCTGTACTGGCGCATCCGGCTGTTGATTGGCTGTTTGGTACCGGCGCTGCTGGGCGGATTTTTATATTATACGGCGGCAAAGCTTTTTACCATCCTGACCCTGATCTGGATGGCAGTGTTTGTGTTGCTGTGCTTTGTGTATTATCCGATGTATCATCACTGTTATAGCTATTCGGTCGGCGGAAAGCAGATTCGAGTCAGCAGAGGAGTAGTCTACAGTCAGACCGATGTGGTGTATGTCCGAAATTTGCAGTACACTACCCTGAGCCAGACACCGCTGCAACGGCTGATGGATCTAGCGACCCTGCGGCTGCACGCAGCAGGAGGGGTGGTGCAACTGTACTGCATCCCATACGAGGAAGCAAGGCTGCTGCGCATACAGTTGGGAAAAAAGATGGAGGTGGAGTATGCAGCAGGCGACGACCATTAAACGGTTCCGCTCCCATCCACTGTATATTGTCAGCATTTTGTGGAAGTATCTGTTTATTCTGTTGGTGCCGGTGATTCGAGGACTGTACTATGTGATTATCAACAGCTTCTCGTTGGAGAACGGGTTTCAGTTTGCGGTCAACATTTCCAACTGGGCAAAGGGTGCATGGATGGATATTGTGTTTCTGCTGGCATTTTTGTCGTTGGGTGTTTTGCTGTGGCTAAGCTTTACCATTGAGGTATCGGAGGAAGGGCTGCTGATTAAACGCGGGGTATTGAAACGGGAGGTGCGCTTCCTTCCGGTTTCCAGGTATAACTGCCTGAGCGTGGTGTCACCGATGAGCGTGCGCCTCTTTGGCGGAGTGTATCTTCGGGTGGATACACCGGGAGGAGGACTGAAACAGGCGGATTTGCTGATGCTGCTGCGGACAAAGGATTGCAGACAGATCATCAAGCTGTTGCAACTGCCGGACAGTCTGGAGCAGCCGGCACACACCAGAAGCTATACACCGAAGAACCGATATGTGTTTGTGCTGGCAATGGTGACCTCCAACTCCTTTGCAGGTGTTTTGTTGATTTCCACCTTCGTAACGCAGGCGGGCAACATTCTGGGAGAGCAGTTTTCCGAGATGCTGTACGGCACCTTTGAAAATGTGACCAGAACGCTCGCCTTCGGAGTGCCGCCGGCTGCCTTTGCGCTGGCGTGTATTTTGTTCTTTGGTTATCTGTGTGCCTTTGTGGTCAGCCTGTCCCGACACGCAAACTTCCATGTGATTCGGCGGAAAAATCTGCTGGAGGTGCGGGCAGGTCTGCTGACCAAACGCTCCTACCGGATTGCGGCGGACAAGATTGCCTATCTGGATATTCGCCGCTCGCTGCTGACCTGCCTGCTGGGGGTATACTCTATTTTTCTGTCCACAGTGGGATATGGAAAATTTAAGGATGACGTGTCAGCTTTGATCCCCTGTGTGCGGAAAAAACAGCTGGAGCGCAGCTTGCAACTGCTGTTGCCCGAATATCATCTGTCTCAAAGGACAGCAAAGCCGAACCGTCTGCGGTCAGCCGGAAGATATATCTGGCGTTCGGCAGCGTTGCTGGGATTGGTTTGGGCAGGGCGGTGGCTGCTGCTGGGACTGTTTCCGAACTGGGAGCAACTGATTCGTTGGGTCAGCTTTATGGCAACCTTTCCGCTGGTATGGTTGTTGGTGGTCAAGGTCATCGACCTGTTTACAGCGGGGGTGTCCTACGAACGGGGCTGTTATACCCTGCGATATTCCAAGGGGTTTTCTCTTCATCAGGTCATTATCCGACCGGAGCGGATTGTAAAGCTCAAGGTGAGTCAGAGCATCTTTCAAAAAAGAAAGGGCAGGTGTGATTTAAGGCTCTTTTCCTATGGAGAAGGAAGAAAGATTCATCATATCCGGGATTTGGAGCAAAAGCAGGTGGAGCAACTGTTTGATTGTAGGGAAGAATCTGCCGACAAGAAGGATAGCCAGAAGCTTTCTGAAAAATAAAGCGAGGGACATCCCCTTTGGATTTGAAGGAAATGAGGAAAAAGCTTCGTTTCCTTTCATAGACAGAAGGAGGGATGGACGGTGAAAGGGAAGGGATTGGCAGCGGCGGTGATGATTGCCTGCTTGCTGACCGGCTGTGTGCGTTATGATGGCAGCCGCATCGGAAACGAAAGCCAGCTGTCGATGGAGTACCGTGTCTTTAACGGAGGCGACCAACAGGAGCTATCCTTAAAGGCAGGGGACATCATGCAGGGCAGCGTGGAAAGAAGGAAGGGAAGCCTTCGTATCAGGCTGTGCAGACAGGGGGAGAAGGAGCCGGTGTTCGAGATGGAAAATCCGGCGAGTGGTTCTTTTTCTGTCGAGATTGAAGAGGACGGCAGATATATCCTGTATATAGAAGGAAAAGGAGCTGCGGGAAGCTTTCAGTTTATCAAAGAGGAATAATCAGAAAAAAAGAGGACTTTCGACCGGACGACGGCAGAAGGTCCTCTTTTTTGCGTGGCATGGGAGATAAACAGAAAATGGCTCAGGAGCAGAACAGGTGCTGCCCAATGCGGGTGATGACCGGACGGGAGCGAATCCAACGGTTAGAGGTTTTGTCGGGATTGTAATAGTAGAGAGCGCCGCCGGTGGGGTCGGAGCCATTGAGGGCATCCCGTGCAGCGCGGCGGGCAGAGTCGGTGACCGCTTCATTGATCTGACCGTCGGTGATGGCGGTGAAGGCTCCGGGCTGGTAGATGACGCCGGAGATGCTGTCGGGGAAGGAGGAGGATTCCACCCGATTGAGGACAACGGCACCGACAGCGACCTGACCGATATAAGGTTCTCCGCGGGCTTCGGCGGAGATGATGCGGGCAAGCAATTCCAAATCGGCATTGGAAACAGATGCGCCGGAGGAAGAGGAGGAAATGCCAATCAGCGCGAGAGTCTTTTGATCGGCGACACCGGTAGCGGACAGACCGTGCTTTTTCTGGAAGCGTTTGACCGCTTCGGTGGTCTGGGAGCCGTAATAGCCGGTGACCTCGCCGGAGAAGTAACCCCAGGATTTGAGTCGGGTCTGTATTTTGCTGACCTCCTCTCCGCGAGAGCCGTACTGGGATAGGACGTCAACGGCAGGTTGAGAAGAAGGCAAGGGGGAAGTGTGGAAAAAAGCAAGACAGACGATGCAGAGGTTAATGAGCATGAGCACCGCCAGGCGGAAGAGGTTGGAGGCTTTTTCTCTGGAAATCATAAAATCTCTCCTTTGGGGATGATTGATGGATACAACCATCATTTTTTCCGCTTGTGGCGGATTTATCCGCTGATGGAAAAAGTTTTTAAAAAGCAGTGGGGAACCGAGAAGGGGAGGAGGGCATAATGTAACAATAGAAATCAAAGAAGGAGTGGTTGTAATGGAATGGATTTGGATGCTGGGGATTATTGCGGTGGCAATCGGCGCAGCGGTAGGAATGGAATGGTATCAGAGAAGATGCCGAAGAAGGAAGAGAGGGTGGCGGATCGAAGATAAGGCGATTCGGTTTGGAGAGGAGGGATATATTGAAGGGGTGGTGCCGATTGGGAAGGTGAAGGCACTGGCAAGGTTTTATCTCATGCAACATTCGGAAGAAAATCTGACGTTACAACAGGCAGAAAAACGAATAGAGGAGAGATTGCAAAGTTATATCAGAGAAGGAAAAGAGGAAAAAAGGTCCATTTAAGGGGATTTTTCGCAGGTTTTCCTGTTTTTTCAAAAAAAGTCAAAAAAAGGGTAAAAAAGGTGTTGACAAAAAGAAGTTGGCGTGGTATTATAATTGAGCTGTCTGAGAGCGGCACACCAGAGCGGTCCGATAGGAACCCAAACGGTGAGCCAGTCAGGGAAGTTTCGAGAGGCTGAGCCAAAGCGGTTCAAAAAAATCTTGAAAAAAGAGCTTGACAAACTCAAAACGACATGCTATAATAAATAAGCTGTTTCGATGAAACACTTCGATACAGCGAAGCAAATTTGGTCCTTGAAAATTGAACAACATGATAAGCAAAAACAATCGTAAGATTGCAAAGAATCAAGTTAATTTCTTTGAAGCTTAATGTACTTTTACAAACGCAAGTGATTTCGTTTGGAGTGATAAGTTTCAAACTTTTTATATTAAGATTGTACTGACCGTAAGGTCATTATGATACCATAATATCTAAGAGTTTGATCCTGGCTCAGGACGAACGCTGGCGGCGCGCCTAACACATGCAAGTCGAACGGAGCTATATTGAAAGCTTGCTGGATATATAGCTTAGTGGCGGACGGGTGAGTAACACGTGAGCAACCTGCCTTTCAGAGTGGAATAACGTTTGGAAACGAACGCTAATACCGCATAATGTCAGAGGACGGCATCGTTCTTTGACCAAAGATTTATCGCTGAAAGATGGGCTCGCGGCCGATTAGGTAGTTGGTGAGATAATAGCCCACCAAGCCGACGATCGGTAGCCGGACTGAGAGGTTGAACGGCCACATTGGGACTGAGACACGGCC
>OFMB01001392.1_pt1 | contig 11480 bp, 7 predicted proteins | sample 1541111 | NCBI WGS metagenome assembly OFMB01 (sample SAMN04209241, study PRJEB22552) | human gut metagenome | biome: gut; material: feces | host: Homo sapiens | place: USA: Oklahoma
GTCTCGGTAGCAAATGCGCAGTGCACCCAGATGGCCAGATAGAAGGGGCTGTCCAGCCAGCCGAACTTGTTGTACAGCAGGTACTGCGGCACATTCAGAACGACCTGCGGCAGGAACAGGGTGGCCAGCATGATGTTGAACATCAGCTTACGGCCGGGGAAATCGAAGCGGCCAAAGCCGTAGGCAGCCACACAGGCGGAGACCACCGTGCAGATCACCTTGGGGATGACGTAGCTGTAGGTGTTCAGCATGGCCTGCAGGATGTTGATGGAACCGCCAAAGTTGTTCAGAGCGCCGCGGTAGCCATCCAGAGTGGGGTGCTTGATCCACAGGCTGATGCCTGCAAAGATCTCGCTGTTGTCCTTAAAGGTAGCGCTGATCATCCACAGCAGAGGATAGATCATGATGACGCCGACCAGGATCAGGACGAAATACTTAAAGAAGGTCGCGATTTTGTTCGATGCTTTCATTCCCATACTGGTCACCTTACCTTTCGTCAGAGTAGTAGACCCACTTCTTCTGGCTGGTGAATGCAATGATCGTCAGGATGCAGACGATGATGAACATGATCCATGCCAGAGCGGATGCCATACCCATGTCATAAGACTTGAATGCGTAGTTGTAAACCAGCAGAGAGATCAGCGTGGTGGAACCACGGGGGCCGCCGTTGGTGATGATGTACGGGCCATTGAACTCCTGGAAAGCCTGGCAGATCTGAGTGACCAGGTTGTAGAAGATGATGGGGGTGATCATCGGGACGGTGATGGAGAAGAACTGCTTCCACTTGCCTGCGCCGTCGATGGTGGCGGCCTCGTACAGGTCGGCCGGCACGCCCTTCAGAGCGGCGAGGAACAGCACCATGGCGGAGCCGAACTGCCAGATACGCAGGAAGCAGATGATCCACAGTGCGTAGCCGGGGTCGCTCAGCCAGGAGGGACCCTGGAAGTGGCCGAAGGTCAGCATACGGATGAGGGTGTTGACCAGACCGTCATCACGGAACACGGCCTTCCACAGCACGGCGATCGCAACAGAGCCGCCGAGGATGGAGGGGATGTAGTAGACGGTGCGGAACACGTTCACGCAGGCGATCTTGAAGTTCAGAATGTAGGCGATGAACAGTGCGAAGACCAGCTTCAGAGGCACAGTGATGAAGCTGTACTTGAAGGTGGTGATGAGCGCCTTGGTGATCTTGGGAGTGGTAAAGGCGTCCACATAGTTCATGATGCCATACTGATGGATGCCGTTGAAGAAGTCCATATCCGTAAAGCTGTAGTACAGAGACTGGCCGAACGGAATGGCCTTGAAGACGACGAAGCCGATGATCCAGGGGATCAGGTAGAACAGGCCCTGCCATTTGTCAAAAAACTTCTGGGCCGGGGTACGCCCGAGAGAGGGCGCTTTGCTTTCTTTCATCCGGGAATCCTCCTTTTATAAGGATATATCTCGTACGCCGCATAATCGTTTGGACACATTTTTGTCAAAAAAATGTCATCACCGTCTTGCAAAAAAGGGGCATCCGTCCGTAGGTGGAAGGGATGCCCCTTGCAAGACTCCTTTATGCGGGGCGGCCCGTGTCAACACCGCGCGTGTGCGGGCCGCAAAAAGTCCGTGAGGCGGAAATCAGACGGTGTAGCCGACAGACTCCATGCCGTCCAGCAGGGTATCGACCAGGTCAGCGCCGGAAGCATTGTCGTAATCCAGAGTGTCGAACACTTCCTGATAGATGCCGGTGCCGGTAGCCTTCAGGTCGTTGGACTCGAACAGGGGGTCGAGCTGGTTGGAAACGAAGGCCATGACCTTGCCGTTTGCCTCAGCCACCAGCTCCTTGATCTTGCCGGCGCTCTGAGCAGCAGCCAGACCAGCCTTGGAGGCGGGGATGCCGCACTCAGAACCCATGATGGAAGCGCCCTTCTCCTCGTTCAGCAGGAAGTTGATGAGGGTAGCTGCCTCTGCGGGATGCTCGCAGGTCTTGGTGATGGCCAGACCCATGGAGACCTTGGAGAAGCCGCCGTTGTAATCGCCGAACTTGATCTCCTCGCCGACGGTGAAGCCAGCCTTGTTCTCCTCGTCCAGAGCGTCAGCGTACTTGGTAGCGGAGGAGTCCCACTCGAAGCAGCCGGCCAGCTTGCCGGTGATCCACTCGGTGGACTGGTGAGCGGCGTTGTCGCCGTTGGAGCCGTAGTAGGTGGGCAGGCTCATGATGACGTGGCCCTCGACCAGGCTCTTGATGAAGTCGATGCCCTCGGCGATCTGGTCGGCATCGTAGTTCAGGGTAGAGGTGGTGGGGTCTGCCCAGTCCTTGCCGTACTTGGACTCGAGGTAGAAGACCATCAGGATCATACGGTCGTATGCGCCCAGGTGCAGGGGATAGTAGTCATCGCCCAGCTTCTCCTGGAAGGTCTTGCCGGCAGCCATCAGCTCGTCCAGAGTGGTGGGGAAGGAGATGCCGGCCTTGTCGAAGGTGGTCTTGTTCCAGTAGAAGATACGGCCGGTCATGGAGACAGGCACGCACTGCTGGGCGTTTGCCACGTTGCAGGCAGCCAGCTTGGCCTCGTCCCACTGGGTCAGGTCCAGATAGTCGGAGACGCTGTTCAGGTCGATGAAGGTCTGGCCGTTCTTGGAGTAGTTGTACAGCCAGTTCCAGTTGATCTGGCAGACATCCTCAGCGACGCCGCCTGCGAACTTGGTGGACATGGTGTCCTCCCAGCCGGACCATGCAGCGAAGGTGGGGTTGACGGTGATGGTGCTGTGCTCAGCAGAGAAAGCCTTGATGGCCTCCTGGTAAGCATTGTGACGGGACTCGCCGCCCCACCAGCTCATGGTCAGGGTGACGGGGTCAGAAGACAGACCAGCCACAGAAGCTGCTGCGGAAGAAGCGGCAGTGGAAGTGGCGGTAGAACCAGCGTTGCTGGAGCCGCCGCAGGCGGCCAGCAGGCCGGCAGCACCCACAGCGCCAGAGACCTTCAGAAAGTCACGACGAGAAATTGCCTTGCTCATTTTCGTTCTCCTCCTATGTAGAAAACATCTTCTTGCACGGATGCCTCTGCAAAGCATCCGTTGTATACAAATATGATACCAAAGGCAAGAAAAAAAAGAAAGATGCAAATTGTAGTGATAGCGGCAGAAAACGTACAAATATTGCGCTTATTTTTTGCCCGGTTTTGACGTCATTGCCATAATGAATAAACTTGGACCGAAAAACTGTGCAACTTGTATACTTCAACGATTTGCATAGAAAACTGGGATGCAACAGGAGAAGATTGGCCTGAATTGCAAGAATTTTGTAGCCATGGCAGAATTTGTTGAAAGAGCGTTGTATACATTAAAAGCGACGATAACAGAAAGTTCCGGTCCCGAGCTGATATATCAATAGCGCAAAAAACGCGCGAATTTGGGCGCGACTGATATATCACGGATGCAGAAAAGATACAAAAAATGCCGTCCGGCGTGCGGACGGCATAAGATCAGGAAAAGAGTCACCGGCGGGCGGCGTAGAAGGCGCTGCGCTCCCGGAAATAGCACTGGGGACACATGCTGACGTACTGGACGTCGTTCTCAAGGTCGATGGCTACCTGTTCGCCCTCAAAGACGAAGCGGCCGTTGACCTTGCGGCAGTTGCAGGTGGCCTTGCGGCCGCAGGTGCAGATGGTCTTCATCTCCTCGATGGTGTGGGCCAGCTCCAGAAGCCGGGTGGAGCCGGGGAAGCCCTTGAGGGAGAAGTCGGAGCGCAGGCCGTAGCAGATGACGGGGATGTTCAGCTCTACAGTCACCATAAACAGCTGCTCGGCCTGCTCTGCGGTGAGGAACTGGCTCTCGTCACAGAGCACACAGGCCAGAGGCCGGCCCTCGCTGCTGGCGGCCCGGACGGCCTCCACCAGGTCCATGTCCGGCGGCACCAGCAGGTCGGCAGGGCGGCGGACGCCCAGACGGCTCACGAGGTCGCCGCTGCCCTTGGTGTCCACCTTCGGCTTGAGGATGAGCACCCGCATCCCCTGCTCCTCGTAGTTGTGAGCCACCTGCATCAGCGCGGTGCTCTTGCCGCTGTTCATTGCGCCGTAACGGAAATAAAGCTTTGCCATATCGAAAAAGTCTCCTCATGAAAGGACCCTCTCAGCCAAAGCCTGACGGAGAGGGCCTGTATTATCGATAGTATCTGCTCAGTCCTGATTGCGCAGCCGGTAGCCCAGGCTCATCAGGCTGTCGCCGAGGTGGACGTTCTCCACCACCACGTCGGGGTAGGGGACAGACAGATCGTAGTGGGAGAAGTTCCAGAAGCCCTGGATGCCCAGAGCCACCAAGCGGCCGCTGATCTCCTCTGCGCCGCTGCGGGGCAGACAGAGCACAGCCACCTCGGGGTGGTGCTCGGCGCAGAAAGCTTCCAGCTCGTCGCTGTGTAAGATCTGGATGCCGTTGATCTCTTTGCCCACCTCGTCGGAGGCGTTGTCGAAGGCGGCGATGAGCTTGTAGCCGTTGGTGTCGGTGGTGATGAAGCGGCTCACAGCCTTGCCCAGACGGCCGCAGCCAATAAGGATGGTGGGCAGGAGGTCGCCGTTGCCAAAGAGCAGCTGCTCAAGGATGTTCAGCAGGTTTTCCACCGAGTAGCCGATGCCCTGACGGCCATTCACGTCGCCGATGCAGTTGAAGTCCTGCCGCACCTGAGAGGCAGTGGTACCCATCTGGGCGGCCAGCTCACGGGATGAGATGCTGGTGATGCCGTCGTTCTTCAGGGTGCGCAGGTAGCGATAGTATTTGGGCAGGCGCTTGATGACGGGCAGAGAAGCTTTGCCGGGAGTGTTCATAGGGGGGTCTCCTTTCTTTTTATCCGCAGCATTGCCGGGGAGAAGTGCGCAGCGGCAGGGTGCTCCGGCAAAAGATTTGTACTTTCTTGTACAATAATGATACATATTTGACAATCTTATCTCTAGTATAAAGTATACAGCGCGAAGAGAGAATGTCAAACCATTTGGCACATTTTTTTGAGAAAGAAAAGAAATCTTTGCCGAAGTATAACCGGCAGGAATGACGGACAAGCTGAAATGAAGCAAAAAGGAGGATGCGCAGAATGTCACAGGAAGAGAAGAACGTCCCCGTGGAGCAGCAGCGGCTGGAAAAAGAGCAGATCGAGGATATGGGCAGCGTCTACCGCACCCGGGGAGCTCACGCCATCCACTGCCTGACGGTCATCGGGCAGGTGGAGGGCCATGTGGAAGCGCCCCAGGGCCAGAAGACCACCAAGTATGAGCACGTCATCCCCCAGCTGGTGGCCGTGCAGGAGGACCCCTCCATCGAGGGCCTGCTGGTCCTGCTCAACACCGTGGGCGGGGATGTGGAGGCGGGGCTTGCGCTGGCGGAGCTCATCGCCAGCATCTCCAAGCCCAGTGCGGCGGTGGTGCTGGGCGGCGGCCACTCCATCGGCATCCCGCTGGCCGTCAGCGCCCAGCGGAGCTTCATCGTGCCTACCGCCACCATGACGGTCCACCCCGTCCGCCATTCCGGCATGATACTGGGCGTGCCGCAGACCATGCGCTGGTTCGAGCAGATGCAGGAGCGCATCACCGGCTTCGTGGCGTCCCACAGCGGCATCTCGGAGAAGCGCTATACTGAGCTGATGATGCGCACGGGCGAGCTGGTCATGGACGTGGGTACCGTGCTGGATGGCCGAAAAGCCGTGCGGGAAAAGCTCATCGACGAGCTGGGCGGGCTGTCGGATGCGCTGGCATGGCTCTACCGAGAAATCGAGGGGAAATAAATTGCCATTTGACTTTTCCCGTGGTACAATGAAAGAATCGAGTAGTATCGAAATTCTTCCATCGTCACCGACAGAGCCGCCCTGAGCGCGCCCTGCTTCATGATATAAAATAAGGAACGGGTTTTAGGAAACATGGCAAAGAGAAAACGCAAGACCTCCGGGCGCAGCACAGCCTCGCGCCGCAAGAACCGGACACAGGACCGGATGCCCGCGGGGCTCATCACCCTGTTTGCGGGGCTGGTGCTCATGGCGCTGGCTTTCGTGCCGGGCAGTTCGGCCTGGCGCACGATGCACGATGTCCTGTTCGGCGTGTTCGGCTGCGGAAGTTTCGTGCTGGGCGCAGCGCTGTGCTATCTGGCCATCCTCTACACCCGGGGCGAAGACCTTCTGCCCCACATCGCAAAGCTGGTGCTGGGGCTCATCTTCGCCAGCGGCACGGTCATCGTCTTTTCTGACATCCCCACCGACCAGACCGCCGCGCAGATGACCGCTGCCTGTTATCATAATGGTATGAGCGCATGGCTCTCGGGCGGTGCGCTGGGCGCTGTGCTGGGCGGGACGCTCCTGCTGCTCTGCGGCAGACCCGCCGCCAATCTGGTCATGGCGGCGCTGGCGGCCTGCGCCAGCCTGTACATTTTTGACGTTACGCCCGCCGAGTGCTGGCAGTGGCTCTGCAACGTGGGCGGCAGCGTCCACGAAAAGGGCCTTGCCGTCCACGAGCAGAATGCCGCCCGCCGGGCCGAGCGTCTGGCAGAACGCGCCGCCGAGGAGGCCGAGGCGGAGGAATATGAGGACTATGGCGACGACCTGCCGGAAGACGAAGCGGGCGAAGGCGAGGATTGCTGCGGCGGCGAAGAGCCTGCCGCGCCCGCCTTCCATATCCAGCCTCCCGGCTGGCTGGCTGGCGTCTTCCACTGGGGCCATCAGGTGATGCAGGGCGGCGAACAGGCAGAGCCTGCCCCTGCGCCCGCACCGGAAGCGCAGACCCCGCCTCAGCCCGAGCCTGCCCCCGTACAGGTGGAAAAGCCCCGGCCCCGTGCGCCCTTTGATATTGATTTAGGCCCTGACCATACCACCGTCACCGAGGGCGGCAGTGAGCCCATCGAGCCCATCATCCTCGGCCCCGGCGGCACCTTCGGCATGGACCCGCTCCGCCGTGCGCCCATCCGCGCCACCGTGACGCCCATCGTCCCGGACGCTGTGGATACCGCCGCCGAGGATTTCTTCACGGCCCAGCCCGAGCCGACGGTGACGCCCACCGTCACGCCCGCCGCCCCGGCAGAAGAGCCGGAACCGCAGCCCGCGCCTGAGCCGCCGCTCTCCTTTGGCATCCCGCTCTATGATCTGACCCCGACTCCGGAACCGGCCCCGCAGCCGGTCAGCGCCGAGAATGCGGTGGCGTTCCGCTCTGAGCCGGATGAGGACGGCTGGATCAGCATCACCAGCGACCCGGTGGAGGAAAAAGACCTCAACACTCTGGTGGCAGCTGCCATGGAAAAGCCTGCTGTCTCCGAGGAGCAGGCCGCGAACGCCCCCGCCGAAGAGACGGAGACGGAGGAGAGCTTCCAGTATCAGTACCCGTCCATCGAGCTGTTCGAGCGCGCCCCGGAGGAAAGCGACTCCGGCGCGGAAGACGAGCTGAAAGCCAACGCCCAGAAGCTGGTGGACACGCTGGAAAGCTTCGGCGTCCGCACCCGTGTGCTGGATATTTCCCGCGGCCCGTCGGTCACCCGGTATGAAGTCCAGCCCATGGCGGGCGTCAAGATAAGCCGCATCACTTCGCTGGCGGACGACATCGCCCTGAACCTGGCGGTGGCCGATGTCCGCATGGAGGCACCCATCCCCGGCAAGCCTGCCGTGGGCATCGAGGTGCCGAACCATAAGAAAACGCCGGTCTACATCCGCAGCGTCTTCGAGAGCCAGAGCTTTTTGCGGATGACCTCGCCGATGGGCATTGCGCTGGGCAAGGACATTGCCGGTGTGGCTCAGGTGGCCGACCTGTGCAAGATGCCCCATCTGCTCATCGCGGGCAGCACCGGCAGCGGTAAATCGGTCTGTGTCAACAGCATCATCATGAGCCTGCTGTTCCGCTCCAGCCCCGAGGACGTCAAGCTCCTGCTCATCGACCCCAAGGTCGTCGAGCTGGCTGAGTACAACGGCATCCCCCACCTGCTGATGCCCGTCGTCACCGAGCCCCGCAAGGCGGCCGGCGCACTGGGCGGCGCAGTGCAGGAGATGGAGCGCCGCTACCACCTCTTCGCGGAGAACAACGTCCGCGACATCAAGTCCTTCAATAAGCTGGCGGCAGCGGACCCGAACCTCGAGAAGATGCCCTATATCGCCATCATCATCGACGAGCTGGCCGATTTGATGATGGTGGTCGGCAAGGATGTCGAGGACTCCATCTGCCGCATCGCCCAGAAGGCCCGCGCCGCCGGTATGCACCTCATCGTGGCGACCCAGCGCCCCAGCGTGGACGTCATCACCGGCCTCATCAAGGCCAACATCCCCAGCCGCATCGCCTTCGCCGTGTCCAGTCAGGTGGACAGCCGCACCATCCTCGACGGTGCCGGTGCCGAAAAGCTGCTGGGCATGGGCGATATGCTCTTCATGCCCGTGGGCGCACCCAAGCCCACCCGTATCCAGGGTACCTTTGTGCGGGATGAGGAGATCAGCCGTGTGCTGGACTTCATCAAGAAGAGCGCCACCGTCCAGTACGACGAAGCCATGATAGAGGCTATGGAAAAACACGCCATCCAGGACGGCAAGAAGGGCAGCAGCTCTGCCGACTCCGACGAGGAGGGCGGCAGTGACCCGATGCTCAAGCAGGCCGTGGAGGTGGTCATCGACGCCGGCCAGGCGTCCACCAGCCTGCTGCAGCGCCGCTGCAAGCTGGGTTATGCCCGCGCCGCCCGCATCATGGACGAGATGGAAGAAAAGGGCATCATCGGCCCCTACGAGGGCGCAAAGCCCCGCGCTGTCCTCATCAGCCGCCAGCAGTGGCTGGAAATGCAGATGAATCAGCCGGATGAATAACCTCTCAGTCAAAGCCGGACGGCTTTGCCGGCTCCCCTGCTAGGGAAGTCACTGGCGTACCGGACAGGCTCACGCCGGATGAATAGAATGTTTGATTTCGGAAGCAATAGAGCCCTGCTGTATAGGGCAGGCATCATGAAAGAAAAAGGATAACTATGGAACATTACACCGAATTTCTCCCCATCAGCCGGGCCGACATGGAGGCCCGGGGATGGGACCAGCTGGACTTCGTGGTGGTGGGCGGCGACGCCTATGTGGACCACCCCAGCTTTGGCACCGCCATCATCAGCCGCCTGCTGGAAGCTGAGGGCTACAAGGTGGGCGTGCTGGCCCAGCCCCGCTACACCGACTGCGAGGACTTCAAGCGGTTCGGAAAGCCGAAGTACGGCTTCTTCATCGGCGGCGGCAACGTGGACAGCATGGTGAGTCATTATTCCGTCGCAAAGATCCCCCGCGCGGAGGACGAGTATTCGCCCGGCGGCAAGGGTGGCGCACGGCCCGACCGCAGCGCCACCGTCTACACCAGACTTGCCAAACAGGCATACCCTGACCTGCCCGTCATTCTGGGCGGTCTGGAAGCATCGCTCCGCCGCTTTGCCCACTACGACTACTGGCTGGACACCGTCCTGCCCAGCATCGCCGAGGACTCTGGCGCGGACATCATCAGCTTCGGCATGGGGGAACACCAGACCGTGGAGATTGCCCGCCGTCTGGCGGCAGGGGAGCCGGTGGAGAGCATCACCGATGTGGACGGCACCTGCTACCTGACCGACTTCGACCACCTGCCCGAGCGGTATGTGGAGTGCGCGGGCTTCAGGAAGGTCGCCTCCGATAAGGTGGCTTACGCGAAAGCCTGCCGCATCCAGATGGACAATCAGGACGTCGTCAGCGGCAATATCATCGTCCAGAAGCAGAGCGAGAAGTACCTCGTGCAGAACATCCCCGCAAAGCCCCTCGTCCGCTGGGAGCTGGATAAGGTCTACGCCCTGCCTTACACCCGCCGCTACCACCCCATCTACGAGGCCATGGGCGGTGTGCCTGCCATCCGCGAGGTGCAGTTCTCCATCATCCAGAACCGCGGCTGCTTCGGCGGCTGCAATTTCTGCGCCATCCAGCTGCATCAGGGCCGACGCGTCACCAGCCGCAGCGCCGACAGCATCGTGGCCGAAGCAGAGCGGATGACCCACGAGCCGGATTTCAAGGGCTACATCCACGACATCGGCGGCCCCACCGCCAACTTCCGTTTCCCATCCTGCCGCGAGCAGATGCTGCGGGGTATGTGCAACGGCGGCAAGCACTGCCTCGCCCCCACCACCTGTTCCCACATGATCGTGGACCACAGCGATTACCTGAAGATCCTCCGCCGCGTCCGGGAGCTGCCCGGCGTCAAGAAGGTGTTCATCCGCAGCGGCATCCGCTTCGATTACCTGATGGCCGACCCCGATGACACTTTCTTTAAGGAGCTGGTGGAGTACCACGTCTCCGGCCAGCTGAAAGTCGCGCCGGAGCACTGCGCCCCCAACACCCTCGCCTACATGGGGAAGCCGCCGATCGAGACCTTCAACAAGTTCAAGGATAAGTTCTACGAGCTGAGCAGGAAGGCAGGAAAAAAGCAGTACCTCGTGCCGTATCTCATGTCCAGCCACCCGGGCAGCACCCTCAAGGATGCCGTCTATCTGGCCGAATACCTCTACAAGAACCATATGCGTCCCGAGCAGGTGCAGGATTTTTATCCCACGCCCGGCACCGTGAGCACCTGTATGTTCTACACCGGCCTCGACCCCTATACCTTGAAGCCGGTGTTTGTGGAAAAGACCGCGGAGGGCAAGGCGCTTCAGCGCGCCCTGCTCCAGTATTATGAGCCCCGCAACGCCGAAAAGGTCATCAAGGCGCTGAAAATGACCCACCGCGAAGACCTCATCCCCCTGCTGGTTCCCGCTGAGGGCCGCATTGCGGTCCAGCGCTCGGCCCGCAGAGCCGAGGCCGCCGATGTGACCATCCACGGCGACGGCACCTACACCGTCCGGCCCAGAGGCAAGGGCGGCAAGCCCCAGAGCCGCTCCGCCGCCCCGGCGGGCCGCAGCCCGGCAGGCCGTCAGCCCAGCCCCGGCGCGCGTTTTGCGCCCCATTCGGCTCCTGGGCATAAACCGAAAAACAATCAACAGAAAGAGAATACATCGTGGAAAACTTCAAAAAAGAAAAAGTGACCGCTCAAACGCTCATGAGCCGCCTCGCTGCGCTGGCACTGGCCGCAGCCCTTGCGCTGGGCCTCGTGGGCTGTGACACCTCTTCCATCGTCCCGGGAGGCAGCGGCGGCGTCATGCCGAACCCGGCAGCTTCTCAGACCGAAACGACGCCTTCCGACGGGCAGGACGCTGCCTTCCAGATGCACTTCATCGACGTGGGGCAGGCACTGAGCGTGCTGGTGGAGTGTGACGGACAGTTCATGCTCTATGACGGCGGCAATGTGGATGACGGCAGTCTGGTGGTCTCCTACCTGCAGAGTCAGGGGGTCGAGCAGCTGGAGTATGTCTTCTGCTCCCACGCCCACGAAGACCATGTGGGCGGTCTGGCCGCTGCGCTGGCCTATTTCCCGGCCTGCCACGTTTACAGCCCCGTGACGGAAGCCTCCACCAAGTGCTTCAAGGATTTCGTCAAGTACACCCAGCAGCAGAACTTACAGGTCGAAGTACCT
>OFMB01001398.1_pt1 | contig 11443 bp, 12 predicted proteins | sample 1541111 | NCBI WGS metagenome assembly OFMB01 (sample SAMN04209241, study PRJEB22552) | human gut metagenome | biome: gut; material: feces | host: Homo sapiens | place: USA: Oklahoma
CCGCCCTTTTGTGCTGCTTGCTGTATACCGGGTGCAAGCAGCAACCAGCCAGCTTTGTTCAAAGCGCCCAGCTCAATCAAAACGAGCAGGAACTGCTCCAGCTGCTGGAGATTGAGCAGCCACAGCTGTTCGATTTTTCGGTCGAGGGAGCAAAAAGCCTTTCGCTCGAACTGTTTACCCTGGAAAATGGCAGCTGGAAACCCGCCGGCTCCTTCTCAGGAAATATCGACCAGCCCTCCTGCACCGGTCGCATCCTCTGCCGGACCGACCCGGACACCCACCAAATCAGCGGGCTGGCGGTGGACAACCTTGGCTCCATCCAGCGCATCCAGCCACAGATAGGGTCGCTGCCCGCTGCCACCGGCTACGGACAAAGCGCCATCTCCGGGCGCACCGATATTATCCTGGAGCAGCCGGTCGCTCTGTGCGTGCTCTACCTCAACTGGCAGCAAAAGGATTCCTACACCCACTACCTGCCCGACTATGCGCTGGAAAATCCGCAGGAAATCGAAAGCGATGCCGCACAGCTGGTCACCCTCACCTTTTCTGCGCAGTCTCTCTCCTGAGCTTGTACCGTTTTTCATTGCCGAATCTGGAAAAAACGGGTCGGATGTGGTATAATGCACTGGGTATCCCCAAACTGTATGCGAGGTGAAAACGATGACAGAAAAACAACGTTCCGATGCCGGTTTGCCCTACTTTCCGGGCGATGAGGAGCTGCGCTCGCTGCGTGCCCGCTGCAAGCAGCTGTGCTATGCCTTCAACACAACCGAACATCAGCAGCGGGAGGAGCGAATGAACCTGCTGCGCCAGCTGTTGGGCAGCACCGACGGACGATTTCTGATTGAGCCGAGCTTCTGGTGCGATTACGGCTACAACATCCATCTGGGCAAAAATTTTTACGCCAACCACAACTGCGTCATCCTCGACTGCGCCAAGGTCACCTTTGGCGACCACGTGATGGTCGGTCCCAACTGCGGCTTTTATACCGCCTGTCATCCCATCGACCCGCAGCAACGCCGAGAGGGCGTTGAGTTTGCCCGTCCCATCACGGTAGGAAACGATGTCTGGTTCGGCGGCGGCTGTACCGTCCTGCCGGGTGTGACCATCGGGGACGGCTGTGTTATCGGCGCGGGCAGCGTGGTCACCCGCGACATCCCTGCAAACACCGTTGCCGCGGGCAATCCCTGTCGAGTGCTGCGCTCCATCTCGGAAGCAGACCGAATGGACTTGATGCGCTGACAGCTCCTCTGTTGTCATACGGCACCCATTTTTCATTTTGAGGAGGATATTGTTATGAAACACAACACCAAAAAGCTGGTCCTGTCGGGTCTTTTCCTTGCAATCGGACTGGTACTCCCCTTTCTGACCGGTCAAATTCCTGAAATCGGCAATATGATCAGCCCGATGCACTTTCCCGTCCTGTTGTGCGGCTTCATCTGCGGCGCTCCCTACGGCGCTTTGGTGGGATTGATTCTGCCGCCGGTGCGCTTCCTGCTGTTCCAGATGCCTCCGCTGTACCCGATGGGTCTTGCCATGGCGTTTGAGATGGCAGCCTACGGTCTGGTCAGCGGCTTGGTCTACTCCCGTGTCCAGCACAACATCAAAGGCATCTACCTCAGCCTGGTCCCTGCCATGGTGATCGGACGCATCGTCTGGGGAATCGCTCAGGTTGTGCTGATGGGACTTTCCGGCGGCGGCTTCACCTTCCAGGCGTTCATCGCAGGCGCACTCATCAATGCCGTTCCCGCCATCGTTTTGCAGCTCATTTTGATTCCTCTTATCATCGCTGCTTTGCAAAAGGCAAAGATTCTCAAATAAACGCACCCTGTATTTTGCAATCAAGCCCTCTGCTTTCCCCGCTTACCGGCGAAAGCAGAGGGTGTTTTTCTGGAAAATCGCAGATTTTATTAACTTATCGTATAAAATATGATATTTATTAACTAAAAGTAAATATTAGCACTTATCTATTGACAGTGCTAATATTGCGAGCTATACTAGGTTCAGAACAAAAGAAAAAGACCTCCAGGCACGCAGGAGATTCCAGAAGGAGCCTCCCGCAGCAAACCGTTGAAAGCCTCTTCCTGATGTTCCAACGAACAAAACAAAATGGATTGAAAACGGAGGAATGATTTATGTTACTGCCTAGCATCTTTGGTGAAAATTTGTTTGATGATATGATGAACTTCGATTTCGATAAGGAATTCGAACGGATGAGCCGCCCGCTGTACGGCAAACACGCTCAGAACATGATGAAGACCGATGTCCGCGAAGGTGAAAAGAGCTACGAGCTGGACATCGACCTGCCGGGCTTTTCCAAGGATGAAATCACCGTCCAGCTGGAAAACGGCTACCTGAGCATCAGCGCCGCAAAAGGTTTGGACAAGGACCAAGAGAATAAGGACGGCAAATATATCCGCCGCGAGCGCTATGCCGGCAGCATGAGCCGTACCTTCTATGTCGGCGACCAGCTGACCGAGCAGGACATTCAGGCGAAATTTGAAAACGGCATCCTGCAGCTGACCGTGCCAAAGAAGGAAGCTAAACAGGTAGAAGGACGCAAACACATCGCAATCGAGTAAACTTTTCCCTCTTATCCATTAAAACTGCAATAAATAGAAGGACCTCGCAAAAGCGAGGTCCTTCTATTTATTGCAAAAGTTTTCTTACTTTGCTGCTTCGACGGCTTCCAGCTCCGCCTTTTTCTGGGCATACAGCTTGGCAATCATCTCCAGCTTATCTGGAATCGCAATCATCTGCGGACATTTTGTGGTGCATGCCATGCAGCGGACACAATGCTCCGCACCGTTTCCATGCTCGACCACCTCTTCATAGTCCTGAACAAACGCTTTCTCCTTGCCAAAAATCTTGTACTGGGAGTAGATGGAGAAAATCTCCGGGATGTCCACACCCATCGGGCAGTCCATGCAGTACCGACAGCCGGTGCAGGGGATTTCGTTGACCTTGCGAATCTCCTCGACCACCCGGTCGATGGCTGCCAGCTCCTGCTCATTCATCGGCTCGAAGTTGGTCATTGTGGCAACGTTGTCCTCCAGCTGCTGCAAATCGCTCATACCGCTGAGCACAACCGCAACCTGTGGCAGCGATTCCACCCAACGGATTGCCCAGCTGGCAATCGAGCGCTGTGGTTCCAGCTCCAAAAATGGTTTGGCACGCTCGCTGTCGATGGTAGCCAGATAGCCGCCGCGCACCGGCTCCATGACCATGACCGGCAGGTTGCGTCTTTCCAGCTCACGGTACAGCTGCTCTGCACCCTGGTTGTGCCAGTCAAGGTAGTTGAGCTGAATCTGTACAAAATCCCAGGTATAATCATTCAAAATCCGGGTGAACACCTGATAGGTGTCGTGGAAGGAAAAGCCCAGATGTTTGATCTTGCCTTCCTGCTTCATCTGCTGCAAAAATTCCACGCAGTGCAGGTCCTTTACCTTTTTATAGTGGTTGCGGTTGAGGCTGTGTACCAGATAGAAGTCGATATAATCGGTCTTTAAGGTTTTGAGCTGGTTGTAGAAGCGGGCTTTCATGTCCTCTTCGTCGCTGCACAGCCAGATGCTCATTTTATCTGCGATCAGATAGCTGTCCCTCGGATATGGCTCAAACGCCTTGCCAAAGATTTTTTCCGATTCTCCCTTGTGGTAGACCATCGCGGTGTCGAAATAGTTGATGCCCATTTCGTACGCTTTTCTCAGCAGCTGCACCGCTGCATCCACGTCCACCTCATCGCCGTTTTTTGGAAAACGCATTCCTCCGTAACCCAGACGGGAGATTTCCTTTCCCAAAGCAGGAATCATTCTGCGATCGATCATTTTCTATCCTCTCCTTCTCATAGTCCGGTTTCTGTCCGCACGACAGGAACTTTGTATTTTTATACTACCACAAAAACACTGCGGTGTAAAACCCCCTCTGTCAAACTTTTCAAATCCCCTATTTTTAAAGAGCATCTTTGTTTGATTGCCTATGCTGCGTTCCCAACAAATGATTTTTGTTGCAGCAAGTCTTCGTATCCGATCCTTCCAGGAAAGCACTTCCCCAGTTACACATCGCGTCCAATACCGGAACAATGCTCCTTCCAAAGTCCGTCAGGGAATACAGGGTCTTTGGTGGTTTTTCAGGAATCACCTCCCGGTGGATCATCCCACATTCCTCCAGTGCGTGCAGCTGTTGTGAAAGCATCTTAGGAGTTGCCTTTGGGATCAGTCGCTGTAGCTGCATATAATGCTGTGGTTCTTCAATCAAATGCCAGAGAATCAACGGCTTATATTTTCCTCCAATCAGAAAAAGGGTGGCTTCCACCGGGCAGCTAAACTGTTCTTTTTTATATTGCATTTTCATAAATCCTTCCTTTCAGGATACTTTCCAAATGGAAAGTATCTATCTAAAAAGTGCAATCTTGTTATTTTATGACGTCATGCTAAAATGAAGATAACGACCGAACCGGTCGATTTCATTATACAATACAAAGAAAGGATTGACCATGATGGATTTCATTGAGATTGCAAAAAAGAGATACTCTGTGCGCCGCTACAGTAACAGAAAGGTAGAAAAAGAAAAGCTTGATAAAATCCTGCAAGCTGCCCATGTCGCGCCAACCGCAGCAAATCTGCAGCCGATCCACCTGATTGTTGCCGAACAAAAAGAAAGTTTGAAAAAGCTGGAAAAAGCCGCCAACATCTATGGCGCTCCTCTCGCAATCCTGGTGTGTGCAGACCATAGAAAGGCATGGGTGCGTCCTTTTGACCAAAAACAGACGGGCGACATTGACGCTTCCATCCTGACCGATCACATGATGCTGCAAGCTACCGAACTTGGTCTGGGCAGCGTGTGGGTCTGCTACTTCAAGCCCGATGTCATCCGAAAAGAATTTGAGCTGCCTGACTATTTGGAACCGGTCAATCTTCTGTTGATCGGATACTCCGATGAGCAGCCCGCAGACCCAAACCGCCACGAACAAACAAGGCATCCTCTTTCCTCTTTAATTTCCTATGAGAAATTATAAACGCCCTCTTTCCCCGAAATGCAGCGAAAAACCGGACAGCAGTTTTTTCTGCCGTCCGGTTTTTCCTTTTGTCCAAATCGGGAAAGGAAAAATCGTCCTATAATGTAAACAAACCAAAAATTTATCCTATCATCAGACCTCTTGCGCCGATAAACGATTGACCTTTTATGACAGTTGGTTTAAAATAAAATGGTATTCTTCTGCCATTCGGCAGAGCAAATCTTACTTTTTGGAAAGGTCGTGCCCTTTATGATAAAGATTTCCCCTTCGATTTTATCCGCAGATTTTTCTCAGCTGGGTCAGGAAGCCCGCAAAATGCAGCAGGCAGGCGCTCCGTGGCTGCACATCGACGTCATGGACGGACATTTTGTTCCCAACATCTCCTTCGGTGCACCGGTCATGAAGTGCATCCGCAAGGATTTTGACGGCATCTTCGACGTACACCTGATGATCAGCGAGCCGCTGCGCTATGCCAAAGACTTTGCCAAAGCCGGAGCGGACATCATTACCTTCCATCTTGAATCGGACAGCGACCCGGATGCCACCATCCAGGAAATCCACCAGCTGGGCTGCAAAGCCGGCATCTCCATCAAGCCGAACACCCCGGCAGAGCTGGTCAAACCGTACCTCGACCGGGTGGAGATGGTGCTGGTCATGACCGTAGAACCGGGATTCGGCGGACAGAAATTTATGACCGATATGATGGACAAGGTGCGCTCCATCCGCAGCTGGATTGAGCAGAGCGGACGCGAGATTGACCTCCAGGTAGACGGCGGTGTCAACCAGGAAACTGCCAAAACCTGCATCGAAGCCGGAGCCAATGTTCTGGTTGCCGGTTCCTACCTCTTCTCGAAAGAGGATTACGCCGCTGCGATGCGCACCCTGCTGCCGGCTGACTAAGGCTTTTTCTGTACAAGACCCTTTAGCCGGAACGCCCAAAGCTTTCTGCAATGCGCTCCACCGCCTTTTTCTGCACCAAACAAACCGCGCGCTCGGCAAGCACCCCCTGCGCCAGCAGCGGGTGCTTTGCCTTTTGTGCATATTCCAGCAGGATGCACTCCGCTTTTTTCTCCCATGTGGACGGCAGATTCAAACTCAAACAATAAAAACTGCTCGGACTTTCTTTCCCTGTCATTGCGTACAGACTGCTTTCCATCGGCGACTCTTTCATCTGGCAGCACAGCTGCCGATACAGACAGATACAACCTTGTATCATCTGCTCGCTTTCCCAAAAGCGCCACACCTGCCGCTGCCCTTGCTCTGCACCCAGCCTTGTCAGGGTAATTTCCATCCCCTGTTCCCGGCTGCACACCGAAACGGAGAATTCCCCTTTCGGAATACACCGTCCGCTGCACGCTGCTGCCCGACGGATCAGGCGGCTTAAATTCTCACAAACCTTCGGATTGTTGCAATCCGGCTGCGGACACAACGAAAGCTGTGCTGCTTCCTTTTGGCTCAACAGCATCCGAACGGTATCACGATCCACAAAAAACTGCATGGCTGCATCCTCCTTTGCACACTGTCTTCACCCCTTGCCTTGTATTTATCGAAAGGAGTTTTTTCTTTCATGTCATTTTTTCATTGGCTGACGACCGGCTCCTCCAACGGCATCCTTTTGGAGCAAGAGAAGGAACCTGCCATTTCCAAGCCTTTTCTGCCGTTTTACAGCGCCACTACCCTGCAAGCGCCGACATTTGAACACGGCTGCGACCTGTCTCGTCCGCTCAGCTGGCAGCAGCTGGCTGACATTGCCCGCCGCGCCAATATCATCGACGAACACGACGGCAAGCCGCTGGCGGATAAGATTGAACAGTCCGCCCGGCAGAAAATCACCACCATCTGCATCGATGCTATCGACGACGAGCCGTATGTTTCCAGCCAGATCAATCCCATGCTCTTCTGCCGCAACCAGATTGTCCAATCGGCAAACTGGCTGGCTTCTGCGCTGGGAGCAACCGACCGCTTCATCGCTGTATATAAAAATATGTCGCTGACAGACATAAAAATTCCGGCTTTCATCGAATCGGTACAGGTACGCCAGATGTCGGGACGTTACCCGATGGAAACCCGCGCCTTTCGCAGCCTGGGCAAACAGACCTTTATTGCCGGAGCTGCTTCTCTGCTGCACCTGCACCGCGCCATCACCGAGGGCAAGGTGCAGACAACCTCCTTTGTCACTGTTGCCGGAAACTGTGTAACCAACCCGCGTAACTTTGAGGTCAGCATCGGGACCCCGGTTTCCTCTTTACTTGAGCGCAGCGGTCTGCTGCGGGAGCCGTCCTACATTCTGGAGGGCGGAGCAATGCACGGCATCCGCATCAGCGACCCTGACCACACCCTCATCCGCGCCAGCACCAGCTCCATCCTCGCCTTTCGCGTGGACCGTCAGGAGCAGCTGTACAGCTGCATCGGCTGCGGACGCTGTGTCGAGGCGTGCCCATCGGGACTCAACCCGCACAAGCTGTACCAGTGTATCACCACCAACCATTCGCAAAAAGCGATCTCCCTTGGGCTGCACAGCTGCATCGGCTGCTCCAGCTGCAGCTACATCTGTCCTTCCCGGCTGGACCTTGCGCACACCATCATCGGTGCCAAAGACCGGCTTACCGGCGAAAGCAAGCAGTAGACTGCCTTGCTTTCAGCCTTTTTTGAAAGGAGACTTTCGATTTGAATTCATCACTACACCACGCACCCTACATCCGGCACCCCGAATCCTGCCGCACCATCATGGGCGACACTCTGATTTCGTTGCTGCCGCTGTACTTTATGTCCTATTTCTACTACGGTCCCCGCGTACTGGTGATTGGCGCGGTCGCTGTTCTGACCTGCCTTGCTGCCGACTGGCTGTGCAGCTGCCTGACCTATCGTCGGGTCAACCTGCGCGATTTGAGCGCAGCGGTCACCGGTGTCATCATCTCGATGCTGATGCCGCCTGCCATCGACCTGACGGTCATTGTGGTCGCCTCGCTGTTTGCCATCCTGGTGTGCAAAGCACCCTTTGGCGGAACCGGTCACAACATCTTTAATCCGGCAGCAGCAGGTGTCGCCTTTGCCATCATCTGTTGGAATCCCCAGATGTTTGCCTACACCCAGCCGCTGCAAAGGCTGCCTGTCACCATCGACCAGACGGTCACCCTGCTTCAGGGTCCCACTGCCACGCTGAAACTGGGCGGCATCCCCCGACTGGGCTTGACCGAGCTTTTCCTGGGCAATTTCCCTGGTCCGCTCGGCTCCACCTACACTTTGATTATCTTTGCCGGTCTGGTCTATCTGATTGCCCGCAACCTTGCAAAGTGGTACACCACCCTCAGCTTCCTGCTGCCGATTGCCGTCCTTTCTGCCATCAACCATCCGTATGGTGTCAGCCCTCTGGAATCGATTGCCAACGAAGTTTTTGCCGGTTCCCTCTTCTTTGTCGCAGTGTACATCATCAACGACCCGGTCACTACCCCCAAGTACCGCATCGCGCGGGTCATCTACGGTCTGTGTGCCGGACTGCTGACAATGGTCTTCCGCTACTCCAGTCCTCTGGAATTCAGCGCTGTCTTTGCTGTACTGCTGATGAACGCATTGGCTCCGGCATTCGATACCCTGTGTGAATTCCTCATCCCCTGGATGAACCAGCAGGAACAGCTGCCAGACAACCGCACCGAACAAGGAGGCAAGCAAGGATGAATCTAACCTATGTCCGTAAATATCAGCGCTTTTTGCGCAAGACGCAGGGCATCTTCTATAAAAATCCCCTGCTGAGTCTGGGACTTGCTCTACCGCTGGTGGTCATCCCTTCCTACGGATTGACCGGCACCACCGCTATTTCGGCAGTTATGCTCGTCTGCTTTATCCCCACCGTTTTGATTGCCAGCCTGCTGCGTAAAAAGGTCCCGCAGCCCTGGCGCGCGGTTTTGTACCCGCTGATTTCCTGCCTGCTGCTGATTCCATCGCGCATGATGGTGAAAAACGTATCGCCTTTGATCTTTGATTCGCTGGGTGTTTACTTTTCCCTGATCTGCGTCAACTCGTTGCTCATCTACACAGTGGAAAAGGTGCAGCTGCAAAAGCCGTCACAGGCGCTCGGCTTCGCCCTGCGTCAGTGGCTGGGTGCAACGCTGGTCGCCTTTGTCTGCGGCGCTATCCGCGAGCTTTCTGCCACCGGCAGCCTTTGGGGATTCCCCGTTTTGCAAAATACGCCCCGCATCCCTACTGCGCAGATGGCCTTGGGAGGATTTTTGCTCCTTGGCTTTTTTGCCGCCTTCTGCCGGCTGGTCCACCGCGTCGTCCTGTATTTTACCATGAAAGCCGGCGAGAACGCCGCACAAGCATCTGCACCGCAGGGAGGTGAGCAGAAATGATTTACTTAACCGAAGTGATGGCGGCTTTTCTGACCGCATTTGCTCTGGAAAACCTGCTGTTCACCCGCGCTGTCGACATCCCGGGACTGTATGAAAAGCGCTCGCTGCGCCAGCTGCTCACCGTCGGCGGTCTGCTGACACTGGTCACAGCGCTCTCCTCGATTCCCGCTTATCTGTTTAATGCCTTTTTCCGGGCAAAGGTGCTGTACACCGGACTGAAAATCGGTTTTCTGCCGCTGACCAGCCTTTCCACCCTTGGGATGCTGCTGATTAACGGCGCTGTGATGCTGCTGGTCTATTATCTGGTCAAACACCTGCGCCCGCAGCTGTTTATGCAAGTCAAGGACACCTTACCCTTCTATGGCATCAATAGCGTTACCTTAGGCAGCCTGCTGATTGCCTCGCGCATGAGCACCACCTCCCAGTTTTTCTCCTTCTTTGGCTACTGTCTGGGTGCGGGAGTAGGCTTTACCGCCGCTCTGTTGATTCTTTGGTCGGTACGCAGTCGCTTGTCCCTCACCCGCATTCCCAAAATCTTCCGCGGGTTCCCCATCACCTTCTTGTGCCTTGGCATCCTGTCCTTGGCGCTGTTCGGCCTGTTGGGCAACCAGCTTCCCGCTTAAATCACCACTTTGTTTAGGGAGGATTCCGTAAATGGCAAGACCTTATAAAATCAAACGTCACAAGAGGATCTACCGGCGGTCGGCAGGCAGCATCCTTGCGCGGGTAGCCGCGATCGTCGCTGCCATCGCCGTTCTGTTTGGCTTGGGCTGGGCATTATATGGTCCTGTCAGCGACTGGATTTCGCAAAAGCAGAATGGACCCACCGAGCAACAGGAGATGGTCCCCGGTGTTTCTGAGCCTGCTGCACAGCCGCAGCAACAGGAGGCTGCCCCACCGGCTGACGAGCCGGAAAAACCGTCCGCGTCGTCCGAGCTGACCGCCTCCAAAACCGCCTACCTGGATAACCAGACGGTTGCAGACCCACAGGCGTTTTCCCAAGCCCTTCAGCAGGTAGCCGAGCAGGGATATGACAGCATCCTGTTCGACTTAAAATCGCAGGACGGCACCGTAAACTATTCCATCGACTACAATGAGACGGTGAATGCCCGCGTGACTGCCGAGCATCCCATCGACCTGCAACAGACTGCCCAGCAGATTTTGGATGCGGGACTGATGCCGGTCGCCTCCATCTATACCTTCCACGACAACATCTACCCGCTGGCGGACAACAGCGCCTCCACCTATTATATGGACTCGGATGTACTGTGGGTGGACGATGCCCCCGACAAAGGCGGCAAACCCTGGATCGACCCGTTCACCCAATCGGGTCAGGATTATATCCGCCACATCATCGACGATGCCATCAAGGCAGGCTTCCAGAAAATCATCCTGCAGGAGGTCCAGTTCCCGGAAGGCTACTCGCTGGACATGATTGACTACGGCACACACGCCTCGGACGACAAGCACGCCTTCCTGGCGCAATATATCGAACAGATGACCGCATACGCTGCCGAGCAGGGTGTCGAGCTGTCTGCCATGTTCCCTTCTTCCCGCCTGCTGGGCGCAAATACCGCCATGTACTTTGGCGACCCAGCTGCTTTAGTGGGTGAGCGTGCGGTGGCAGACCTGCGCATCCAGAGCTTTGGCAACGGCTTCACCACCGAAGCGGTGTCCATCCCGAATCCGGCAGACGACCCGGAAAACACCCTGCAAACTGCCAGTGCAGCTTTGGTGCAGAAGATGGAAGGCTGTCAGCTGACCGCCGTCATCGACGCAGAGGGACTGACGCAGGAACAGCTGAATGCCCGAATCCGACTGCTGGAGCAAAACGGCATCTCCGCCTGCATCGTGGCTTCCCCCGCTCTTTCTTAATCAATATTTAAAAAGCGCAAAGAGGCTAAGGAAAATTTCCTTAGCCTCTTTCCTTATTTTACAGCAGGAAGACACTCGAGCGCTTCCTCCTGACAGTTTTATCCTATGCGCTCTCCTCCTCTTTCGGAAGGGTCGTCCGATATTGCCAAAGACCGGTTCGCCCTTCTGTCGGCGTTTTTCCAGAAAAAACAGCTGGGCAGCTGCA
>OFMB01001405.1_pt1 | contig 11379 bp, 6 predicted proteins | sample 1541111 | NCBI WGS metagenome assembly OFMB01 (sample SAMN04209241, study PRJEB22552) | human gut metagenome | biome: gut; material: feces | host: Homo sapiens | place: USA: Oklahoma
GAAGATGCCGTAACTGCAGGTTTATATGAAGTGATCGAAAAAGAAGTTGATCTTGTTCTTGCTACTGACCCTGATGCTGGCCGTTTAGGTGTATATGTAAAAGATGCTAAGAGCGGAGAATATATTCCTTTAACAGGTAATATGTCTGGTTCTTTATTATGTGAATATGTATTAAGCCAGAAGAAAGAAAAAGCTGGATCTCTTCCAGCAGATGGTGCTGTTGTTAAATCTATCGTTACAACAAACCTTGTCGATGAGATCGCGAAGGCTTACAATGTGAAGCTGATCGAAGTATTAACTGGATTCAAATGGATCGGTAAAGAAATCCTTGGATTTGAGCAGTCTGGAAAAGGTACATATCTGTTCGGATTAGAAGAAAGCTACGGATGCCTGATCGGTACATATGCAAGAGATAAAGATGCTGTTTCTGCTACGGTTGCTCTTTGTGAAGCTGCTGCTTACTATGCAACAAAAGGTAAGACATTATGGGATGTTATGATCGACATGTATGAGAAATATGGATACTGCGTAGACAGCATCACAGCAATGGACTTCCCAGGATTAGAAGGTATGGATAAGATGAAAGCTATGCTTGCTAATTTACGTGAGAACCCATTAAAAGATATCGCTGGTTATAAAGTTCTTAAGATCCGTGATTACAGCAAAGATACTGTTCTTGATGTAGAAAGCGGTAAAGTAGAACCTACAGGACTTCCTTCTTCAGATGTTCTTTATTATGAACTTGAAGGTGGAGCTTGGGTTTGCGTTCGTCCTTCTGGTACAGAACCTAAGATCAAATTCTACTATGGTGTGAAAGCTTCTAGTATGGATGAAGCTCAGGTTGAAAGTGCTAAATTTGCTGAGTGGGCTAAGGCTCAGGCATAATTTTTGAGTATGTAGTTAGCCAGCTGTAGGCTTTGAGTATATGATAAAAAATAAATAAACGACAAAAAAAACGGAGATAACCATTCCCATTATCTCCGGTCTTTTTATTTCTTATAATTATTTACTCTTTGCAGCTGTTGTTGTGTTCTTCGCTGCTGTTGTAGTAGTTGTTGTTGCTGCTGTAGATGCTGTTGTTGCTTTATATTTGAACGTAACTTCTTTCCACAGATCCTGATCTACAGACTTCTTGTCATCCCACTTCTTGTCAGCATCTTTTGTCCACTTCTTGTAGACTTTCTCGTATGCTGCCTGCTGTTTTTCCTGAAGCAGTGTGGATTTGTTTGATGCAGCTGCTGTTGTATCGTTTGGATTTAACATCTTGATGATCACGTATGCATCGTCTAATTCAACGACTCCGCTTACCTGGTTCTTCTTAAGTTTTGCTGCTGCTGTTTCGAATTTTGTTCCTAATGTGGCTTTTCCTTTTGTATAGGATTCTTCGTTATCTGAGTTTACGCTGAACTTCTTAGCTACAGAGCTGATACTCTGGCCTTTCTTGATCATCTTTAATGCGGATTTTGCTTTCTTTAGCTGATCTTTCTTCTCAGCGGCTGTCATGTCTTTTTCTTTTCCTGTCTTACTGTCTGTTGTCTTTGTTGTGAAAACAAGTTTGTAGACTTTGACAGTTTTGGCTTCGTCATCTGTTACTGTAACGTTTGCTTTCTTGATGATCGCCTGCATAACTTTACTTGCGATCGTGCTTTCTTCGTACAGTTTCTGGATCATATCTTTATCTGCTTCTGTCTTCTTCATGACTTTCTTACCTGTTGAGTCTTTTGCGAAGGCAGTTACGCTTTCTTTGATCTGTTTCTTCTCAGATTTTGTTAACTTCACGTTGTAGTCATCTGCGTGTGCTGCTAAAACTTTGATCTGTTTTAACTGGTTGATAACGCTGTCTTTGACAGACTGCTGCATTGTGATCTTCTTTCCTTTGCTGTCTGTTCCGACCTGCATAGACCACATGCTGTCTCCAAAGTATGCTCCGTACTGAGCTTCTGCCTGATACTGCATGATTCTTGCATATACATGAGCTTCCTGGAATGTTACTTCTTGTCCTGCATATTCAAATAATGTCTTCTCATTCTTGCTTTTACATCCTGTAAATAAAGAAAGAGTTAACGCAAGAACTGCAGTTAAACATAGCAACTTCTTTGCTAATTTCTTCATTTCATTTTCTCCTTCATATTATGATTATATTAGGCTAATGTCTGGCGATATTATAGCACAAACTTATCGGATTATCAATGAATTGAGCGAGTTCACACAATGTTCAATCTTTTCTAACTGCTTTACTTTCTTTGTCTTTGACAGATCCAGTACAAATGTCGGATTCTTGCCTGCCTGAAAGGATAATTCACGTTTGTATTCTTCTAATATCGCTGGAATTTTTTCTACATCCACGGCTGCATCTGGTTTCATTTCAAATGAGATTTTTTCTCCTTTTTGTTTCACATCTGTCATATAAGCGTGGTGAGCTAATGATTTCAAATATGCAACATATAACAGATTGTGGACTGCTTTCGGCATTTCCCCAAAGCGGTCGATCAACTCATCTGTCATATCTTCCATTTCATCTTTGGATTCAATGGATGAAATACGTTTGTATAATTCCAGTTTTTGATATTCATTATATACATACGTTGATGGAATAAATGCATTGATGTCGAGATCGAGTGTTGTGTCAAATTCATCCTCGTCTTTTAATTCGCCTTTTAATCTCAAGACTGCTTCATTCAGCATCTTGCAATACAGATCGTATCCAACTGCTTCCATATGACCGGATTGTGCCTGTCCCAAAAGATTTCCTGCTCCGCGGATCTCCAGATCTCGCATTGCGATCTTATAACCGGATCCCAGATCTGTAAATTCCCGGATTGCCTGTAATCGTTTTTCTGCGGTTTCTTTTAACAGTGTGTTTTTTTTGTACATCAAAAATGCAAATGCATTTCGATTCGATCTTCCGACACGTCCTCTTAACTGATACAACTGGGACAACCCAAGCTGGTTGGCATCGTGAATGATCATTGTATTTACATTCGGAATATCTAGTCCTGTCTCGATGATCGTTGTTGATACCAATACATCGATCTCATGGTTCATAAATCCCATCATGATCTCTTCCAGTTCGCGTTCTTTCATCTGTCCATGTGCAAATGCAACTTTCGCATCTGGAAGCAATCTCTGTAATTCGGCTGTCACTTCTGCGATATTATTGACACGGTTATACACATAATATACCTGCCCGCCACGTGTCATTTCGCGGTAGACCGCTTCTTTGACCAGTTCTTCATTATATTCCATAACATATGTCTGGATCGCTCTTCGATCATGCGGTGGTTCTTCTAATACACTCATATCGCGGATTCCAATCAGACTCATATGCAAGGTTCTTGGGATTGGTGTAGCAGATAATGATAAGACATCAACATCTTTTTTCATTGTCTTGATCTTTTCTTTATGTGTCACTCCAAAACGCTGTTCTTCATCAATTACGAGCAGTCCCAAATTCTTATACTGCATGTCTTTGGACAATAAACGATGTGTACCGATCACGACATCTACCGTTCCATTTTTAAGTCCTTCGATCGTCTCTTTCTGCTCTTTTGCTGTACAGAATCTGGACATCATGCGTACGGTGATCGGGTAATCATGAAATCTCTGTGCAAATGTATTGTAATGCTGCTGTGCAAGGATCGTGGTTGGTACGAGATACGCCACCTGTTTTCCATTGTCTACTGCCTTAAATGCTGCACGGATCGCTACTTCTGTCTTGCCATAGCCAACATCTCCACAGATCAGTCGGTCCATGATCTTCTTGCTTTCCATATCCCTTTTCGTATCATCGATCGCATTTAACTGATCCTGCGTTTCATCGTATGGAAACAATTCTTCAAACTCTTTCTGCCATACAGTGTCCTTGTCATAGACATATCCTTCTTTTGCCTGTCTTAGTGCATATAACTGCACGAGTTCTTCCGCAATATCTTTGACCTGACCTTTGACACGTGTTTTCGTCTTCTTCCATTCATTTCCACCTAATTTATGAAGTTTTGGCTTTCTTGCATTTGCACTTGCGTATTTTGCGATCTGGTCTAGGGCTGATGCTAAAATAAATAAATTATCACCGCCCTGATATTCAATACTGATGTAGTCCTTTTCAACCCCATCTGTTGTGATCTTTTCGATACCGCGATAAATGCCGACTCCATGTTTTTCATGAACAACGTAATCACCGATATTGATATCTGCAAAACTTCGGATCTTTTCTCCTTGTTTTTTCTTCTCTTTCTTTCGGCGCTTTTTTTCTTCTCTTCCTTTAAAAATGTCTCCTTCTGAGATCAATACCCATTTGGCTGCCGGATATTCAATTCCTGTCAGAAGCTTTCCTGCTGTGACAACGATCTGCCCTGCTTCCACTCCGTATTTCAAATCCTTATCATAGGTCACAACCAAACCATTTTCTCTCAGATCACTGCTTAAACGTTTCGCTCTTGTAACAGATGGAGAAGCAACAACGATCCTGTAGTCCTTACTCTGATATTTGGTAAGATCTTTGACTAACTGCTCAAAACTGTTGTTATAAGACTGAATGGATTTTGTATCCATAAATAAGGTTCTAGCAACTCTAAAATCATTGATCTCAGCAGATAAGATTGAATAACACAGCATCTTATGTTTCTCAATCTGATATAAAATGCTCTCGTAATCTGTTACCGTATTTGCCTGTTTAGGCAGAAGATACCCACCTTCCAGACGACTTTTCATACTCTCTGAGAATTCCAGATAAAATGCATCTGCACGTTCTCTGATATGTTTTGGTTCATCCATATAGATCATGCTTTCTTCTGGGAAATAATCTAAGATGCATTCTGTATTTTCATAAAAATATGGGAGATAACCTTCTACTCCGATCAACATATGAAGTTCCCTTAATTCCTCACGAACACGGTCCATTTCTTTTCTTAGGCGGGCTTCCTGATCATATTTTTTTTCTTTTTTAAACTTCTGTGATAACTTCTCATAATCTTCTTCCATATTTCGAAGACCATGTTCAATCCTTGGCTGGTTTAAAATGATCTCTGATGCCGGATAAATGGTCAGAGTATCGACTTCTTCGATGGATCTTTGGCTTTCTTTATCAAAACTTCGGATCGAATCAATTTCATCTCCCCATAGTTCGATACGATATGGGCTTTCCTGCGTGTATGGGAAAATATCAATGATTCCTCCTCGCACAGCAAACTCGCCTGGAGCCTCAACAAATGGTGCTTTTTCGTAGCCTCTGGCAACAAATTCTTCTGCGACCGTTGCCTCTTCCAGTGCCTCTCCCATTTTGAACGTCATCTTATGGTTCTTGATATCACTTAATGGAACAACCTGATCCATCACCGCATCGATCGTCATCACAAAGGTTCCACATTTGTCATCCACGATCTTCTTGATCGCTAGCATACGGTCTCTTGCGATTGCATTTCCATGAACATCGGCTGTATAAAACAATGGATCTTTTGCCGGAATATACTGAACCTTTTCTCCAAAGAAATGACTTGCCTCGACCCATTGTCTTGCTTTGTTCTCGTCTGGTACGATGATGATCTTAAATTGCTTTTTCTTATGATTTCCGATCAGACTGGTCAGATGCCATTTGGCTGTATCGGTGCATCCTGATACAAGAACCGGACCACAGTAATCTTCGATCTCATCTTTTAATTGTCTGTATACCGAATCGTCTTTTAATATATGTTCTAACACTTTCTATCCCTACTTTTTCTTATTGTGGCGGTTCATCGCTTCTGTGATGTCGCCCATAACGATCAGCTGTACTGCATCGTACACTTCATCAAAACGTTCCGCAAAGATTGCCTGTTCTTCTTTTGTAAAATGTCCTAATACATAATCTGCCAGATCATATCCTTTTGGTTTCTCTCCAACACCGATCTTCACCCTTGGAAAATCCATACTTCCTAAATGACTGATGATACTTTTCAGTCCATTATGTCCCCCTGCACTTCCCTTTCTTCGGATACGCAGTCTTCCAACATCAAGGTCGATATCATCATGAATAATGATAAAATCTTCTGGCTCTAATTTATAGAAATCCATGATTGGACGAAGACTTTCCCCGCTTAAGTTCATAAATGTCTGTGGTTTCACAAGAAGGACTTTTTCTCCTCCCATATAACCAGTTCCGATCAATGCCTTGTGTTTCCCTGTATTTATACTTATGCCTTCTTTGTCTGCAATATAATCAAGGGCTTCAAATCCAATATTGTGTCTTGTGTTGTCATATTTCTTTCCCGGATTCCCCAGTCCGACGATTACTTTCATAAGATATCTCTCCTTTTTCCATAGAATCTATAAAACTGACAAACACCCGGAAATCAATGGATTCCCGGGTTGTCTTTTTCTTTCTTAGTTATAGTATATCCCAATTTACAATTCTCAGCAAGATTTTTTCTAGTTATAATGCCTGAAAGAATTCTCTTGTCTTATTTACCTTCTTCATCAATGTATCAAACTGTTCTGGTGTCAGTGACTGTGGTCCATCACATAATGCTTTGGCTGGATCATTATGAACTTCTACCATTAATCCATCGGCCCCAGCTGCGATCGCTGCTAATGCCATTGGCTCTACCATATCTCTGATTCCTGTTGCATGAGATGGATCTACCATGACTGGAAGATGGGATTTCTTCTTGATCATAGGGATTGCAGAAAGATCTAATGTATTTCTCATAGCTGTCTCGTATGTTCGGATTCCTCTTTCACAAAGGATTACATTTTCATTTCCACCTGCCATAATGTATTCTGCACTCATTAACCATTCTTCGATCGTTGCTGCAAGTCCTCGTTTTAATAAGATTGGTTTGTTGATCTTTCCTAATTCTTTTAATAATTCAAAGTTCTGCATATTTCTTGCTCCAACCTGAATCAGGTCCACATCTTCGAATAATGGAAGATGACTTGCATCCATGATCTCTGTAACAACTGGAAGTCCTGTTGCTTTCTTAGCTTCTAATAATAATTCTAATCCTTCTCCATGAAGTCCCTGGAAAGAGTATGGGGAAGTTCTTGGTTTGAAAGCTCCTCCTCTTAATAATCCTGCACCAGAATTCTTCACATCGTTTGCGACTTCTGTGATCTGTTCTTTTGTCTCAATAGAACATGGTCCTGCGATCACCTGGAAGTTTCCACCACCGATCTTTACTCCGTTTACATCAACAACTGTATCGTTTGGATGGAATTTTCTGTTGGCCTTCTTGTATGGCTCCTGAATACGCTGTACATTTTCAACGATGCTGTTTGCCATGATATGACGCATATCTACAACAGATGTATCTCCCACTAATCCAAGGATCCTTGTGTTAACACCTTCGGATTCGTGGATTCCCAGTCCCTGCTCTTCCATCTCTTTCTTTAATGCGTTGATCTTTGCTTCTTCTGCCTGTTTCTTTAAAATAATAATCATGATGTTCGTCCTTTCCTGGCAAGTCGTTTCTATCTTGCTTCTCTGGTGCGGCCTTTGTTTCTTTGAGTAAAAAGAAAAGGCATGCACTCTGTTGCAAGAATGCATGCCTTAAATGTTTTACTCTGTCGGTTTAAAGTGACATAAGTTTTGGCGATGATTCATTGCAACAAAAATAGTCAGGATAAAAATAATAACCCTGAAAGCTAAAGTAATAAAATGTGCAATTATTCATCTTACTTGTTGTCATCTTAGTTTCTCCTTGTTTTGATGTTTTTACGATACATGAAATTTTTTTCTGTGTCAATAGATTTATAGATGTTTTTTATAAAATCCATAGACCGTATTTATGATTTATTTTATGAATTATAAAATTTATTTTTTGCGCACTGCAAGAAATGATGCGATCAATGCTGTGATCGGTACTGTTAATACAACACCAAGACTTCCAGATAATCCTTGCATGATCTCAATTCCGATCACATAAGAGTTCGCTAACTGTCTGTAGCTTAGGTCATATGCGTAATTGATCACTAATGTTGTCATTGCACCGCCCACATAAGCAAAAATCAGTGTATTCGTCATCGTTCCCATCATATCTCTTCCAACATTGATTCCTGATACAAAAAGTCGTTTCATGGACAGTGTTTTGTCTGTTTCATAAATTTCCTGAATCGTAGATGCAATGGACATACCAACGTCCATGACGGCTCCTAATGCTGAAATGATGATTCCGGCAAAAAGCAATTCTCCGATCTTTATCTTCGTATTTTGTCCGACATAGTTCAATGCTTCGATATCCGATACATTATATCCTGTGATCCCTGCTGCTTTTCCAAATGCCATCGCTGCCACTGCTGCGATCACGACTCCGATCGCTGTTCCAAGGATCGCAGACACTGTTTTGCTCGAATATCCACCAAGAAGTCCTAATGTTACGATCGTTGTCAACACTGCTACAATGATCGTCAACACGATTGGTGAAATTCCCCGATACATCATCGGGAACATGATACCAATGATACATGCAAACGCAAATACAAGGCTCAAAATAGCATAAACGCCTTTCTTCCCGCCGATCGCACATACCACTGCCGCAAAGATCAACACAAATCCATAGATTGCCATGGTACGATCCTGACTATATACGGTAAATCCTGTATTTGTTCCACTTTTATTTACGATCACAATGATCCTTGCTCCTACTTTACAGTCAGCTCCAAATAAAGTTCCGCTTGGATTGATTGCCTGTTTTTCTTTTCCTTTGTAGGTTCCCGTTGTCATTTTAACCAGAACTTTCTGCGTTCCATAACGACTTCCGTCTTCTGCAAGATTATCTTTAATGATCTTTGTTACAACTGCTTTTTCATATTTTTGTCCTTTATAAGATGCCAATGGCGTTTTCTGAAACTGATTGCATTTGACTATGATCCCTGCAAATAAACACACTGCTATTGCGAGGATCAAGATTTTTTTCCATGATACTGCTTTTTCCATAAGTTGTCTTCTTTCTATAAATCGTAGCCTTTTATTTATAAAGAAAAATCAGAGAATGCCTGTGTCCGGATCTATCATTCCGGGCGCAGGCTTTTGCTCTGTCTGATAAATTAAGTTACGACACTAATTCTTTATCATCTCTATTTGATTGTTGCTTTTTTGGCTGTGCTGTAGGCTCCATAAATACGTTTTCCATTTACTGTTTTGTAAGAACGGACTTTTACGTAATATTTTTTCCCTTTTTTCAGACCTTTGATCTTGTAAGATGTTGTTGTTTTTGCTTTTCTTACTGTCTTTTTACCTGTAAATTTCTTGTTTGTAGAATATACAACTTGATATCCTGATGCTTTCGTATTCTTTTTCCATTTGATCGTTAGCTGTTTTTTGATCTTATTTACTAAAGAGATACTCTGTTTCTTTGGTGTTACAGTCACTGTAACTGTTTTAGACGCTGCTTTGTAGTCTGTAGTTTCTGCTGCTTTCACTGTGATTGTTGCAATTCCTGGTGCTTTCACTGTTACTTTTCCATTAGCATCTACTGTTGCAACGGCTTTGTTTGATGTTGTGTAAGTGAGTTTACCATTTCCATTTGTTTTTGCATTTAATTTGAATGCTTTGGATGTTTCACTCTTCTTATAAGATGCTGTTGCTGTGATCGTCTGGTCTTTTGTCTGTACTGCTGTTGTATCATCTTTCTTTGTTGTATTTGAGTTCACATCATCTTTTTTGGTATCTTCTGCTTTCTTCACAATCTTATATGAAGATGATCCGTCTAATACTTTTCCTGTGTCCGCATCGTATGTTGTAACTTCAAAAGAGTCATCTGTTACATTGACTACAGAATAACTTGGTGTCCATGTCTGGCTTCTCTCAGAAATGAAATCCTGTTTTGCTGTGATCAGATTGTAGAATTTAGATCCTGTTGCTGAGTTTGCTTCTAAATATACAGTTCCTTTTGGATTTACAACCGTTCCACCTTTTGTTGTATCAACGATTTCGTAGCAGTTGTTTTCTTTTGCGTAATTTGCTGTATTTTCTGTTTTTGCGAATTTATCATGTGCCTGCCCATCACTCTGTAACTGATATGTTCTGGAGTATGTATGGTCATGTCCCTGAAGTACAACATCAATATCATATTTATCCATTAATGGTGTTAACTGTGTTCTTAAAACCATTCCGTCAGAATCTGAATGATCATATCCTGATCCATAAATGTCCTGGTGGAACATTACAACTTTCCATTTTACATTTGGATTTTCTTTGATCGCTTTACGCATAACATTTTCGTGAGTTGCACAGTTGTAATTGTTTGTGTCTAATACGATAAATAATGTATTTCCATATGTGTAATAATAGTCTGTTCCTGCTGCTGTCTTTCCTTCTGTATACTTTGCTGTATTTCTATATCCACTTGTATCAAATGCATTTGGATTGTTGTAATGCATCTCATACTGTGCTGATCCAGAATCGTGGTTTCCGATCGTTGTTGCTACTGGAAGAAATCTTAAAGCATCTGCTCCAAGGTAACCTGCATACTGTTTTTCATTGTTATTGTTATTTACCTGATCTCCTGCGGATGCAACAAAACTTAGATTTGGATTCTGTTTTACCGCATTATTTAATACGTTGTTCCAGTTATAACTATCATTTCTTGCTGCATAGTTATTATCTTTCATCGCATCTCCTTCAGTACTTGTCTGTCCCGAAGATGCTCCGATCTGAGGATCTCCTACATATAAGAAAGAATAATTTTTAAATGATTTTGTAGAATATTTCTGTACATCCTGATATTTTCCGTTCTGGAATACCTGATAGTAGTAAGTTGTATTTTCTTTCAGGTCATTTACAGATGCTTTGTTTGAATAGTACTGAACACCTTCGATCGCTACTGCCTGTGTCTGTTTTCCTTCGACTTCTTTTGCATCAGACATATCTTCTTTTGTTGCGATCTTAACTTTTGGTGTTTCTTTTGTCTTGCTGTAGTATGCAAAATTAAGCTGTGATTCTGTCGCTCCTGGTGTTAGGGATACATTTTCATAGTTTGTACTGTATTTATCCCAGTTTGCTTTCCATGTGGACCAGCTTTCTGTTTTAGAAGCAGATGCATCATTCCAATGTTCTGTCGCTGCGCTGACTGTTGATGAAAGGATTGGAGATGCCATCATAACTCCGCCTGCTAACATCATGGCTGATACAGTTGCTTTTGCTGCATATTTTTTTGCATTTCTTGCTATGTTTCTGCGAATTGTTCTCACAATAAGATCCTCCTTTAATATAGTCAATCATTCTCTGTTGTGTTTAACTATAAACTTATGAGATTAAGGAAAGGTACATGGGAATGATAAGTTTTTGTAAAATTTTTTAATTGTATGACGGGAATGTGTCGAGTATTCATAAAAAGATAAAGAAAGATAGCGGTACGAAAAACGAATTCCATTGACGGATTTTTTGCAAAACGCTGATCCGCCAAC
>OFMB01001410.1_pt1 | contig 11354 bp, 10 predicted proteins | sample 1541111 | NCBI WGS metagenome assembly OFMB01 (sample SAMN04209241, study PRJEB22552) | human gut metagenome | biome: gut; material: feces | host: Homo sapiens | place: USA: Oklahoma
GTGTCCCTAAAGCGGTAGGCATTCCATTTTTCCTCGGTGGTTGTGCCGTCCTCATTCTCCACCTTGTCCGTCACTTCGATAGTGGTGACATCCGACATGATGCCCGTTCTTCGGGGATAGACTTCATCGAAGATAACCACCTGCTCGACGGCTTCCTCGGTAGTCATATCAGGATAAGCGTCAATGTAAGGAGTGCCTTCGGGAAGCATCAGCCTGCGCTGCACCACGCCGTTCACAACCACGGTCTCGTCAACCGGACGGTAGCCAGATGGGATATTCTTTGTTGAACCAAAAGCGTAGATACGGGTGGCATAAGTGGACCGGGATTCTGACTGTGACATTTCCTGCACGTTTTTCCCGATTTCGAAATCCACCGCATCGCCAGACTCACAACGCCCGAAATGGATGATGTTTTCAGTCACCCAACATTCGCAATCCCATTTCTTTGCCATCTCAAAACAAGCGTCAAGGATGTTGATGTTGTCGTAAGTCATCAGTAGCGCCTTATTCTCTACAGTGCTGTCAATGGAGAAAACAAAATCCTGTCCTTTGTATGTGTAACCAAGAGCCTTCAAATTTCTAAGGACTATACCGGCTTGTACGTCAAGCGGGGCGGTCAGGTTCCAGGACGCCTCCTGTCCGGCCGTTTCTGGGGTATATTTGAAGATTTTGTTTTTCCATTTCCAGTAGTAGGCGTCAAGTCTTAATTCGTAATCGTAGCCGGCGGTATTGGTGTTGAATGCGGGCTTCTGCAAGTCGCACACCTCGAACAATCCGAAGTTACATTCCACGTATGAGCCAAGTTTGAAATATATGGGATTCTCTAAGGAGAACTTTAACATGATGTAGTCCTCCTTCATCAGAGTGAACTTACGCTTGCAGCCTTCATTAATCAAAGTTGTAAGCTGGATAGCACCGGATATGTCTTTGATGTCGATTTGTTCCATGTCTTCAAAGTTCGGGGATAAAAAAAAGAGTGCCCAATTTTGAGCACTCACATACACGACAATAAAACCAATGTCGTGAATTAGCTTCTGTTTGCCGGATTTGGCTCGTTAAACTTGGCTGAAATTTTTCCGAAAGTTCGGTCTAAACTCTGTGCGTAAGTGACACTCTTGCCAGTATAAATAAGATGGTAAACCTCGCTACTATTAGCAGGAATCTGAATATCAACCACACCTTTATACAGCTCATCAAAGAAAGCTTTCTTCTTTGCTTGATAATCAGACTGAGAATTACTCTCGATAGTGAACGAAAGAGTTATTTCCCTCTCATCGACTTTAGGATTATTGATTATTACCCGTTTCCCATGTTCAAGTCGGCTTTTGTTCTCAATAAAATCCTTCATGGAAGCGGATGCCCCAATAACATCAAGAAACCCCTCTCCCATTCTCACACCCCATGTTGTATAAGCGTTTTCGCCATTAATTAATAATTCATCCATAGACTATAATTTTGCTGTATTCTTTTTAACTTCTGCTATATCTCTTTGCATCTGTTGAATAGGTTTGACGATTGCCCCTGTATTTTCTGAAATCTGTACCAATTCAAGATAGGATTGCGCTATCAAATCCCGCGTATCATCAGCAATATTTCTTGTTTCCGTATTTATGGAAAGTAGAGCATCTGCTTTTACTGCCAGTAGATTAAGTGATTGAGATTGAATAATATTCTGATTTTTTATTTCTTCTCCTGCAATCTGCAATGCTGTAAACCGCCCGTTCAACTCTTCGCCGGTATCTTGAGACATGGTTTGGGAACCTTTGCTGCTTGCAGACTGGGAAGCTGCTTCCTGTGAAATCTTGTCATATCCGGTTGCTGCGGCAAGCTCGTCACGGAGCTTCATGGCTTCGTCCACATAACCCATGTATTCATCCATCAGCTCCTTACGCTCATTATTGTCAAGCGTACCATCATCCTTCATGGCTTCACCGAATTTATCATACCATGTCCTCAGTTTGTCACTAAACTGTTCACCGATGGCATTTGACAGCATCGCCTGCATGAAATATTTGGATATGTCATCAGCAAAATCCTCCGCACTCTTCTCCATATCCATCAGACTGCTTATAAAACTGTCATACATGGAATCGAATGACATTCCGATCAGGCCCTCATAAAGACTGTCGGTCAGTTCTTCCAGTTTTCCTGCCTGCTCTATATAATCATCCAGCTTGTCGGTAACACGCTCACCGTAACCTCCCTTACCGGAAGATTCCATGATATCCCATAACCATACGTCCGACCGTAGAGCCTTCATCTGTTCGGGGGTCAGATTCCACAAGGAATCGGTGCCGGAGAAATCCTGCATGCCGGTAGCTTTTCTTGCGTGTTCCAGCATTTCATCCGTCCATTTCAGATAATGCTGCCAGCTGCCGTGGCTTTTATGATATCCGGCTTGCTCCTTTGCTATTTGCAGATAGTTTTTATTGACTTCCTCCTGATACTTTACAGCTTCCCTGTAAGATTCAACCGATTTCATTCCCTTGCTTGCCTTCATCTCGTCAGTCAGATCCTCGATGGCCATTTGCAAAGTTTCATTCCTGTCCGTCAGCCTGTCTATCGTTTTCTGTACTTCCTTGGAGTTTCCACCTATTCCAAACAAGGAGTTGAAGCCTCCGAATGAGATTGCGTTCAGGATGTTTCCTATGCCGTTCCTCAAAGACTTGCCGATTGTGACAAACAAATCCCCTGACAAGACATCACCGATAATTCCACTGACAGCGTTCAGAACAGCATCAAGCAGACCACCGACAAGATCACTTAATCCGTCTTTGAGTACGTCAATGATGGACAGAATCCATCCGACAATGGGGACCTCCTTAAGAGATTCTGACGTTTTTCCTATGACATCCTTGAATCCGTTCACGGTTTTGATAATTCCGCTATATGCGTTATACAATCCACCGGATGAAATCTGCTGCAAGCCTCCCAACAAATTTTCCATGCTTGCTTTCAGTATGGTGGCAGTATCAGTCACATTACGCTGGGCCTGATTGGCGATATCAGTCTGTGTCTTCACATTGGCGGATGCAATGTCAGCATTCTGCCGTGCTGTTTCAAGAGCGTTTGCTGCGGCTTGTTTCTCACTTTCCGTTCCGCCCTTCTGCGCTTTGGTGTAATCATCCTGTGATTTCTTTAGTCTTTCCAAAGCAGCTGTTTCAATCCCTATGGCACTGATACGATTCTGTTCTGCTATTTGATAGGCTTTTACATCCTCTCCAAGTTTCTTGAAGTTGACTCCACTTGTACCACCCAAAGACTTTTCCATCTGGCTGATGGCGTCAATCAATGATTTCTGGCTTGCCTGATCGGAGTTCTTGAACTTGTCAGTCCGTACATATTTTTTCGCTTCGTCCAAGGCGGGCTTTATCATGTCGGAAAACATGGAACCAAACTCACCGAACACAGTAACCCAATCTATATTGGCTTTTATGGCTTCTGTTTCCTTGTTCTGTATGGCAACATCACGTTGTTTCTCCAGTAACTTTACTTGTGCACTATTAACACCGTTTTCTTCCTGTGCTTTCCTTATTTTTTCCGCATACTCTTGGGCGATAGCCAATTTCTGCTGCTGGAACGTGCCATATTCTTTCAAGTAGTCGTTCAAAGCCTGTTGTTCGGCTTTCAGCTGTCCTTCAGTTACATCGGAAATATCTTTATCTCTCATACTTTCGGCATTGGTATAAGCTTCTGAAATTTTCTGTGCCTGCTTGTCGGTCAGCTTACCGTTACCGGCTTTGCTCCATTCTTCCTCCTGTTTTCTTATCGCATCAATCTGTTTCTGATAATCAAGGTCAATCTGTTTCAACTTCTTTTCCGTGCCTTCTATCATCAGGTTGATTTCATCCTGTTGGTTCTGACGGTGAAGTGAAAGAAGTTGTTCGGCTGTCTTTTTTTGTTCTTTTTTTTGCTTTTCAGCAGCTTTTTCCTGCTTGGTCAAAGAACTACCAGTAATACCGCCCAAATTTTTATAGGCTTTTTCAGTTGTTTCTACTCGTTTCTTAGCTTCTTCATACAGCTTTGAAGTAAACTTGGATTTATTCTTTTCTATTTCAGAAAGTTTCTTCTTAGCATCATCCCAGTCTTTCTTCGCTTTCTCATAATCCTGCTTGTAAGTAGTAGGGGATTTCTTTTTAGCCAACGCTCCATTAATTGAAGAAATAACACTTTCTAAATCTCCCCCTTTAACCATCATCCCGTTTACAACAAAACCATTGCGTTTGGATGCAGACGATTGAGCAAGTTTCAATTCCGTTTCAAGCTTCTCCTTAGAATAGTTTTTAAGATTGGATTTGTAAGCGGAAATATTATCATCGAACATGTCTTTCTGATACTTTTTTAAAAGTTCAGAGTTTTTCTCCATTTGCTCACGCACCTGTACGTATGACTGATTACCAGAAAACATTTTCCATATTTCTTTATCGGAATCAGACATATTCTTCCGTAAATCAGGATTATCAAATAGCTGCAAATATCTCCGTTGGTTAGTAATCGTTTGTTTTAGAGCATTATAATCATCTCTCCTGCCTTGAACAGAACGCCTTGAATCTTCTTCGTTTATTTTTTGCTTCAACTTTAAGATATCCTCCAACTTTAGCTTTTCAATATCGTATTGTTCGAAAATTTTAGGATATTCTTTACGAAGTTCTTCTAATGATTTTTGCCGAGTAAGAGTAGCCAAACTCTCATCACGAGCAGCCGTCAATAATTCTTCGATTTTCAGCTTGTGTTCCTGTTCTTTTTTAAATGCTGCATCTTTAATGCCGTTATATTCTTTTTGAGCACGGGCGGCAGCAGTTGTACTATCAGACATTGCCCACATTGTAGTAGCAAGCCCACCGATAACGACAGTTAAAGCTACATAAGGATTGGTAAGCATTGCAGCGTTTAAAGCTAACTGCGCTTTTCGTGCCAATAAACGGGCATTGGTAAGTCCAATCTCCACAAGAGTATGTTTACTTTCGGCAGCAGTAACAAGCATCACTGCGGTCCGGTATGTACCATAAGTAACCACTAATCCAGCCAAGATTCTACCTACTGTTTCATAATTCTGAATCAACGAAGTTGTCATTTGAATACCGTCCATGATAACACTTTCCGACTTTGTTCCCAATTCGTTAAACACGGAATCCAAAGCATCCTGCATCATAGACAACTGACCATTGATAGTCTTTGAAGCATTCTCAGACATATTATAGAACTTACCACCTGCGGAAGTTGCATCAATGAATGCCTGTTGAACCATTTCAGCGGAAACAGCACCTTTGGACATTTCATCTTTCAAAGTTGCGATAGATTTTCCGGTCTTTTCGGAGATAATCTGTAACGGGTTGAATCCAGCGTTTATCATTTGATTCAAATCCTGCCCCATAAGTTTACCCGCTGCTGACATCTGTGAAAATGCCAAAGTCAGCGAATTGAACTTACTGGATTCCCCCATAGAAATATCACTAATGGCTTTCAAGTATTTGATAGTGTCTTCTGCTTGTATGTTAAATCCAAGCATCATCTTTTCTGCTCCAACCATATCTGACATAGTAAGTGGAGAAATCTTAGCCAGCTCCTTGATTTGCGGAATCAGTTGTCCTGCCATATCCTTTCCAACCATAGTCTCAATAGCGGTCTGCATGGATTGAAATTCTCCACGAACACGAATCATTTCAGAACCTAATGCCTTTAATACTCCAGCACCACCAATAACCGCCAATGCTTTCTTCCAAGAAATAGCGATACCGTTGTTACTTTCTACGATTTCCTTAGCATTATCATTGTAAAAGGCGTATTCATCCCGAAGCTTCTTTACTGACAGACGTGCTTCTGCCTGTTGCTGGGTTAATCCAAATAAAGCTGCCTTTTCTTCATCAAGAGCTTTGCGGGCAGCATTGTATTCTTCTAACTTGCTATTTGCTGATAACGGATTCCTTTTCAATGCTATACGATAAGCATCCCCAAGTCGTTTTACATCCGCTTCAATATCCTTAACTACCGCTTTTTGAGCAAGAATCTTCTCTGTGAATCCATTCACGGCCTGGGAAGCATCGAAGATTTTCCTTTTGAATCCCGTTTCCATCTCCGCTCCAGCTTTGGCTGCATTAGTCACCAACTCATCCAATCTTTGGTTGGATGCAGCAAGTTGGGCATTCAAAGCCTTGAAAGCAGCAGGAGACTGCGTGCCATCCATGCTCATTAACTCCTGCTTTAATTTTGCAATTTCATTACGAAGTCTTACAACTTCTTCCCAGTCACTACCTATCTTAAAATATAATTTTGACATATCTATTTCTTTTTCCTACGATTAGCCAATTCCTTACCACTGATTCTATTCACCTTCTGACCACCATATACTGCGCGTAATTTATCCCGTTGCATCATCAGCAGATTCCGATAAGGGATAATCTCAAACACTTCTGTATAACTCAGATGCAGCGTGTCAATCAAATGGGCTATCTGCCCGAAGAACGTTGTGTTTCCTACTGTTTCGGTTTTGCTGCCAGCATCGACACGTTCCTCATCGAGCTGACACACTGAAAAGCCGAAATATCCATCATAGAGAAACAGACTTCCAAGGCATCTTTGACTTCTTCAAAAGTGCCGTTCTCCAATTCTTTGACCAAACTATCATTCCCGCAGATGAAGCATGAAATACCTTTCAGCATATCTTCAGTAGCTTCAGGAAGCTCTTTAATAGCTTCCATGACATTATCTCCAGTCATGCCGATATTGGAAAAATGATGAATGGCACGACAGATAATTTTAATTGTAGGAGGTTTAATGGTATAAACCATCCCTCCTATCTCCACATTCATGAAATCCAGCCCTAACAAAGCATCAGAAACCGTTTTTGCTGCTTGATTCATATTCTTAAACTAAAAGGGGGAATGGTATATATCCATCCCCCGGTTATCACTCTTGTGCTTTTACCAATGTTATCTCTTTTTTAAGAGTGGTATCAACTTCAGAAGGAGTGGTTTTAATATCTCCTGACTGAGTGACGTACCCCACTTTCGACACTTCATAGTGAACGGTAGCCCCAGCATTCACCTGCTTTGACTTGACCGTTGCACCGTCCAGCTTTACGGTCGCATCGGAAGGAGTAGGTACAATGGTTACTGTAGTTCATGCCTGCAAAGCTTTAATCTGCCCTTCTTCATAGTTATACTCAGAAGAAACACCTTCGATTCCCGGTTCCTGCACCAAGCCTTTTACAGCGATTGCAATTGCCTTATCCGTATTGGCTTCACGGGAAACAATACGGCATTTTGGGAAGATGAACCAGACATCATCATCGGTCAGACAGAACAATGCTTTGTTGATAATAACTTTATCCAAAGCACGCTTCCAACCTACATCTTTAGATGTTGCCTGAATAACATCGCCACCCATGAACGCTTTCTTGGTCTTCCAGTCATATTGTCCGATAGAGAAAGCGGGCGATACTTCTCCCGGCACATCATCGTAACGGTAATTCTTTCCCGTTAATTGGTTCTTGTACCCAGTGACGGAGGCTTCCGTTTCCTCAATCTGCCACGTTTCCCCGTGTACATTCAAAACCTCATCTTTCGCTTTGATAGCGGCTTGAATCAAAGTCTTTGCGATTTCGGGGGTAATGTCTGCCGTTACCTTATCAATATCGGCAAACAAGATTCTTTTTATTCCTACTGCTGAAATCATAATCTTATAGTTTTACATTTATTACTTCAAATAAAATTCTCACATTCACGTAATGGCATTTCAAAGCTGCATCCGCTTCCGCGCCAATTGATTCGATAGAGTAACGATAGGTTGTACCGTCATAGGTGCTTACTACATCATCAAGCAGCTTGTCAGCCTTTCTTTCAAGTTCGTTAAGCCGGATTGTGTTCGCTTCATTCTCGCTTAAATTGGGTACACATAGATTCACTTCTGCAAAAGATTTCTTCCAATACTTTCCCGGCTGTTGTTTCTTCGTGTGGATGACAATCCTTTCGGACTTCAATTCACCCGTCAGCGTTTCACCATCAGGCACTATATCTATTCCGAAAGCCTTGCAGTCCCGATAGAGAATGTTTCCTATGTCGGTAGTTACTATCATTCCACAATCTCCCAATCTTCTGCAAATACATCACTGATAGACGGAACCCATGAATCAGCGCGTCCGGTATTCTCGTTGTAGATAAGACACTGGCTTGTATAGTCAATAAATCCCTTACCTTTCAGAATAAGGTCTTTTGCCGATTGGGGAAGCGATTGCATCTTAGGGATGATGTCGCTTTCGATATGAGCTGGCACTTGTTTGAATACCATCAAACCTTTACCGTTCCAACCACTTCTACGAACAGTCCCACCTTGTTTTAACACTTCGATAGCATCACCGAAACAGATAGGAGTTTCTTTCTTGACTTCTCGATATGATTCTTCAAACAGTTCTTTGGGTGACCAACTTTCATAGCCATATTCAGTACGAGTGTGATATCCTAGTTTATAAGACTCATTCTCTTCTATTTCACTTTTTACCAAGCCTTTACTGCAAGCGTCACCCAATGTCATAGGTTCTGCTTCAATCTGTTTTGTTCCAATGTACTTTTTCATTTTTCAAATTCTTCTTTTAATCGTTTCTCCGCAAATAAAGCAGCACTACTCAAAACATCATACCCTTTAGATTCTACGAATGATGCGTATTCCGCTTCGTTTTTCAATGTCAAACCGTCTTTATTGACATCGTAATCATTGGACGTTCTCAAAGTGAGTGTATGGTCTTGATAATCCCCATGTTCCTCTGCGTACTTCACGGCTTCATCGCCTACATCAATCATCTTCTTTTCGACCTCCCATTCTCCTTCATCGAAAAAGGAGTCGACATCTGAGAAATCGAAATCTACATCCATAATTCCGAGTAGTTAAAGTAGTTTGTACTCTTTACCGTGTAGACTTCGCCTTGACCTCTTACGCCATCACCATCCATGCAACGTACTTCATCACCAGCCTTGACAGTAATTCTTTTCTCACATACTACATGATAATTCGGACGATACACAGAGCCGTTATCAGATGAAAACTCTTTGGTAGTGTTATCATCACAACGGCACTTGCATACTTCCTGCCAGTATTCACCACCGGTACCGGGAATAGGTCTGCCAAACTCATCCTTGTCCATCGGGGTGATAACTTTTACCTGCAATATGTGTGGGGCGAATATCATAAGAAAGTCACTTTAGGTTTGTTACCCAGTTCGTCTTTCAAACCGTACTGTTTACACAGAAATGAATAGTAATCCTTAATGCCTTGAATGTTCCAAGACATAGAAAAACCGCTTTCGCTGATGGAAGTGGCACGAAGCAATAGAGAGGGGATGAACTTCGCAATTGCCACCGACACCCGTGTTTGGCAATCCTCGTTCATCTCACCCCCTCCGCTTATCTTTGCGTTCAGACATATATCGAAAAGGTCAGCCTCCGACAAGTTAACGCTGAAGGTCTGAAACTTCTGTAATATATAATCGTTTACTGTCATGCGTTCATCTCACTCAAATCGAAGTTCACAATCAGGTTCGGGTTCGCAATCTGCGGAATCCATTCGGCTGTGTATTCCAGATAGCGACCATTGCCGTCCTTGTAACCTGAAATCAGCATATCGCCATCTGCCTGAGTGTAATTACGTCCCGGTACACCATCCACAGCTTCATAAGGAGTGTGGAAGCGCATATAACCGATTTTATCCTGCGGAAGCAGGGAAATACGACCATCTGCATAAATGGGGATATTCTTACCTGTTTGGTCTACCACATAATCTTCCTTGATTTCAATAGCCGGAAGTCCGATACCTGTAAAAATGGTAGAAGCCAGTTGCGAGGTGATAAGCCCGGTAGACATATACATTTCATTGCCTGTAAGCTGCATTTTGAACTTATCTCCAAATTCACTTGAACCGATAATATTCTTGATGAATGTGCCACGGCTCATAATCATCTTGGGGAATGTGCCGTAAATAGATTTCAGCTCATTCAGTTTCTGCTGCAAGTAAGTGACGAAATAGTCTTTATCCTCTGTGTCCGGCTTGATAAACTTAAACGGCAAGTCGATGTTCAATAAGTCAATTCCTCCGGCATTGTCGTCCTTGTTCTTCACGCTTGCTGCTCCAGTCATCAACAGAGAGCCTACGATAATGTCCATACGCTTGTGCGGTGCCAGCAATACCTGACGGTAATCGTCATAGATGAAGTCCACGATGTCACGCATGGCTGCTTTCTGGTCTTCCGGTTTGGCGGCATTATACTTATCTATCAAGTCCTGCAAGTCAGACAAACGGTCGATTGAGATTTGATAGCGGTCACCCAAATAGGCAATCTCACCATATCCGGAACCGATATTCCTGCGTTCACGGATAGGCTTTTCGCCATAACGGGAGTTGATGGAACCAGCCATCACGCCAGTAACCTGACCGATGTAGTCTTTAAATACACGAGTAGTAGTCCTACGGAAGCCCAAATACTGCTGCCAATAAATTGTGTCCTTTCTTGTCTTGAGGACACGCTGAATCACTGCATTTACAATGTTCGGGTCATTAAACAATGTATGAATAGTTAGCATCATATATTAGTCCTCCTTTCTTTATTTTGCCATTATACCTGCGTTTTTCAACGCTGTCAATAATCCGTTAAAGTTTTCTACCGACACCGTACCAGATGCATCATTCACTTTGGCTGCCTGCTTTACACCTCCAAAAGCAGAAGTCGTAGCTGCTGTTAAAGTATACTTGTTAGCTTGTGCTGCAACCCCATCCAATTTGGCTTTATCTTCCTTACTCATCAAACCGTCCTGACTAGAAGAAGCCTTAGGAATAGATACGGCTTCTTTTTCTTGTTTGACATCCAAAGCGTTAAACTGGAAGTGCGGCATATTCGCCTTGTCAATATCTGCGAAAGGCATTACCAGCTTGGTCGGTTCGATTTCAAACGCACGCATCAAAAGGGAAACCAATACTATGCCATCCTCTACCTGCTTCCTTTCATACAGAGCTGAATTTGCGATAACTTTGGGCGTTGTACCGTCTGCGGCTGTCGCTTCGTAAAGAACTGTTCCAGCTTCTAGATTTTCTCCAAAGTCTGCCGCTAACGTCAGCTTATCAAAAGCTTTGTCAGCCTTGTCAATAGCGTTGATTGTCGCTCCATGCGCACCGTTACCCAAGTGCATACCTTTGTAAGCCAAAGAACGTTTCTTGATTTTCAATGTGGTATTGGAGCCTGTTGTAAACTTCTCATATACTTCCACACGGATAGCCACTTGGGATGTTTTCTTCACCAAGTCAGCTGCAATCGGTGTGAATGAGGGCAAGTACGAGCCGACAACGAGGTTGGTTGTGTCCAACTTGTACGG
>OFMB01001425.1_pt1 | contig 11217 bp, 8 predicted proteins | sample 1541111 | NCBI WGS metagenome assembly OFMB01 (sample SAMN04209241, study PRJEB22552) | human gut metagenome | biome: gut; material: feces | host: Homo sapiens | place: USA: Oklahoma
GCTTTGACTACTTCGGCGACTCCCGCACCGTGGACGTCCACATCAAGCGCCTGCGCGAGAAGGTGGAAAACGTCTCCGACCAGTGGGAGCTCAAGACGGTCTGGGGCGTGGGCTATAAGTTTGAAGTCAAATGAAAACGATGTCTGCATCCCTGAAAAAGCGCTTTGGCAGTCTCTACTGGCAGCAGTTTTTCCTGACAGCCGGGATGGTGCTGCTGACGATGCTGCTGCTCGGCGTGTCGTTCTTTGCGCTGAGCTATAACTACACCGTCTCGGAAAAGCGCGACGAGATGAACGAACGCGCGAAGCTCATGGCCAGCGTCTCCGTCCCGTTTCTCGAGGCAGCGGACAGCGGCCAGTCGGACGATCAGGAGGAGAACCTGATGAGCATGGCGCGCGTGGCATCCATGGTCTCGAACGTCAACTTCCTCATCGGCGACGCAAACGGCAACATCCTGCTCACCACGGACGAGCAGTTCGTGAACAAAACGATTACCCTGCCCGCGGACGTCACGCAGCAGATCGTGAGCGAGGGCTGCTACGAGGGGCGGACGCGTCTGGGGTCCATGTACCAGCTCAAGCAGTACGTCGTCGGCGTCCCGGCGGTGGACTCGCAGTCCGGTGAGCTTGTCGGCATCATCCTCGCCGTGATGGAAAACCGCTCGCTCATGCAGATGTGGCGCTCGTTTATCGGGCTGTTCTTCATGACCTCGGCCATCATTCTGTTGATTGCCTTCGTCGTCAGCTCGCTGACGTCCATGCGCCAGATCCAGCCCATCCGCGAGATGGTGCAGGCCACGCGCGCCTACGGCAGCGGCGAGTTTGACGTGCGCATGCAGGACAGCGACCGAACCGACGAAATCGGTGAGCTGGCCGCGTCCTTCAACGCGATGGCGGATTCGCTGCAGGAAACGGAGCGCCAGCGCCGCGACTTCATCGCGAACATCTCCCACGAGCTGAAAACGCCCATGACGACCATCGCCGGCTATATCGACGGCATCCTCGACGGAACGATCCCGCCCGAACGCGAGCGGCAGTATCTGCAGATCATCTCCGACGAGAGCCGCCGTCTCTCGCGCCTTGTGCGCCGCATGCTCGACATCTCCCAGATTCAGTCGAAGGAGATGAAGAAGGAGGAGTTCGACCTCTGCGAAAGCATGCGCCTGGCGCTTCTGTCCATGGAGCAGAAGATCAACGAGCGCGGGCTTGACGTCGACGCCGACATCCCGGAGGACTCCGTCATGGTGCTCGGCGACAATGACCTTATCACGCAGGTGATCTATAACCTGCTCGAAAACGCCACGAAGTTCGCCACCCCCGGCTCAAAGCTCTATCTGGGTCTTTCCACCGGGGCGGAGACGGCGGTCGTGACCGTCCGCAACCACGGCAGCACCATCCCGCCGGAGGAGATCCCGCTCCTGTTCGAGCGGTTCCACAAGTCGGACAAATCCCGCAGCGCCGACAAGGACGGCTACGGGCTGGGGCTTTACGTCGTCAAGACGATTCTGGCCCAGCACAAGGAAAAAATCACGGTGACAAGCGAAAACGGCCTCACGTCCTTCAGCTTCACCGTCCACCTCGCGCAGAATCCGCGTAATTATTGAGAGGAAGCATGCCCATGAATGAGGACAACCGCGAAAACCGCAACTGCCCGGACGAGCCGCAGGAGATTGTCTCCTGGTACCGGTGCGACGACGAGCCGCAGGAGGTCGTGTGCAGCTATCAGCACGACGAGCTCCTCCCCGGCCATGCCCGACCGCAGAGCGCGCCCCCGCAGAAGCAGCAAAAGAAGAAAAAACGGCTCGGCCTGTGGATTTTCCTGGGCTGCCTTGCGGCGATTGCCGTCGCCGTGGGGATCGGGCTCGCCGTCTCCGGTGGGTCTGACGCGCCGGGCGGCGACCTTCCCGAGGACGGCTCGGCCAGCAGCATCATCGACATTTTTCAGGACAAGCAGACGAGCATCCCCCGCATCGCCGGCGACCCGTCCGTCCGCATGACCTGCGTCGATGCGCAGGGCGGCGAGCTGACGGCGCAGGAGGTCTTCGCCAAGGTCAACCCCGCCGTCGTCACGGTCATCGCCATGGAGGACGAGAGCAAGGGCACCGCCTCCGTCGGCACCGGCGTCATCATGACGGCGGACGGCTATATCGTCACGAACGCGCACGTCATCTCCGGCGGCAAGAGCTGCCGCGTCGCCCTCAGCAGCGGCGTGACGCTCGAGGCGAAGCTCGTCGGCTACGACGAGGAAGAGGATCTCGCCGTGCTCTATGCCGAGACGCAGACCGACCTCCCCACGGCGGAGTTCGGCAACTCAGACCTGTGCAGCGTGGGCGACACGGTCTATGCCATCGGCAACCCCCTCGGCGTGGAGCTGCGCGGGACGTTTACGGACGGCATCATCTCCGCCATCAACCGCCAGGTTGAGGTTGAGGGCAAGACCATGACCCTCCTGCAGACGAACGCCGCGCTCAACAACGGCAACTCCGGCGGCCCGCTCATCAATGCCTGCGGGCAGGTGATCGGCATCAACACGCTGAAAATGTCCGGCACCGGCAGCGACGAAAACGAGGCCACCGTTGAGGGGCTTGGCTTCGCCATCCCGATGGGGAGCGCCTGCTTCGTCGTAAACGACATCATCGCCTACGGTGAGTTCCGCGGGACGCCTTCCCTCGGCATCACCGTCACGACCGTCGCCGTCGGCAGCGGCACCGCGCTCGAGGTCTATTCCGTCATCGACGGCTCCGGCGCGGACGAGGCCGGGATGCAGGCGGGCGACATCATCACCGCCGCGAACGGCCAGACCATCCGCACGACGAGCGACCTCATGGCCGCGCGCCGCGGGCTCAGCATCGGTGATGTGATGCACCTGACGGTCGAGCGCGACGGCCAGACGCTGCGGCTCGATGTCGAGCTGCGCTCCGACCGCTCGTTTGACTGACCGGGGAGGAGCGCGATGGAATACCACATTCTCGCCCTCGGCGACGTGACGAGCGAGACGGGCGTGCGCCACCTCGCGCGCCGGCTGCGGGAGCTGAAGCGGCTCTGCGGCATCGACTTCACCGTCGTCAACGGGGAAAATATCTCCGGCGTCGGATTAACGCCCGAGCAGGCGGAGGATCTCTTCGCCGCCGGCGCCGACGTCATCACCCTCGGCAACCACACGTGGGGGCGCATGCAGATCGCCGACTACCTCGACGACTGCCCCTATATCCTGCGCCCCGCGAACTTCACAAACCGCGTCCCCGGCCGCGGCTGGGGCGTGTACGACTGCGGCCGCGTGCAGATCGGCGTGATGAACCTCATCGGCCGCTGTGACCTCGACTTCCACGCCGAGAACCCGTTTACAACCGCCGACCGGCTTCTCTCCGGCGGCGAGAAGCCCACGTTCACGCTCGTGGACTTCCACGCCGAGGCCACGAGCGAAAAGCTCGCCCTCGGCTACTATCTCGACGGGCGCGTGTCCGCCGTCTGGGGGACGCACACCCATGTCCCCACCGCCGACGAGCGCGTGATGCCGAAGGGGACGGGCTATATCACCGACCTCGGCATGACCGGGCCGATCGAGTCCGTCATTGGCATCCGCCCCGAGCAGTCGGTCGAGACATTTCTGGGTGGGCTGCCCGGCCGCTACCGCGCGGCGGACGGCCCCTGCAAGGCGCAGGGCGCGATTTTCACGCTCGAAAGCGATACCGGGCTCTGCACCGGTGTCGAGCGCGTCGACATCCGATAATAACAAACAGACAGAGAAGGAGAAACACACATGTCCGTAGAAAAAGTCCGGGCTTATCTCGAGCCCTTCGGCGTAGCCGACCGCATGCGCGAATTTGAGGTCTCCAGCGCCACCGTGGAGCTGGCCGCCGTCGCCGTCGGCGTCGAGCCGGCGCGCATCGCCAAGACCCTCAGCTTCAAGATCGGCGAGGATCCGATCCTCATCGTCGCCGCGGGCGACGCGAAGATCGACAACAGCAAGTATAAGCACTTCTTCGGCACGAAGGCCAAAATGCTCACGCCCGACGAGGCCATCGAGCGCATCGGCCACGCCGTCGGCGGCGTGTGCCCGTTCGCCCTGCCCGCGGACGTCAAGACGTATCTCGACGTGTCGCTCAGGCGCTTCGAGACGGTGTTTCCCGCCGTTGGCAGCGCCGCGAGCGCCATTGAGCTGACGTGTGACGAGCTCGAGCGCTGCTGCGGCGCAAACTTCGCCGCGTGGGTCGATGTGTGCAAGGCGTGGCAGAGTGAGCAGTAACATGGTAAAGGTTCTTCACGCGGCGGATTTCCACCTCGACAGCGCCTTCGGCGCGCTCCCCGAGGAGAAGGCGCGTCTGCGCCGCCGGGAGAGCCGCGGGATTCCCGCGCGGCTCGTCGAGTGGGCGAATGACCACGGCGCGCAGCTGATGCTGCTGGCCGGGGATCTCTTCGACTCCGACAATCTCTACGGCCAGACGGCGCAGGAGCTGGCGGACGCGCTCGGGCGCTTCCACGGGCGCGTGTTCATCGCCCCCGGCAACCACGATTTTTACGCCGCGCACGGCCCGTGGGGCGCGGCGGCGTGGCCGGAAAACGTCCACATCTTCACCTCCGGCCGCCCCGTCTGCGTGGACGAGCCGGAGCTGGGCTGCGCCGTCTGGGGCGCGGCCTTCACTGCGGCGGAGGAGGCGGACGGCAGCGCGCTCACGGCGGTGCGCTGCCCCGACGACGGGCGCACGCACCTGATGGTGCTGCATGCCGACCTCAGCGCGCCCGACAGCCGCTACCGCCCCATCACGCCCGCGCAGATCGGCGAGACGGGACTTTCCTACCTCGCCCTCGGGCACACGCACGCCTTCTCCGGTGTGCTGCACGCGGGGCGGACAACGTTTGCGTATCCGGGCTGTCCGGAGGGGCGCGGCTTCGACGAGCTGGGGGAGAAGGGCTTTCTCTTCGGCGAGGTCGGACCCAACGGGGCGGACATGGCGTTTGTCCCCTTCGCCCGGCGGCACTACCAGATTCTCCGAGCCGACGTCACGGATGCCGCACCGCTCGACGCCGTTGAGCGCCTGCTCCCGCTGCGGACGCAGGAGGACATCTACCGCATCATCCTCACCGGCGAGCGCACGGAGGACTTCTCGCTCACCGCGCTGCAGAGCTGTCTTGAGGATCGCTTTTTCCAGCTGGAGCTGCGCGACGAGACACGCGCGCCGGAGGATCTCTGGGCGCGCTGCGGAGAGGACTCCCTGCGGGGTCTGTTCCTGCAGGAGATGCACCGCCAGCTCGAGTCCGCCGCCCCGGAGGATCGCGCGGCCATTGAACAGGCGGTGCGCTTCGGCCTTGCGGCGATGGATCACCGCGACCTGTAAGGAGGACATTTGAAGCATATTCTCATGATCGGCACCGGCGGCACGATTGCCTCCGAGATGTCGCCCGACGGACTGACCCCGGAGATCAGCAGCGAGCAGCTGCTCGCCGCCGTCCCGCGCATCGGTGAGCTGTGCGAGGTCGACTGCCTGCAGCTCTACAGTCTCGACAGCACGAGCCTCCGCCCCGCGCACTGGCAGGGACTCGCCCGCGCCATCCGCGAGCGCTATGACGACTACGACGGCTTCGTCGTGAGCCACGGCACCGACACCATGGCCTATACCGCCGCCGCGCTGAGCTATCTCATTCAGGGCAGTCCCAAGCCCATCGTCCTCACCGGCGCGCAGAAGCCGATCTGGTTCGACGGGACGGACTCCAAGCGCAACCTCACCGACGCGTTTGTCTATGCCTGCCGCGGCTGCGGCGGCGTGCAGATCGTCTTCAATGGCAAGGTCATCCTCGGCACCCGCGCCCGCAAGACGTTTTCCAAGAGCTTTCAGGCATTTTCGAGCGTGAATTTCCCCGATCTCGCCGTGCTGCAGGACGAGCGCCTGCTGCAGTATATCCGCTGCAAGTCGCTCGAGCGCCCGGTGTTTTTCGACCGGCTCGACCCGCATGTCGGCCTGCTCAAGCTCATCCCCGGCGTGGAGGACGAGCTTGCTGCGTTCATGCTTGAGCGCTATGACGGTCTGATTATCGAGAGTTTCGGCGTCGGCGGCCTGCCGGACTACGAGGGCGGGCGGCTCGACGCGATTCTGCGCGGCGCGGTCGCGCGCGGCAAGATCGTCGTCATGACGACGCAGGTGCCGAACGAGGGCAGCGACCTGACCGTCTACCACGTCGGCGGGCGGCTCAAGAGCAGCATGAACCTGCTCGAGGCCTATGACATGACGACCGAGGCCGCCGTTGCCAAGCTCATGTGGATCCTCGGCCAGACCCGCGGCTTTGCCGAAGCGGAGCGGCTGTTCTACACCCCCGTCGCACGTGACATCCTCCGCCCCACGGCGGAATAAACACAAAAAACGGACAAAACGGATGGATGCACAAAATGTGCATCCATCCGTTTTTGATTTTTCCAAAGGGCTATGCCCTTTGGGAAAAATAGATTTCGCTCCGCTCCATGCCTCGGCCAGCTTTGCTGGCCTGCGACACTACGCTGCGCGCAAAGTGTTTTTTGCGGCGTACACGCCGCCGCAAAAATCGGATTGGATCTTTTTCGCGCCGCTGCGGCGCCGCGAACTCTGTGAGACTTTTTTATATTTTTTCCGGCAGGCTCAGATCGTCGCCGTCGACCCAGTCCTGTACGCGGACGACCTCGAACTTCTCCGGCGTCTGGCGGATGACGACGCGCTCGAGCCCGGCGTTGATGATGTGGCGGCGGCACATGGGACAGGAGGTCGCGTCCGAGAGGATCTCCCCCGTCTGGGCGTTGCGGCCAACGAGATAGAGCGTCCCGCCGACCATGTCGCGGCGGCTGGCGGAGATGATGGCGTTCGCCTCGGCGTGGACGCTGCGGCAGAGCTCGTACCGCTCGCCGCGCGGCACCTTCAGCGCCTCGCGGGTGCAAAAGCCCATGTCCACGCAGTTCCTGCGCCCGCGCGGCGCGCCGTTATAGCCGGTGGAGATGATCTCGTCGTTCTTCACGATGATGGCGCCATAGACCCGGCGCAGGCACGTCGCCCGCTCAAGCACGGTCTGGGCGATGTCGAGATAGTAATTTTCCTTGCTGATTCGGTTCATAAGCACTCCTTATCGTTAATTGATTTCTTGCCTGCATTATAATATAATCCCCGCGCGTGCGCAAGCGTTTTTCTGCACAAAAGAGGGCATTATCGGGCAGAATTGGCGCATGGGCGGCGCTTCTCCGGCGCTTTTGACCGCGCGGAGCCGTCCGCGGCGGCGGATGGGGCGTCCGGCGGCTAAAAAACGCGTTTGGGCGGCTATGCTATGATCCCTATATCCCCCCAGCGGCGTAAAAATCCGTCCACTTTGCCCTTTACCTTTTCCGGCACGTTTGTTATAATAAAATACTATAGTATTGCCAATCACTGCGGCCGTCGGCCGCAATTTGAAAAAGGAAGGAGGCGTCCGGGGCGTGAAGTTTGAAAAGTGGCAGATTCCAACCGTCTCAACCGAGGCGGTGCGCCGGCTGACGGAGGCGGGATACCCCTACCTCGTCTCGGCGGTGCTCGTCTCGCGCGGGATCACGACCGCCGCGGACGCGGCTGCCTTCCTCGCCCAGGAGCACAGCCTGATCTACGATCCCCGGCTCATGCGCGACATGGACCGCGCGGTCGGGCGCATCAGCCGCGCCCTCGCCGACGGGGAGCGCATGGCCGTGTTCGGCGATTACGATGTGGATGGCATCACCGCGACGGTGATCCTCGTGGACTATCTGAAAAACCGCGGGGCCGACTGTCTGCACTATATCCCCCGGCGCATCGAGGACGGGTACGGCCTGTCCTGCGACGCCATTGCCGCGCTGCGCAAGAAGGGTGTGAGCCTGCTCATCACGGTCGACTGCGGCATCACCGGCGTGGAGGAGGTCGCCTTCGCCAGGTCCCTCGGCATGGACGTGGTCATCACCGACCACCACGAGTGCAAGGAGACGCTGCCGGACGCGGTCGCCGTCGTTGACCCGCACAGGCCGGACTGTTCGTATCCGTTCAAGCACCTCGCTGGGTGCGGCGTGGCGCTCAAGCTCGTGCTCGCGCTGGCCGGGCCGGACCGGGAGGAAGCTCTCGTCTCGCGCTACTGCACGCTCGCGGCCGTCGGCACGGTCGCGGACGTCATGCAGATGTCGGGTGAGAACCGCACGCTCGTCTCGCGCGGGCTGGCCTCGATTGACCACTCCGACTTCATCGGCCTGCACGCACTGTTGCAGGAGGCGGGGCTGTCCGAAAAGGCGGTGACGTCCGTGCAGATCGGCTTCGTGCTCGCCCCGCGCATCAACGCCGCCGGGCGCATGGGTGAGGCGGACAAGGCCGCCGAGCTCCTGCTCTCGTCCGACCCGGCAGAGGCCGCGCGCCTCGCGCGGGAGCTGTGCGCGCTCAACCGCGAGCGCCAGAGCGTCGAGCAGGAGATCTACGCGCAGGCGCTCGAGATGATTGAGCACCTGCCGGAGGAGGAGCGCTACGCGCTCGTGCTCTCGTCCGATGCGTGGCACCAGGGCGTGGTGGGCATCGTCGCCTCGCGCCTGTCGGAAAAATACGCCTGTCCGAGCTTCATGATCCACCTCAGCGACGGGGTGGGCAAGGGCTCGTGCCGCAGCTGGGGCGGCTTCAACCTGTTCGCGGCGCTCGAGTCGTGTCAGGATCTTCTGCTTGGCTTCGGCGGGCATGAGCTGGCCGCGGGCTTCACGATTGAGGAGGGCAATATCCCTGCCTTCCGCGCGCGGATGAACCAGTACGCGCGCAAGTTCTGCGGCGGGCAGACGCCCGTTTCCGTGCTGGACGTGGACGTCCCGATCCTGCACCCGGGGCGCGTCACGCTGCAGGAGGTGGAGGAGCTGCGCGCGCTCGAGCCGTACGGCGCGGGCAACAGCCGCCCGCTCTTCTGCCTGCAGGGGGCAACGCTCGACCGGGCGCAGAACGTCGGCCAGAACCGGCATCTCAAGGTGCGCCTGAGCAAGGGCAGCGCCCAGTTCGACGGGATTTTCTTCTCCGCGACGGCGGAGCAGTGCGGCTGCCGCACGGGCTGCCGCGTAGACGCGGCGTTTTACCTGCAGGTAAACGAGTTCCGCGGCAATCGCAGCGTCCAGATGCAGATTGTGGACATCCGCCCCTCCCTCTGCGGCAGCGCGCGGGAGGGCGAGTCGCTCCACCTGATGGAGCGGTGCATGGCAGGGGAAACGCTCCTGCCGAAGGAGGCGGTGCGCCTGCTGCCCTCACGCGAGCAGTTCGTGCGCCTGTGGCGCATGCTAGAGCGGACCGTCCCGAAAGAAGGGGTGCAGACGCCGTACCTCCCCTACATACGCGTGCTGGCCGAGGAGCTGCCCGGAGCCGAGCCGTTCCTGCGCGCGGCGTTCTGTCTGGAGATTTTCCGGGAGCGCGGGCTCGTTTCCCTCGCGCGCAGCGGCGACGATCTGACGCTGCGTCTTACGCGCGGGGACAGGAAAATATCACTGGAGGAGTCCGCCTATCTGCAGACGCTGCAGCGGACGCTCCACGCAACCCATTCAGGAGGTGATACGCAATGACCGTACAGGAGAGCTTTGACCATCTGGTTGAAACGGTGCGCGGGTACAACCCCAGCGCGAACTTTGACCTGATCCGGTCGGCTTTTGAATTCGCCGACAAGGCCCATGAGGGCCAGCTCCGCAAGGACAACTCGCCGTTTGTCACCCATCCGCTCGCCGTGGCGCAGATCGTGGCCGAGGAGCTGCATCTGGACTCGGAGTCCATCGCCGCGGCGCTGCTGCACGACACCATTGAGGACACCGCGGCCACGCATGAGCAGATCGCCGAGCTGTTCTCCCCCACCATCGCCAACCTCGTCGAGGGCGTCAGCAAGCTGACGCGCGTGCACTATACCTCCAAGGCCGAGGAGCAGATGGAAAACCTGCGCAAGATGCTCCTCGCCATGAGCAAGGACATCCGCGTCATCCTCATCAAGATCTCCGACCGCCTGCACAACATGCGCACGATGGAGTACCAGACCCCGGAGAAGCAGAAACAGAAGTCGTTTGAAACGATGGAGATCTACGCCCCCATCGCCCACCGGCTCGGCATGCAGAAGATGAAGTGGGAGCTGGAGGATCTGTCGCTGAAGTACCTCGACCCGGTCGGCTATCAGGAGATCGTCGAGGCGCTCGACGAGAAGGCCGCGGAGTACGACGGCTTCATGGCGTCCATCCACGACCAGATCACCTCCCGGCTCAAGCAGGTCGGGATCGATGGCTATGTCTACGGCCGCATGAAGCACCCCTACTCCATCTACCGCAAGATGTACACGCAGAACAAGTCCCTCGACGACGTGTTTGACCTGTTCGCCTTCCGCGTGATCGTCGACACCGTCGCCGACTGCTACAATGTCCTCGGCGTGATCCACGACCTGTATAAGCCTGTGCTCGGCCGCTTCAAGGACTATATCGGTACGCCCAAGCCCAACATGTACCAGAGCCTGCACACCACCGTCGTCGGCGAGAGCGGCATCCCCTTCGAGGTACAGATCCGCACGAAGGAGATGCACGAGGTCGCCGAATACGGCATCGCGGCACATTGGAAGTACAAGCAGAACGGACAGGGCGCGGGCGATGAGCAGAACTACGAGTGGGTGCGCCGCCTGCTCGAAAATCAGGAGGGCGCGGACGCCGAGGATTTCATCCACTCGCTGAAGGTGGACATGTTCTCCGACGAGGTGTTCGTGTTCACGCCGCAGGGCGACGTCATTAACCTCCCCAGCGGCGCGACGCCCATCGACTTTGCCTACAACATCCACTCTGCCGTCGGCAACCACATGGTCGGCGCGAAGGTGAACGGCCGGCTGGTGCAGTTTGACTACCGCCTGCAAAACGGCGATATCGTCGAGGTCATCACCGCCAAGACCGCCCACGGGCCGAGCCGCGACTGGGTGAAGATCGCCCGCTCGAGCAACGCCCGCTCGAAGATCCGCCAGTGGTTCAAGCGCGAGCACCGCGATGAGAACATCGTCAACGGCCGCGCCTCGTTCGAGTCCGAGCTCAAGCGCACGGGCGTGACGCTCAAGGAGCTGACGAATGAGGAAAATCTTCCGGGCGTTCTGAAAAAGCTCGCCTACAACACGCTCGATGACATGTACGCCGCCATCGGCTACGGCGGCGTGACGAGCCTGAAGCTCATCGGCCGCCTGCGCGAGGAGATCCAGAAGATTCTCAAGCAGCATCAGGCCGACCGTCAGGCGGAGG
>OFMB01001442.1_pt1 | contig 11139 bp, 10 predicted proteins | sample 1541111 | NCBI WGS metagenome assembly OFMB01 (sample SAMN04209241, study PRJEB22552) | human gut metagenome | biome: gut; material: feces | host: Homo sapiens | place: USA: Oklahoma
GAGCCTGCGACCGCAAGTCCGACTGCGCCGACCGTTAAAATCGTTTTTTTCATTTATGATCCCCCTTAAACGAGTTGAATACTGTATTAAAGTAAAGATATATATATATATATATCTAAGTCTAAAATAAATCTACGAGCCAAATTATACCACGATTTGAAAATTAGCGGCATATGTAATTATAGAAAAATGTAAAGAAAAAGTGGATAAAAAATGAAATAAATAATAACCATTCGAATGTGCTTATATAATGCATAATGCTAATGTGTCCCTGTACGAATCATCTACGATTTCAGCGGATAATCAATGAATTCTTGATTTTTAATACGTAAGCGTTCGTTAAATAAGCGTTCTTCATAAACTTCCGATATCTTGGTATGCTTTAGACATCAAGTATATCGGAGGTTTAAATATGAAATTGGATGACGTCGTGGAAGTCAACCTTGTTGACCGAAGCCCTAAAGAAACATATCGACCGGTCAGGGAAATGGCTGCGAAAATTATTACGGAAGATGTTGAAATCCGAATTTACAACGGAGCTTCGAGAGAGATTCTCAAAAATTTGAACAACTATCTTTGGTATCGTGATCAAAATGTTTCCAAATATAAATAATATGAAAATCTATCTCGTTTGCGGTAAAACCGATCTTCGCAAAGGGATAGACGGATTGGCTGCTCTTGTCACCGAGGCGTTGATAGCTTCAGTTACCGCATCTGCCAAGTCAGCATTGGGAAGAACCAAAAACTACGCCTTGGGCCAAGAAAAGCATATTCTGAACATCTTTGAAAAAGGATATTTTGAATTGTCCAACAACAGCGCAGAGCGCGCTGTCAAAGAGAGCGTGATGGGGAGAAAAAACTGGCTGTTTTCCGCAAGGGCCAATGCCGTTGCGCTGTCGCTGATATACACGGCCAAACTTAATCAGTTGGATCTTGAAAAATACTTGAGAAAAGTATTAACGGAGATTACCAACATTGAGGTATTTGATCCTGAAAGGTTCCGCCATCTTCTCCCATGGAACATCGATCTTACCTCATAAATAAGAAAATAAAAACGATGCATACGCAATAACCTAAGATAATGATACTATCTCGGGCTATTTGTGTACACAACGCTATTTTAACGACCGCTTACATTCAGTCACGGATTTAAAATCGTCAAACGAAGGGAACCACTCTAAATACTTTGAGTCTATCTTTTCCGGATTATCCACAACCACTTTCTTTCCTGCTTCAGTAATCACAATTATTGCACAAGACGGACTGTCAAGAGGATCCGCTTTTTTAAGATAGATCCTTCTTCCATCCAATCCGATTCTCTTAAAAATGTTTATCTTATGCCATGAAGCATCTCAGCAAGATCTTCTAAATACAAATTCAGTTGTTTCTATAAAGATAGCGGCAGTGTGTCTCATTTATATTATTCACCGTCACTTACTTCGATAAGCAAAGGTTTCATTAATTCATCGTATTTTATCAACTTATTTATTTTGTAGCGTGCTTTATCTTTAAATACAGGCTGGATCATTTCATTAGCTATATTCAGCATTTAGTTTATTTAAGCGAATGAATATTTTGTATTCTGCAAAATTTGCTTGAGATTCTTTGATGATCCTTCTATGCTTTTTTATTAATTAACCTTCCTCCAGAAACAGTTTAGGAGCATTGAATCTAATACTTGCTGCTTCTGTCATCACACTTGTATTGCCACAATTCAATAAAGATAAGCGTAATCTTAACTCATCCGTGCTTCCATCATGGACCACATACTCGTTCTTATGTTTTTTGATAAAAGTTGCTGACTCTCTTGAAAAGCCATTTCGCTGCAATAAAATCGTTAATGGATTTGTAGTTCCAAACTCGACATATTCATACCAGTTATTATCAAACTCATCAACGCCATGAATCATTTTATATTCATTAGAGAACCTCAAAAAATAGTTTGAAATGCTAAAAAGCACAATGTTTTCAATGACTTCTAGCGTATCCGCAAACACCACATTCCTGTGTTCCTTCGAGTTATCATTATAAATAGTTGGCGGCTTGTATGCTGACACTCTAAAATTTTCCGGATGCTGCTTATGATAATCTATTGCTCTTTGCATAATATAACTCAGTCCAGAACCTTCCATCCATTGAGAAAGTATCACTGCATACCATTTTCTTTTTGATTTATTTCCAAGTGTAGACTTTTCATAAATTGGCCAGTCAAATATCTGAGATAACTTATTAAAAAAAACAATAATGTCGTCATATTTAAACCCGTTTTTAGATGACGGATATTCCAAACCATTCTTAATAGCTACAATAAGCTTATTTGTTTGATCCACAGAAGTGTTAATATCATCATCCGGTAATGTAGGCGAATTATTAAACTTTTCTCTAATCCGGCATTCATCCTCCGCTGTTAAAAAATCTGCAAATTCCCTATGAACAAGACTATCGCGTTCTTCCATAATATCTCTTAAAAGAATAAGACCAAACTTGCGCATCATTACATAGGATTCTTCCGATTGGTCCTCTCTTCGCTTTGAAATTTCCGAACTACCACTCTTAAGGATTTCTGCAATATATTTCTTTTCTATTCGTTTGAGAGCTTGAGGATTGCTTTCAATTGACAGTTCCTGCTCCGGTATCGGCTCTTGAAGCATCTCAATATAGCTTTCCGATGATACAGATTTTTCATCTGAAACGAAAAATACATTTCCATATAGGTTATAGCTGATACGACCAACTCGACCAATCAAGTTCCTAAAATCCACCGGATTCATTTTTCTTCTAAAAATTTTATTGTCCGTAATAAAAAGATTGTCAGCAGGTAAATTAACCCCTTCAAGAAGGGTGCTTGTACAAAACATTATGGTGATATTTCCCTTTTTAAACAAATCTTCTATGCGAGTACGTATAGAAGCAGGCAAATACCCAATATGATAAGCCACACCCTTCTTTATCATGCTGGCGAGATAATAGTCTCCGTGCACTTCCTGCATAATATCTTTTGAAAGTGAATCTAGTTTCGGATCATTCTTATCAAGAATACCTCTTGATTCAGCAAAGCTCCTTGCTGCAGCTATTGCCTTTGCACGACCATTGTAATATACAATAGTTTGACTGCGCTTCTCTGGCGGTAATCGTAGATTTTTTCCTTCAAACAATAACAGCATATCATTAAGAGTGACGTCTGACTTTTTTATAGAAGCAATCTGAATACGATGATTTGTTCGCTCGTTATAGACCGAAATATTATTATTGATAAGATCCATAAGAAACTTTATCTGCACAACCGGAGAATATGTAGTAGCCAGTTTACTCTCATCACTGCTTTCAATGGCTTCATTCATTAATCGTAAATAAACCTGTGGATTAGGAATATTCGGTGATGCAAAAATAAAATGAGGTTTCTTCTCCTTCTGTAACAGCATATCAACTACTTTATAGTAGAATGGACCTCTGCTATTTTTTCCTGAAAGTTTGTGTGCTTCATCAACAAATAGATAATCTACTTCCAATGATGGATTACTAATCAGCAAATAAAGCAAACGTTCTGGAGTAAGTACAAAAATAAAATTATGATTTCCTTCCAATGCGATGTCGCTTGCTGCAGTTATAACTCTATAATTACACCGTTTAAGGTTATCTTCTAAATCGTTAATTATTTTAGACCTGATTTCATTGATAAGTGCTTTGGTTGGCACTATAAGCACATAGTTTTTCTTAGCCCCATTCAGGATTTCATTCTTGATAAACATTCTCATTATAAAAGACTTTCCCATAGATGTTGGGCCAGAATAACTAAAACATGGATCTGTTAAATGATCGTATGCTTCTTTTTGAGCGCTGAAAAACTTCATTTCAGGTGCTGCTGGAATTGTCAAATAATCATTTCTTAACTGTTCAAATATCTTTTCAAACGTATTAATATCCTGATATTCAGAATTGATAATCTTCAATCCTTGATGATTTCCAACACTAGAAAAAACAGAGCCAGCATATAGATTTACCAATCCATCTTCTGGATGCAACTCATTCAACAGAATAATTAATTCCTGAGCCCACATTTTATGGCTATCACTATTGATCGGATGGGTCGATTTAGACAGTAAATCTGCAAATCTAAGTGCATCCTTCAGATTATATTCTTTTTTTCCATCTTGAATCTGAAAGATTTTTAATGCATAATTGAACAAAATATTCTCATGAAGTTCATTCAAATAGGCATTGCTTTCAATGTCGCCAAATATAGCTTCACCTAATGTTTTGTCATCGCTCATAAATCAACATCTCCTTTCAATACCGCCTCCATAATATCCTTCTTATCCGTTTCGCCATCATTAAAGGGAAGAACATAGAAATAGAACGAATGCAAATTCAAATTATTATCCTTGATTTTCTGAAGGATATAGTCAATATTATGGCAAATATCCTCCTGCATTTTTTCCTCTACTATTCCCGGAAACTCTGCGACACTATATTGGTTTGGGTCCAATCCAATTGTATATCCCAAAAAAATTCCATATGAGGTATTATAATTAACCGTTGGATTAGGCGAAGGGATAAAAATCTGTTTGGCAAACTCAACTTCGTCATCATTTAATAGTCTGTCAAAAATGACATTGTCAACCATATGTAATTCTTTGTCTTCGTTCTTTTCTATTTCAACAATGCTCTCGAAGGCATCATCAATTGCATATGTTAAATCTCCAACGATACTAGAAACCCCAAATACCACTTGATGATACGGCATTCCTGACACGCCGCTTGTCAGCAGATGAATTCCATCACATGAACTGGCATACTTCTTAGCGTCAGTAGATAGCTCCACACGGCTCATAAGCTTTGGTGCCTTTAGTTTTTCCTCTAAAAATGAATACAGTAACAGTTCTCCAAGCTCAGAGCCTGTGCCTTTTATATCAGCTCCGCCATTCTTTTGAAGCACTCTCAAAGCCTGCGATACAATTGCAAAAGCATCTCCGTTCACTTTGAAATGCTCAATTTTGGCACGAGAGAACACATATTCGCCTATATTTCGATATAAGAGTTTTTTCATTTCTTCCGGATTGAACTTATTGTTACGAATATTCAAATGAAAAAGGCGAAGCTCTCCCCGCGTTATCCACGGTACCGAGCATGATTGTGTTACTTCACGAAATACCGCATCAAAATTTCCATGTACAGTTTTAGATAAATTACCGTTCATGCTGTACCTCCCTCATTATTCTTTTTCTGTTCCGTATGACATACTTGTATTTGTTTCAGTTTGTAGGTACTTAACAATTTTTGAAACATTTTTAGGATCGTAATTCATGTTAAATATCGTATCTGAGAGAAATTTCTTAAAGAACAGATTATCACGAATTTTTTTGAATAGCTTCATATTATTGGCCATCACCGAGAAGCTAACCTGCTGCAAAACTCTTCCACTTTCCATACGAGCTTTTTGCTTATCAAAATTTCTCATATCATTTTGATAGCGTTCATTTTTTGCTACCATATCCGAAATTGCTATAATCTGACGTCTAACATTGTCGGGGCCTTTCCAGTCAATATTCTAAAACATATCGTTAAATTTGCTTATAATAATTGAAAGTAGATCCATTTCCGGATTTATAATAATGGCCACTTTTTCCTGCAGTAACAATTGCTACCTCTACATCTTCGTCTGCTAACTTAATTTACATTGACTCTTGAGATTATATCCTATAGCTATCAAGATCAATAACATCTAAAATTTTCTCCGAAAATATCCTCTCTAACACCCATTTTCTCGGCATCAATTTTCCTGCTCCTTCTGTAAAAAGTATTTGCTAACATAAAATCAAATTGATGAGTTGCATTACCATCTGCAAACAATGTGAAACCATACGCAATATGGTCAGCTTATCTCCATCACCTTTCAGAAGAATATCGGATTTACAAATGTCATATGTTTCATGTTGAACTTCTTGTCCGAACAAGTGAATTGATAATTTCTTATTTCTTATCTTAGCAAGTGTAATTAATCTATCTTGGGCAACTGTTAATATTGCATACACCATCATAGCAATAATATTTCTCATCCTTAATTTCATTAGCTATAGGGATGAAATTAAGGTCAGCCATTAAATCAACGACATCTCTCGGTGTACAGTATGCGACTACTTCACCGTTATTTTCTTAATTAAACTTACGAATCAGTTCTTCAACACTACTACTCATTCCATGATTATATGACGTAGGCAACTTGATGGTAGTCATTGTATCATCCGTATAAACCGTTTGGGGAATCAAATTGATGGGCGGAGAAATACATTTTTAATAACATCACTAAGAATGTCTGCATCAACCACTGTACCATTCTGATTACGAAACTTAAATTTATCCAAGATTTACTGAACATTAGGCCAAAAGCCATCCAAATATTCTTCAAAATAAGCTTTCAGCGTCTGTTTCTTTGATAGGATTATCAATCTCTCATCAAGAATGGAGAAACATTACAAAATGCCTGATCTGCGGCATTGCATAAGGCCGGCCACTGGTTTGGTATCTTCTATCATTGCATCCAAACGACGAATGATGTCACGATACTCACTGAGCACATATGCACCTCTTGAATATTCATCTATAATTACCTGAATAAAAATCACAATTGAGCTTTGAATTTAATTATCCATATAAATATGCTTTTAACCTGTTTGCCTTGTATCTTTATCATTTCTAAATTACTAGGTATCCATTAATGTTCGTACCAGAATTGTCATAAGCAATACCTCCGGAGCGAATCCAATCATCTACTTCGGATATTTTGAATTTCAAAAGTCTGCCGACTTCATATGCAGGCACATTCCGTTTTGAAATACACTGCAAGATAGTCTCTCGTCAACACCGAGATATTCCTGTGCATCTTTTAATGTTACCCATTTTTCAACTTGTAGCTGATCGCTAAATTTATTAACTTCATCATTAAGATTTTTTCCTTTTGAACTTCACATCTATATCTATATCGAACATTCGACTGCCGGGATAGCAGTCATTGCCATCATTATCTACCATAATCCAATGGCAAGTCGTGCGCCCCTCAAACGGCCTGAGATCAATTATCACGGAGATTTCCACACCGACTTTCGGTGGCGTCTCTGGTATTTCAATGTAGTTGCTTTCTGACCACGGCCTTATCTCATCGTGATTGAAAAGGTACAGCTTTCGGCCACGCCATGTCTGCGTACCAAGATTAGAGAATTTCCAAGTTACCGTTAGCTTCTCATACATGAAACCGGTATAACTTCTTTTGTGATCCGGATTGATGTACACCGTGTCGTCCGGGTACAGAGATGATATGTAGTTAAAAGAACGGAGCTCCTGTTCCGGATCCTCCAAAAGCTGCTGATAGGTCATTGCCACAATATCCGCAGTGCCTTCCTTGTTGGCATCTATAAAGGCCTTGAACTGAACCGCAAGTGCTCTTCGGAGTGCTTGCGGATTTTTTTCTGCCGTGGGAGGTATTCCAAAGGCAAGCATTACATCACCGTACTTATTCTTGTCGATTATCTTTTCAAAATATGAGCACAGGCCATCCTCATTAAAATTCTTAAAAGAATCCTTTAAGTCTGAAGACATCTTCCTCGACCCGTCATATAGCTTTCGCTCCAAGGACACATCATCTGACTTTAATCTATCGCATTGCTTGTGCGAGAAATAATTACTTCCTGCTTTAATAAAGCAGAAGGAAACAAAGATCCCGCTGTTCTTCCGGTTCGGATAATACATCTGTACCGCTGTGCACGGAAATATCCGGCCGAAATATTCACTTAATTCCAATAGAATACCTCCCCTCAAATCTTGTCCTATGTTTCGTCCTATGTGTCTCATGTTACCGGTCAGACCGTCTCATTTTGCCGTGCGAAACTAATAACGGTCAAGGGAATCCGAGAAAATGCGAGACCTTAACTATTTAATTATATTCAGAAATACGCTCTCTATCAATACCAGTTAATTATACCCATAAAAACTGACCAATAACCACTTCATTGCTTCTCCTCACCAATGCCCTTGGATGACTCCCCGATCAATGATGAGTTTAGTTTTCAAAAGTGGTGCAAATAACGCAGCTGACTTCTGGATGAAAATCCGAGCAGGAAGGAGATGAAAAAATTGACTGAAAACGAACGCGAGAATTGGATTATAAATATCGAGAACACCGCATCTATGATCAGCTTCCAATTGGGATCAGCTGTAGTTGACAGAGTATTCCATCGATATGGCGCCAGCAACGTCGACGACCTGAATCCATCGGACATGTCGGACGTATTCACCGAGTTATACGCCATCGAAGAGGATCTAAGATAATAGCACTTAATCATGGCAAGTCACTAAACCGCCTGTCGTTACGGACGTTCACCCCGGTGCACAGAGGTGGCTCGAGCATCTGTAGCGATTACAAGTAAATAGAAAAACCAGCCTACGAGCATGGCTGGCCAAGCGTAACGAGTTAATTCCCGTTCCGTATGGCCTGTCATGCTCTTTTTGTGTGAAGTCCTCGGTTCGGGAAAACGAACGGAGGACAAACAAAATAAGATCTACGATAAGGAATCCAGCACCTGTTTTGACGTATCACCGGATGAGTTCAAGGAGTACAAACGCCGGTGCACGAATCTTCGAAAGCGAATGCAGTATCGAGGGCATTGCTTCTGCCCTCGAAACAAATGGTGGCTCTGCGATGGCAACTGTCTCGACTGCGGATTTTGCATCAAAACAGAGGCTTCCCTCGATAAACCGCTGCCTAATGGCAAGGGAACTTTGTCGGATTACATTTTCGACAATAATCCGACGCCAGAAGAAATTGTTTCTGATCGTGCTTTGTTGGCCTGCTTGATCAGCCGACTGCGTGAAATCGATCCGGAAGCCGACCGCATCATCCAGATCTGGATCGATCATCCGGAAAGTATTTCTGATTGAAAAGTTGCCAAGCTCCTTGGACGCAAGCAGCACACCTTTGCCGATGAGATGAAAAAATTCCGCAATGAATTTAAGGAATATCGAGAAAAATAATATTGGAAGAAACCATCAAAAAAAGAAATTCGTCATACCTGCTGTTCCGACTAGATTTTTCATGGCAGCAGCAAACAAGCAATACGAGGATCCAAAACTTCAGGCCGAATACCTTTACGGACTTATTGAAAGTGAGGCGAATTAGATGGGTAAAGTGACATTTATCCCCGCAAGACGACAGGTTGGAAACAATATCAAGAAGCAGGAAAAGCCGAAACTACGAGTTGCTGCTTACTGCCGTGTCAGCACAGATTCAGACGAACAGGAAACTAGCTACGAGACACAGGTCAGCCACTACAAGGAGTATATTAAGAAGAACCCTAAATGGCAGCTCGCCGGCGTATTCGCAGACGATGGTATCTCAGGAACCAACACCAAGAAACGTGACGAATTCAACCGGATGATCAACGAATGCATGGCTGGAAACATCGACATGATCATCACCAAGTCAATCAGCCGATTCGCAAGAAATACCCTTGACTGCCTGAAGTACGTTAGGCAGCTCAAAAACAAGAATATTCCGATCTACTTCGAGAAGGAGTCCATCAACACAATGGACGCCAAAGGAAAAGTGCTGATTACAATCATGGCGAGTCTGGCACAGCAGGAATCGCAGTCTCTCTCTCAGAACGTGAAACTAGGACTTCAATACCGCTATCAGCAAGGAAAAGTGATGGTCAACCATAATCATTTTCTCGGTTACACGAAGGACGAGAATGGGAACCTAGTCATTGACCCTGTGCAGGCCGAGGTCGTTAAACGAATCTACCGTGAATACCTCGAAGGTTACAGCATGAAGAAGATTTGCCAGCACCTGGAAGCAGATGGAGCTCTCACCGGAGCTGGAAATACGAAATGGTACGACAGCACGATCAACAAGATCCTTCGAAATGAGAAGTACATGGGCGACGCCCTACTGCAAAAGACCTATACTACAGACTTCCTGACCAAGAAGCGTGTTAAGAATACCGGCATTGTCCCTCAGTATTATGTTGAGAACAACCACGAGGCAATCATCCCAAAGGATATTTTCATGCAAGTGCAGGCTGAACTGACCCGCCGCCGTAACGTCAGGACCGGCAAATCCGGAAAAAAACGCTGCTTCTCCGGCAACAATTGTTTCTCCCAGATCGTCTGTTGCGGCCAATGTGGCGAACTCTACCGTCGCATCCACTGGAACAATCATGGCAAGAAATCCATCGTCTGGCGCTGCATTAGCAGACTAGAACCATCCTTTGCCAAAGAAAACTGCACAAACCGGACTGTACACGAAGAAACCCTCAAGGAAATCTCACTGAAAGCAATCAACCAAATCTGCAACGATAGTGATTCCTTCATCAATCAGATACAAGAGAACGTTGCAAAAGCAATCGTAAACGCAGATTCTCTTTCACCTGAGGGCATCGATAAACGACTTGAGGAACTACAAAAAGAGCTCATCCACAAAGTAAACAATAAACAAGACTACGATGCCATCGCTGATGAAATTTTCCGACTCCGAGATCAGAAACAGCAATCCCTGATGGATGCAGAGACACAGAAAAAAATCTGAGACGCGTCAAGGATCTACAAGACTTCATCAAAGACCAGTCTACAGAGATCACCGAGTTCGACGAGAGCCTCGTCCGAAGATTGGTCGAGAGTATCACTGTCTTCAACGACCATTTCACATTGGAATTCAAATCCGGCATTACAGTCGACATCAACGACTAAGAGCAGGTACCCTGATTAATTTGGGGCGCCTGCTCTTTTGTTATCTTCAAAAATACCTCTCTTTGGCCTAACATCTATTTCCTACACTCAATACCTTGATATCCATTCTCCATTCTCAACCCCTGACATCAAGATGTGAGTTTCGACCCTATCACAAATTGTTCAAATTTCATTTTTGGGGCAGATTCTTTCTTCAACAGCTCATCTTCCAATTCTCATTCTTTTTCTAAACAGTCGTCGCAAATATACACAGTCTCAGCAGAGCAATCACAAGATGTTGTGAGATTATTTTTGCATTTCACTATATATTGTGCGACATCAATATCACCGTCTCCACATGCGCCGTCTGCGGGAACTGGTCGACCGGCTGAATCCTGCCCTCGACATGGTAGCCTTTTTCCA
>OFMB01001444.1_pt1 | contig 11118 bp, 9 predicted proteins | sample 1541111 | NCBI WGS metagenome assembly OFMB01 (sample SAMN04209241, study PRJEB22552) | human gut metagenome | biome: gut; material: feces | host: Homo sapiens | place: USA: Oklahoma
GCTGGGAGTATGTTACTACCGAATCGGAAAAGAAGAGCAGGGAAAAGAATGTATGAAATATGTAATTGGGCATGGAAATACGTTGAAATGCAAAGAAGAAGCGGAGAAATATGTAACCGTGTAAGTGAGGATGTTCTTTAAAATGACAGGGTAACAATAATGGAGAAGATATAGAGGATGGTAATAAAATGGGATATATCGCACATAAAGATGGAGAAAGAGTACAGACTGTAAAAGAACATTTGGAAGGAACGGCAGAGAGAGCTGGGAACTTTGCAGAAAAGTTTGGAAAAAGAGAATGGGGCTATTGCTGTGGAATGCTGCATGATATCGGAAAATACTCGAAAGAATTTCAGAAAAAAATACAGGAGAATACAAATGATAAAGTGGATCATGCTACGGCAGGAGCTCAGGTCTGTAAAGAACTTGGAGGTTATTATCCCATTCTAAGTTATTGCATTGCAGGTCATCATGCTGGACTGCCTGATTATGGAAATACTGCAATAAGTTCCAGCTTATGTGGAAGATGGAAGAAAAAAATCTGCGACTATCAGGATTATAAAGATGAGGTCGAAATTCCAGATCTGGATACGGAACCGATTACATTTAAAGAAGACAGAAATATGGATTTTTCACTGGGAACATTTATCAGAATGTTGTATTCATGTCTTGTAGATGCAGATTTTCTGGACACAGAATCATTCATGAAAAATGGAGATACAGGAAGAAATTCGGGAGAGACCATGGTAACTTTACAGAATAGATTGAAAAATCATATTTCCGAATGGTTGAAAAATACAGATGCAGACACAATAAATGGTCGAAGAACAGAGATATTGAGTCATTGTATAAAAGAGGGAAAGCAAAAAGAAGGGATTTTCCGTCTTACAGTGCCAACAGGGGGTGGAAAAACTGTTGCTTCTCTTGCATTTGCTCTGGAACATGCGGTAAAGAATCATAAGGATCGTATCATTTATGTAATTCCATATACAAGCATTATTGAACAGAACGCCCAGGTATTTCGAGAAATACTTGGTGAGGAAAATGTTCTGGAGAATCATTATAATGTAGATTATGAAAGCTCAGAAGAATTTAAACCGATGCAGCTTGCAAGTGAAAATTGGGACAAGCCTGTTGTGGTAACAACAAATGTACAGTTTTTCGAATCATTATTTGCAAATAAATCCTCGAAATGTAGGAAGATACATAATATTGCGAACAGTGTTGTTATATTCGATGAAGCACAGATGCTGCCGATGGATTATCTGAAACCTTGTATAGCGATGCTTCAGGAATTGGTGGACAGTTATTCTGTCAGCATAGTATTATGTACTGCAACGCAGCCGGCATTAGATTCGTTTTTTTCTAAAAATGAGTTAATAAAAGAATTATGTCCAAGAATGGAAGAACAATTCCTTTTTTTTAAACGCGTAAATTATCAGAATCTGGGAAGGATACGAGAGGATGATCTGCTTGAAAAACTGAAGAAGGAAAATAATGCATTATGTATTGTAAATACGAAAAAAGCAGCACAGATGATTTATAAAGAATTACAAGGAGAAGGAATCTATCATCTGTCAACAAGTATGTATCCGAAGCACAGAAAACGTGTGTTAAAGAGAATAAGAGAACGATTAAAAAATAATGAGAAATGCATTGTGATTTCTACAAGTCTTGTAGAAGCAGGAGTAGATTTAGATTTTGCAACAGTGTATCGTCAGATAGCGGGGCTTGATTCTATGATACAGGCAGCGGGAAGATGTAACCGTGAAGGAAAAAGAGAATTGTCAGAAAGCATGGTTTATATATTTGACTTAGAAGAGTCTTATAGTGTACCAAACCAAAGGCAACAGATTGATGTATCCAAAGGGATTTTACAGGATTATACTGATATAGCAGATTTAAAAGCGATTCATGATTATTTTACAAGACTATACCACTATAGAGGCACAAGTCTGGATAAGAAAAAGATTATGGATGAATTTCAAAAGATGGAATGTAATTTCGCAGAAGTTGCAAAGGAATTTAAATTAATCGAAGAAAATACAAAGACTATATTTATCAACAGGGAGCCTGAAGCAGATGAATTATTACAGGAATTACGAATTAAAGGAGTAACGAGGGAAAGAATGCGGAAAGCAGGACAGTATTGCATTCAGATATATGACAATGCAAAATCAGAAAACAGCTTTTTCGACAGATTGAATGGAGCAGGTATGCTCAGACCAGTATCAGAAGAGATGCAGGATTTTTATGAGTTGGTTGATGGAGAGCAGTATTCAGAAGAATATGGACTGGATTTTTCATTAGAGGATGGAATGGCGTTCTTTGTGTGATATGGATTGTGGATTTTGAGAAACACACTTTGCGAGTTCCTCAAGTTACCGAGGCAGTTGCAAGGTCTTTTGTGTGCTAGTACAGATTTTGGCTCATTGCTTACGGAAATAAAGAGAGGGGACTGTCGCGACAACCCCCTCAGCTTTTTCATTAAAAATACCATTATTTCAATCCACTGGAATACCAGACAACATAAGTATAAACGGTTATAGGAAATATTTCAAGAAAAAGTATTTTCAATGGAATTTAAAATGAATAAAAGATGTTGATTACCAAAATAAACTGTAGTATAGTGATTTTATAAAGAATGAAAATAGTATAAGTAGATACTATATTTTTAGTAAATAGAGTTTATAGTGTAATTTAGCAATTTTATGTAATCGGAAGGAGGAGAAGAATTTTGATTTTGTACCATGGAAGCAAAGAGATTGTAGAATTTCCAGAGATAAGGAAAGCAGTGTATAACAAAGATTTTTATTTCGGCTTTTATTGTACCCGGATGCAGGAACAGGCGGAACGATGGGCAACTCGTTACGGACGCAAAGGATATGTGAATTGTTATGAATATATACCGGATAAAAAATTAAAGTATTTGATCTTTGAAGAAATGACAGAAGAATGGTTGGATTTTATTGTTGCCTGTCGAAGCGGACAATCGCATGATTATGATATTGTAGAGGGACCAATGGCGGACGATACCATTTATAATTATGTACAGAATTTTATAGATGGGAAAATATCAAGAGCTGCCTTTTGGGAACTTGTTAAATTCAATCATCCGACACATCAGATCAGCTTTCATACGATATCAGCATTAGATACATTACAGTATGTAGGAAGTGAGGCAGTAAATGGGAACAAAAAATAATAATAATTTATTTTTTACGTGCAGTCTGATTGAATATATGGGACGTTTAAAAAAGAAAACCAGATGTGAAATAACAGAGGCCCTGGGCAAAGAGAACATAGACAGAATCTATGAATATGCGGATGTGCTGCACTGTGAACCAATTGAAAAGGTTGCACATGAATTCGTAACCGAATGTAAGATCACAACAGGAAATTTTGATAATGTAATTGAGTGCCGTTATAGAATTCCTGATTATTGGGATATTGGTGAAGTGTATGAACGCCTGATAGAGGATAGTTATAAAGATTCTGATATTTTAAAAGGGTTATGGGAAGTTTATCATTCGTGGATAGATGAAAAAATATCAGACTATAATACAGATTTTTATTACCAGCCGCGGGATTATATTGCAGCATGCTATAAGAAAGGAGAAGTATTATAGATGGGCATAGGTGTAAAAGTAAAAGTGTGGGGGGATTATGCTTTGTTCTCAAGACCGGAGATGAAGGTTGAAAGATGTTCTTATGATGTTATGACACCTTCGGCAGCACGTGGAATTCTGGAAGCAATATACTGGCATCCCGGTCTGAAATGGGTTATTGATAAGATTTATGTGAAGAATCCAATCCGCTTTACAAGTGTCAGGCGAAATGAAGTAAAAAGCAAGATATCTGCCAGCAATGTACTGCAAGTGTATAATGGGGCAGATAAACCACTTTATCTTAGTACAAAAGAAGACATTGTTCAGAGAGCCTCTCTAATTTTATGTGATGTATGCTATATCATAGAAGCACATTTTGAAATGACGAATAAGGCAAATGCATCGGACAATCCTGGAAAATTTAAAGATATTATCATGCGTCGTTTAAAAAGAGGAGAGTGCTATCATATGCCATATTTTGGGTGCAGAGAATTTCCGGCTCAGTTCTGTTTATGTGAAGAAAAAGAGATACATACCAGTTATGATACAGTGCCTGAAAAGGATCTGGGATTTATGTTGTATGATATGGATTATAGTAATCTGGATGAAATACAGCCGATGTTTTTCAGAGCAGTCATGAGAAAAGGAGTGCTGGATTTACGAAACTGTGAGGTGATCAGATGATTCTGCAGGCATTGGTAAAGTATTACGAGGAACTCGTACAGCAGGGAAAAGCAGCAAAACCAGGCTGGTGTCAGGCAAAAGTATCGCATGCAATAGAATTAAATGCGGATGGAACAATAAAAACGATTATTTCATTGAAAAAGGAAGAGCAAAGAGGCAAGAAGAAAGTATGGGTTCCCGAACCTTTAAATGTACCGGAAATGGTTACAAGATCTTCAGGGATTGCTTCTAACTTTTTATGTGATAATGCCAAGTATTTTCTTGGAATTGATGCAGAAGGAACAAATCAGAGAGTTATAGACTGCTTTCATGCGGCAAGGGAAAAGCACTTAGCAATTCTTGGAGAGGCAGAGGGAGAAATGGCGAAAGCAATCTGTCTTTACTTTAAAAACTGGAATCCGGAACAGGCAAAGAAGAATCCTGTGATTAAAGAACATTGGGAAGAACTGAATGAAGGCGGAAATATTATCTTTAGTATGAAAGGGATTTATGCACAGGAAGACGATGAAATAAAGAAGCTATGGGACAAGCTGCAAGTAAAAGAAAATAGTGGAAAGAAAGGAATCTGTCTTGTGACAGGACAGAAAACAGAGATAGCACGTATTCATAGAGGAATAAAAGGAGTTCCGGGAGCACAGTCAAGTGGAGCAGCACTTGTTTCATTTAATGCTCCGTCATTCGAGTCTTATGGAAAAGAACAAAGTTATAATGCACCGGTCGGAAAGTATGCGGAGTTTGCATACACAACAGCATTAAATTATTTATTGAGTCAAAGAGAATATCAATTTCCATTAGGAGATTCCATGATTGTATTCTGGGCAGAATCAGGAAAAGAAGAATATCAAAAGACATTTTTGTCCTGGATGAATCCCAAGCCGGATAATCAGAAAGAAATGAGAAAAGTATTTGGAAATTTAGAGAAGGGATTATGGGTAGACCTTGAGGATATCAACTTAGATCCGAATCAGCCATTTTATATCCTGTGTCTTGCACCAAATGCAGCAAGATTATCAGTTCGGTTCTTTTATCAAAATTCATTTGGAACCATTATTAAGAATATTTCCAGACATTATCAGAGAATGGAAATTGTAAAACCTTCCTGGGTGGAGAATGAATATCTGGGAGTAAAGAAGATGCTGGATGAAACAGTGAATCAGAAGTCAAAGGATAAAACTCCAGTTCCTAATATGGCATCAATGGTATTAAGAGCAATTCTGGAAGATTCAAGATATCCAGAAAGCTTATATACGGATACGCTGATACGAATAAGAGCCGAACAGGGAAATGTTACTTATGGAAGAGCGGCAATTATAAAAGCCTTTTTAATTAAAAACCGTGGATGGAAAGAAGGAGACGATAGTATGGGATTAAATGAAGAGTGTATAGAGACTTCCTATGTACTTGGAAGAATATTTGCAGTACTGGAATCAATTCAAAAGGATGCGAATCCTGGAATTAATGCAACAATTCGAGACAGATATTTTAATTCTGCATGTGCAACACCAGCATCAATATTTCCGGTTCTGATAAAATTGAAAAATAGTCATATCAAGAAAATAGACCGGGAATCAGTTGCCAGAAAAATATATTATGAAAAAGTGTTGGCTGATCTGATGGGAAAATTAGATGTGTCAGAAGAAAATGCAGGAATTCCGAAGCGATTATCATTAGAGGAGCAGGGAAGGTTCATGTTAGGATATTATCATCAGATACAAAAGAAGTACGAAAAAAAGGAGGACAAGTAAATGGGAGAAGCAATTAAAAATCGTTATGAGTTTGTGGTACTGTTTGATGTAGAAAATGGAAATCCGAATGGAGATCCGGATTCTGGTAATATGCCAAGAATAGATCCGGAAAGTGGATTGGGACTGGTTACAGACGTGTGTCTGAAGCGAAAAATTCGTAATTATGTGGAAACAGTAAAGGAAGATGCAAAAGGTTATAAAATCTACATCAAAGAAGATGTTCCGTTGAACAGAAGCGACCGGGAAGCCTGTGAAAGCCTTGGAATTACAGAAACAGAGGACAAAAAAGTTACCGAAGCATTGAAGAAATTAAAAAAATCAGATAAAGACGTGGATATAAAACTGAGAGATTATATGTGTGATAATTTCTATGATATTCGTACCTTTGGTGCAGTTATGACCACTTTTGTAAAAGCTTCTTTGAATTGTGGACAGGTAAGGGGACCGGTACAGCTTGGCTTTGCAAGAAGTATCGATCCGATTGTCAGTCAGGAAGTTACGATTACAAGAGTTGCAATTACAACGGAAAAAGATGCTGAAAATAAGAGTACTGAAATGGGAAGAAAAAATATTGTTCCGTATGGATTGTATCGAGTGGAAGGATATATTTCAGCGAATCTGGCCAGAAAAGTGACAGGATTTTCAGAGGAAGACTTAGATCTTTTGTGGGAGGCAATTATTAATATGTTTGAAAATGATCATTCAGCTGCAAGAGGGAAAATGGCTGTCCGGGAGCTTATTGTGTTTAAGCACAGCAAGGAACTGGGGGATTGTCCGGCATATAAGCTTTTTGATGCAGTCGAAGTAAGAAAAAAAGAAGAAATTGAATATCCAAGAAAATATCAGGATTATACAGTTCAGATTCACGAGGAAATGATTCCAGATTCAGTTGAGATGAAAAGGATGATTTGATGGCATATAAAGAAGACGAATATTTAATGTTGTCGGGGATACAGCATTTTAAATTCTGCCGACGGCAATGGGCTTTGATCCATATTGAGCAGCAGTGGAGTGAAAATGTTCATACAGTTATTGGTGAATTAATGCATAAAAAAGTCCATGATCCCAGTGTAAAAGAAAAAAGAAAAGAGACACTTCTTGTTCGGGCACTTCCGGTTTCCTCGAAAGAGCTTGGAGTTAGTGGGGAATGTGACCTGGTAGAATTTCATAAATGCGAAGATGGAATTACATTGTCTGGTCATAGAGGATTATATTCTGTTTTTCCTGTGGAATATAAAAAAGGAAAGCCTAAGATAACGGACGAAGATAAATTACAGCTAACAGCACAGGCAATGTGTCTGGAAGAAATGTTTTCTACTACAATATCTGAAGGGGCACTTTATTATGGAGAAACGAGGAGAAGAGAGAATATTACATTTTCACAGGAACTGCGTGATGAAGTAAAAGAAATATTTCAGGAAATGCATCAGTATTATGAGCGAGGTTATACGCCAAAAGTCAAAAAGAGTAAGGCTTGTAATTCATGCTCTTTAAAGGAAATCTGTCTTCCCAAATTAGAAAAGACGATATCAGTTTCTGATTATATAGCACAGGCACTGAAGGAGGACGAGCAGTGAGAAAATTATTAAACACCTTATATGTAACCTCTGAGAATAGTTATCTGGCATTGGATGGAGAAAATCTGGTTGTATACGATGAGAAAAAAGAATTGGGAAGATTGCCTTTACACAATTTGGATGGAATTGTTTCTTTTGGATATCGGGGAACCAGTCCGGCGTTAATGGGAGCATGTGCTGAAAGAAATATTTCACTTTGTTATCTCACTCCTCAGGGGAAATTTCTGGCAAGAGTAACTGGGAAGGTTCAGGGAAATGTTCTTTTACGGGAACAACAGTATAAAAGTAGCAAAGATGATGAAATAAGTCTCACAATTGCAAAAAATTGTATTATGGGAAAAGTTTATAATGCAAGATGGGTACTAGAACGGGCAATTCGTGATCACGGAATGCAGATAGATGTAGAAGGCGTGAAGAAAGCATCTTTGCATTTAAAAGAATCGTTACAGTATATACAGAATGCAGAATCGAAAGACCAATTGAGAGGTTATGAAGGAGAAGCAGCCAGTATTTATTTTGGCGTTTTCAATGAATTGATTCTACAACAGAAAAAAGAATTTAATTTTCAGGGGAGAAATAAAAGACCGCCTAAAGATAATGTAAATGCGATGTTATCTTTTGTATATACCTTATTAACAAATCAGATTACATCTGCGTTAGAAGTGGTAGGACTGGATCCTTATGTCGGATATCTTCATACAGACCGACCGGGGAGAGTATCATTGGCATTAGATCTAATAGAAGAACTGAGAAGTGTGTATGCAGATCGGTTTGTTTTGTCATTGATCAATAAAAAAATTGTGAATGGAAAAAACTTCTCCCAAAAAGAAAATGGAGTTGTCTTGATGGGGGATGATTTGCGGAAAAAGTTATTAGTTGAGTGGCAGAATAAGAAAAAAGAAGTTATTACACATCCATATTTGAAAGAAAAAGTTGAATGGGGGATGGTTCCGTATGTACAGGCAATGTTGCTTGCAAGGTATTTACGTGGAGATTTAGATGGCTATCCTGTATTTCTGTGGAAATGAGGTGGAAATATGCTGTTGTTGATTACATATGATGTAAATACAGAAAATGAAGCCGGAAAAAAGCGACTTAGAAAAGTAGCCAAACAATGTCAAAACTATGGGAGAAGAGTACAGAACTCCGTATTTGAGTGCATTGTGGATCAGGCACAAAGTGTGACGTTAAAATCTTTGTTAACAGAGATTATTGATGATAAAGTAGATAGCTTGCGATTCTACTATCTTGGAAATAATTATAAGACCAAGATAGAGCATATAGGTGTAGAACGAGGAATTGCAGTCGATCAGCCTTTATTCTTATAATTTGCAGGTGCGAGTGTCTAGCATACATAAAATTACCGGGAGACTCGCACCTGTAAAAATAAACAAATTTGAATGTGCTTTTTGTATAGACAGAGTATTTCAATAGTATACGAAAGTAAATTCAAATATATTTATAGATATTTCATAAAAATAGACAGATGTTTTTGTGAAATATTGCAGTCACTTCCCTTGCGGAAGTGTGGATTGAAATTACAAAGATTTGATTGATGATTATGTATATTATTGTCACTTCCCTTGCGGAAGTGTGGATTGAAATTTGATACCATGAACAAAGTAGGGCAAGATACAGGGTCACTTCCCTTGCGGAAGTGTGGATTGAAATATTCAAGCGATGTTTAGTCAGGGTATGATCAACGTCACTTCCCTTGCGGAAGTGTGGATTGAAATAGTCCGAAAGGACTTGCAGAGGTAAGAAAAACTCTGTCACTTCCCTTGCGGAAGTGTGGATTGAAATTTTGCGTATGGAAAAGTTGTGGAATTGAAAAATGGTCACTTCCCTTGCGGAAGTGTGGATTGAAATCTTTATAAATCGCTGGGGTGGTGAAATTATCTATGTCACTTCCCTTGCGGAAGTGTGGATTGAAATTCCCTAAGCTTCAGACGGTATTTAATTCTGAGCTGGTCACTTCCCTTGCGGAAGTGTGGATTGAAATATGTTCCGATCCGGTGCTGCATACAGACGAATCGTCTGTCACTTCCCTTGCGGAAGTGTGGATTGAAATTTCCTTTCTTGCAGGGTGCTATTAATAGCACCCTGGTCACTTCCCTTGCGGAAGTGTGGATTGAAATTCCAAGCGTCTGACTACGCTCGGAAATGACCATCGTCACTTCCCTTGCGGAAGTGTGGATTGAAATTGCATCATGACTTGCCCTTTCGGCTTCCGCCACGTCACTTCCCTTGCGGAAGTGTGGATTGAAATAACGAGGACGGAAGTCCTATGATTGACGAGAAGACGTCACTTCCCTTGCGGAAGTGTGGATTGAAATTGCCATACTGTCGGCTCAGGATCGGATGGAGTGCCGTCACTTCCCTTGCGGAAGTGTGGATTGAAATCCCAAAACTCGTATGGTACTGTTTTAACAACACCGTCACTTCCCTTGCGGAAGTGTGGATTGAAATTGCGACAAGTTGGCGATCCGCACACCGTAAGCTGGTCACTTCCCTTGCGGAAGTGTGGATTGAAATATTAATGAATCTGCAGGTTCATTAGGGGATTCCAGGTCACTTCCCTTGCGGAAGTGTGGATTGAAATCTGTCACGCTCTGCAAAGCCGAATCATCCAAATCCCGTCACTTCCCTTGCGGAAGTGTGGATTGAAATACGATCGGAACGAGGGCTGTAACCAATGGGGTCAGTCACTTCCCTTGCGGAAGTGTGGATTGAAATAGAAGGGGAACAAGGTGATTCTTTGGCCAATCACGTCACTTCCCTTGCGGAAGTGTGGATTGAAATCAGCTTTTTCCAGTGCAAAAAAGGAACGGGAGCGGTCACTTCCCTTGCGGAAGTGTGGATTGAAATCTGCATGGATCGCCACCTTTTCGTTCAATAGGAGAGTCACTTCCCTTGCGGAAGTGTGGATTGAAATTGTGCATCCAGTGATCTAACGGGCAGGCATTGTGTCACTTCCCTTGCGGAAGTGTGGATTGAAATTATGCCGGACGAATAATAATCTCCAACCCACTCAGTCACTTCCCTTGCGGAAGTGTGGATTGAAATAGCATCAGGATACCTTTTACGGTGTATTCCTGACCGTCACTTCCCTCGCGGAAGTGTGGATTGAAATATTGAGCCGTTCTACATATGGGAATCCGAGGAGTAAGTGCTATCATCATAAATATTATAAAGACTTACTGAAATCCTTGGATTTGCCTGATATTCATTTTCACCAGTTGAGAAATACCTATGCAACCATTTTGCTGAAGAATAGTTTTAATTCAAAAGGTGTTTCGCATTTGTAGGACATGCCAAGGAAATTATATCCGTAGATGTCTATGGAGATACGCAGGAAATTATAGAAGACTGTCTGGACGTACTGGAACCATTTATTGAAGAAGTTATTCCAAAAGAGAGGAAAGATCAGTATTATGATTATTCAGAAATGATTGAAATAGACTTAATTCTGGAGGAATATTTCAACGCAGCATGATAAAAAAT
>OFMB01001447.1_pt1 | contig 11102 bp, 10 predicted proteins | sample 1541111 | NCBI WGS metagenome assembly OFMB01 (sample SAMN04209241, study PRJEB22552) | human gut metagenome | biome: gut; material: feces | host: Homo sapiens | place: USA: Oklahoma
CGTTACTGTACACGGGTAGGCACTTTTGGAACCGAAAGTGCCGTAAGAAAACGTGCCCAGTAACACCAGAACAGGATCTCACTTTTCTCTTAGACAACCGTCTCAATATTCTTAACCACAAATCCCTCTTTTTCAACCGCTTCCTGCAGCTTCGCATCGTCCACGCCATTCTCATAGAACACGCGGGCAATGCCTCTGTCTACGTCCGCATCTGCACGGATGACGCCGTTCTGGGCGGTCAGGGCTTTTTCAACGGATTTCTTGCAGTTTGCACAGTGCATACCCTCGATCCGCATGATCTTGGACGGGGTACTCGCTGTAATCGCTTTCTTGGAAAGATCTTCGCCGCGCGCACCAGCATTCCCATCGCTGCCGCAGGAACCGCAGCTTCCACCGGAGCATCCGCAGCATCCGCCGCCTTTTCCCGTGTAATGACGGATCGCCGAACGTAATGCCAGCAAAAGCAAAATCGCTACTACAATTAAAATTCCAATATCAATCGGTCTCATACGTTATCGTCCTCTCTTCTCTGACTTTTCGATGAATGGCTCCGGAGTATCTTTTTTATTTTATCATACACACGGCAGATAAAATATCCTACAAAATAAACTACCAGAAAACCAATCACACCATAAAACATGGATCCGGATGAATCTCCCATCTATGCTTTCTCCTTTTCTTTTTTGAAATCGAATAAAACTGCCTCCAAACAGCAGACTTTCATTCTGCTATCCGAGGCAGCCTTATAAAGGATTGATTTTATCACTTATGATTCCAGGCACCTGCCGATGCCCGGTCAGCGGAAACGCAAAACCACCGGCCGGACGGCAGAACCTGTTTTATTTTTTATTTAGAAACTAACTTATGAAGCTGCCTCTACAGAGCTTCTTGTGTAGCTCTTCTGATCCTTGTATGGATCCGGACGGAACAGCATGAAGAGCATGAATACCAGAAGGACTGCTGCCACGATAGTCCATACGTTGAATGCAACTGCGCCAAGTACCAGACCACCTAACTGATATACAATCAGGGATACAGCGTAAGCGAAGAGATTCTGATACAGGATAGCGAACCAGAACCATTTTCTGGACTGGAGCTGCTGTGCCATCGTTGCGATAGCTGCCAGACACGGAGAGTCAAGCAGGTTGAACAGCAGGAATGTAAAGGCTGCGATGGTTGTCGGGAACCATGTCTGGATAGCTGCTGCTACAACATCGGTCTCCTCAGACAGATCCTCGGATACATTCGCCAGAACGCCCATGGTGGAAACGATAGCCTCTTTTGCTGTGAAACCAGTGATGGAAGCTGCAACCGGCTGCCACTCGCCGAAACCAAGCGGACGGAAGAGGATTGCGATAGCACCACCCAGCATAGCCAGGATAGAATCTGCAGATTCTTCTACCAGACCAAATCCACCGTCTACAAATCCGAAGGAGGACAGGAACCACATAACAACGCAAGCCAGGAACAGGATTGTACCAGCCTTGATGATGAATCCCTTCAGACGCTCCCAAACATGAAGGAGAACGGTCTTAGCGGACGGAATGTGGTACGCCGGAAGCTCCATAACGAACGGAGCTGGTTTGCCGGAGAACGGTTTGGTCTTCTTTAACATGATCGCGGATACAAGAACCGCAACGATACCTACAAAGTACATGATCGGAGCCATCATAGTAGCCAGATCCATGTTGCCGCTCATATAGCCAGCCATAACGCCGCCCATCAGAGCGATAACCGGCAGTTTCGCACCACACGGAACGAATGTAGCGGTCATGATGGTAAGACGTCTGTCGTTGTCCTGCTCGATGGTCTTGGACGCCATGATACCTGGAACACCGCAGCCAGAGGAAATCAGCAGCGGGATGAAGCTCTTACCGGACAGTCCGAAGTGACGGAATACACGGTCCATAACGAATGCGATACGTACCATGTAACCACAATCTTCCAGAATGGAAAGGAAGAGGAACAGGATAGCCATCTGCGGAACGAAACCAAGAACGGCGCCAACACCGCCGATGATACCATCCACTACAAGGCTTACAATCAGGTCGGAAGCGCCTGCTGCTGCCAGCGCATCGCCAGCCCAGCCCTGAATTGCGCCAACAAAGGTATCATTGGTCCAGTCTGTTACGAATGTACCCACGGTAGTAACGGATACATAGTAAACCGCCCACATAACAAGAACAAAGATCGGAATACCAAGTAAACGGTTGGTTACGATGCTATCGATCTTATCAGAAAGACTCATTTTCTGAGCCGGTTTCTTTACGGTCTCCTCGATAACCTTCTGAATGTATACATATCTCTGGTCAGTGATAACGGACTCAGCGTCATCATCAAACTCTTTCTCCAGTTCCTTGGTGTAACGGGAGAAACGGTTGTCTGCACTAAAGCCAAGCTGCTCTGCAACCTTGCTGTCATTCTCGAGAACTTTGATTGCATACCATCTCTTCTCTGCATCCGGAATGCTGGAAGGAAGCTCCGCCTCGATTGCGCTTACTTTATCCTCTACGCTGCTCTCGAAAATAGCACTTACAGTGCCTGCTGCATGGCTCTTTGCAACTTTGATTGCCTCTGCAATGACTTCCTTCAGACCGGTTTTCTTCAGCGCAGAAGTCTCGATGATCGGGCAGCCAAGTTTCTTGGACAGTGCCTTTACATCAATGTTAATGCCGTTCTTCTTCAGAAGATCGCACATATTTAAAGCGATAACAACCGGAATACCTGTCTCGATCAGCTGTGTGGTCAGATACAGGTTACGCTCAATGTTGGTTGCATCGACTAAGTCTACGATGACATCCGGATTCTCTTTTAAGATAAAATCACGGGTTACAACTTCCTCCAGTGTATACGGAGAAAGGGAATAAACTCCTGGAAGGTCCGTTACATTTACTTCTTCTCCCGAAGCATCTTTTAATTTACCGGTTTTCTTCTCAACTGTAACACCCGGCCAGTTACCTACGTACTGGTTAGCACCCGTCAGTGCGTTAAACATGGTTGTTTTACCGCAGTTCGGGTTACCCGCCAAAGCAATATGAATTGCCATTTTTCATCCTCCTGCTTTTTTAATCAAACTTATTAAACTGTCTGAACATCTACGCACTCAGCATCGGCTTTACGAAGTGAAAGCTCATATCCACGAATCGTAACCTCTACCGGATCGCCCAGCGGAGCTACTTTTCGAATAAAAATCTCGCTTCCCTTCGTGATGCCCATATCCATGATGCGGCGTTTGTATGCGCCTTCGCCATGAATCTTGACAACTTTGACGGTAGATCCAACCTGTGCATCTTTAAGCGTCATTCTCTGTTCCTCCTAACCATTCCAATTTTTCACTCGGGATTCCGTCTGCTTTTGTATCATACAACCTGCTCCGGAATATCCCCATTCCCTTGCCTTAGACCAGAATGTGTCTTGCCTGATCCTTATTTATAGCCACTCTGGACTCCTTTACGTGAATAATCACATCTCCGTCCAGCTGGGTTATCAATTTTACTTCGGTTCCCTCGTTAAATCCCATGGATTTTAAATGAGAACGAACCTCTGTGTTTCCGCTGATCTTTTTGATCGTATAGGCGGTTCCAACGGTTGCCATCGAAATCGGCATTGCTCCCTGCATACGATTCTCCTTCCTCTGTGTTTCCGCATTCTGCCCATCATGATGTCTCACTTAGCGGAAACGGCTCTTTTCATCTGCTGCTAATCTAATTGATTCGCGTACGCTAATTCTCATTAGTTTCTGCTAACAATTATTAGACATAGCTAATTTTCATTAGATGAGACTAATTTTCATTAGTTATTCCTAACTCATACATAAGGTTAGCACATGCTAACTTTATTGTCAAGTTTTTTTGCTCGGTCTGGAAATAAAAAAAGGGCGTGTTTTACGCCCGAAAATTGTCAAAAATTCCCATAATTAAAAGTCATCCCACGGAGCTTTTTTGTCATAGGACAAGGTTTTCTATGACAAAAAATACAGCACCAGAAGATGCGCCGGATAATAGATATAAAAGAACGAACGGAATCTGCTCCGACCTCTGTAACCGTCATATAACAGGAGGCAGACAGCCGTGAGCGCCAGTACCCAGAGGGGTTCCTGCCACGCGAACGCGCCGATGAGGACGGCGGCAATCATCTTCATAAACACCCCCGCCGTTTTCTCATGAAAAAGAATGTGCCTTGGCACGTTAGTGCCTGAATTTCCTATTACACAAAAATAAAATGCCAGCACCAGTCCCATCCCCCATGCGCCGCCGTCTGCTCCCGCCGCTTCTGTCAGCGTACAGAACACTGCCGTCAGCACCAGCTTCTCCCAGATACCGTTTCCATACCGCTCTAACAGCTCCATCGCAACCAGCGCCAGAAAAAAGGTCAGGCAGACATTCTGGTGCTGTGCATCCATCCACCGTCCGGAAAATGCCAGATCATACGGAATCTCCGACACAGCCGCCGCCAAAAGCAGCCTCCGTCCATAACATCTGCGATCCCGCGTGTGAAAAAAACCTTCTACTAATAAAAAGGCGAACAATGGAAACGCCAGATCCCCAAATGTCCGGAATCCCGGAACCGGTCTGCAGATCACCGCAATGTGGTCTGCCGTCATCGCCAGGAGTGCTAAATATTTAAGGGCGGAGGCGCTGAGATGGAGGCGGGTTAAAACCGCTCTTTCCATCCCCTCTGATTTCTCATTCTGCTTTTCCTTGATTCGATCTTTTATCGCACTCTCCTCCCTTCGTTTCCTGTCCATTCTATCTCTATTCCATCAAATTATACTGAACATTTCACCCGCTGTCCATCCGCACTTTTCCATTCCCTTTTTCTCCATCTCTCCTATTTTCCCATTCTCATTTTCCACTCTTTCTCCCCATCTTTTTTCTTTATTTTCTCTAATAAAAAAAAGTAGTTTTTCCTTATAAATAAAGGCTTTTCGGCACTTTTCCGCGTCTTTTTTACACTAATTTTACATTTTATTTGACAAACGAAAAACCGTGTTATATTCTGTAAATAGTGCTGGTGCGAGATCCTGCTGAAAAAGCAAAAATCCCGCACCGCTCTTCATTTTAAATACTAAAAAATACACGGACAAAAGAGGTAGAATCTCATGGCAAGTTTAGATGTTATTTGCATTGGCGCTATCAATTATGACTATATGTTTCACTGCACCGGACTTGATCTGGTGGAGACATCCGCCGGTGGAGGCGACGAGAACTTAAGCAACCCGATTTCCGATGTGGAAAACGATATTCAGGAGCTGGCGATAAAAGGCAAGGAGTACACGACCCAGATCGGCGGTTCCGCTTTCATCACCCTGAAAGTTGCAAAGCATATTCTCCCTAACCTGCAGGTCGCTTATGTCGGCGTGTGCGGCACGCCCAGTCCATTCGATCTGCGCTTCGGCAAGACAAATGACATTGACGCTGAGCTGGCGCACCTGGATAACCGCGACTGGCTGTTTACCACGCGCGAACGCTTCGACGATCCATATTCCAAATCGATTGCCAAATCGATTGTCCGCCTTTATAATCACACGCGCAACTGCATTAAGATTGCGCCGTGTGCCAACAACACGCTCTTAGACCGCATCCAGGAACAGGAAGCCCGGACGGGAACCACACTGGCGGAGTACCTCGCGCAGGCCCGCTGGATCCATCTGTCATCCCTGTCTGATTTCGACCAATTCGAGGCAATCATGCAATCGGTCATCCAGGCAAAACATTTAAATCCTGCCATGAAAGTCAGCATGGATCCTGGTTTTGAGTATACATCGCTGCGCCGTGAGCGCTTACAGCCGCTGATCGCATATGCCGATTATGTTTTCTTAAATAAATCCGAAAAGAAAAACCTCGGCTTCAATGCCCGCAGCGCCCGTCCGCTCTACGCGAACCTCTGTGAGTATTTTTCTGCGATCAACCCGGATCCCACCCGCACCCTCATTGTCAAGCACGATGACCGCCATGAGCTGATCCATTTTAAGGACGGCGTATGTCAGATCCGCACAGTCCGCCACAAAAAGCTCTACCAGTACCAGTTAAACAACGATACCGGCGCCGGTGATTCCTTTGCCGGCGGTTTCATCAGCGGTATGCTCGATGATCGGCTCAATTCGGATATCGCTGAGCCGATCCAGCTCGGTGTTCTGGCTGCCAAGGGACGGATGCGTAGTTTTGATTATGAGAACCCGTATCTGAATATACAGAAATTGACCAATGCTTTTTTTGAAGCTCTATAATAATTTTTTTCAAGTGCTGTTAAATAGCGCAGAGTGAATTGCAGCCATCATTTCAGGAGAAAAGTACCCAAAAAACAATAAAAGGGAGCTTTTCTCCTGTTTATCCTTATATAATTATATATATAATGTCTGTACACATCTAAAAACTTCTTTCATATATTAATATCAATTTGATATTGATTTTGGAGATCCCATGATCCGCCTCAGCCTATGTATGATCGTCAAAAATGAAGAAGCCGTTTTGACGCGTGTTTTAGCATCTGCCATACAATTTGCGGATGAAATCCTCGTCGCCGACACCGGTTCCACCGATCGAACTGTAGAAATCGCCCGGCAATACACCAAACATATTTATCACTACCCGTGGAACGATGATTTCGCCGCCGCGCGCAATTTCATCTGTGAAAAGGTCTCAACCGAATACTGGATGTGGCTCGACGCCGACGATATCGTTCCCGCCGAATCGATCACAGCGATTTTAAAGTTGAAAGAAACTTTAAGCAAATCTCCGCAGCCCGATGTCGTCATGATGAAATACGTCGCCGGATTTCAGCCGGACGGTACATCTGCATTTACCTACAATCGCGAACGGATTTTGCGAACGGACCGGCATTTTCGCTGGAAAGGACGCGTCCACGAAGCCATCGCGCCGCGCGGCAGGATTCTCTATTCTCCTATTCAAATCGAACACCGAAAGCCTGCTTCTGCTCTCACCCATTCTGACCGTAACCTGAAAATCTATGAAACAATGCTTGCGGACGGCGAACTGCTCGATCCACGCCATCAATACTACTACGCCCGCGAACTCATCGACCACAAACAATATGAAAAAGCCCGCCCGGTCCTGGAACATTTCCTGAACGAAGCGGCCGGATGGTATGAAAATAAGATAGATGCCTGTCTGCTTCTGGCGCGCTGCCATGAAATGCTCAGAAATACGGCTGCCAGCCAGCTTTCTCTGTTCCAGAGTTTCCTCTACGACCGCCCACGTGCTAAAACTTGCTGTGAGATCGGACGGTTGAAACTTTCCCTAGGAGAAATTTCCCAGGCTGTTTTCTGGTACCAGCTTGCCCTCAAAGACCGACCAGAATATCATCCAAATGCCTTTATCGAAGCCGATTACTATGATTTCATTCCTTTAATCCAGCTCTGCGTCTGCTATGATCGGATGGGAAACTATGATAAGGCACTGTATTATCATAAGGAAACAAAAAAAATCCGCCCGGATTCTCCGGCGGTTTTGACAAATGAAAAATACTTTCAAACCATATCCTCAAACCATAAAACAAACTGATTACCTATCTTGTGACATTCTCTCCGACCTCTGCGGTAGTCTGAGCGGCGGACTGGGAGTCGTTCCATCCAGCGGCATCCACACTTCCTACATTCATTCTTACCGTCTTCCACACTTATAATATTCCACAGTTCCCAGCCCTCGATTTCCCAGCCCTTTTCTACTAATGCACATCTCTTTCATCGCACACATATACTACATCAGGATGGATGTCCTAAATCTGGAAAGGAGTTTTTTATGTTTCGTCATTCATGTAATTTTCCCTACTATTTTGATGATAGTGACTATGAAAATAACGGCTATGGGCGCTGCGGACGCGATCGCGGCTGTCCCGGTTCTTTTGAACCCTACAACTGCTGTCGTCCCGGTCCTATAGGACCACGCGGCTGCCCCGGACCGATCGGACCTGTCGGTCCCACTGGTGCTGCCGGACTCGATGGACTGGACGGCGCTACGGGTCCGGCTGGTCCGACTGGTCCGACCGGGGCAACGGGGGCTGCGGGCGCTGCGGGTCCGATTGGGCCGATCGGCGCTACCGGGGCTGTTGGTCCGACTGGGCCGACCGGCGCTGACGGCGCTACAGGCCCAACTGGCGCTACAGGAGCTACCGGCCCTGCGGGTCCGACTGGCGCAACAGGTCCTACCGGCGCCGCAGGAGCTGTCGGCGCTACAGGAGCTACCGGCGCTACGGGTCCTACCGGTCCCGCCGCCATCGTCACCGCCGCTGCTCCCGTCGCAGATGCAACAAGTGCTGAAGATGTCGTTGAACGCTTCAATGAACTTCTTGCCAACCTGCGTGCCGCCGGACTTCTGGCAACCGACAATGCGTAAAGGGCTGAAATTCTGTGAAAAAGAATGTGCCTTAACACATTCGGGCGTCTCGCGCGGTCGCTTGCGACATGTTTCTGCTTCGCGCGAGTACGCATCCTCGCGGAGCGTTTGTTGTTTCATAGAACGCAATTTCCTATGAAACAACAGAAAAACCCCGGAAACCTTACGGTTCCGGGGTATCTCTTACGTCTGGACACAATGCGCTTCCTGGAAGCGACTTTATATTATATATATACGGTACATCTTCTTGCCTGCTGCGCATACAAGAAGCACCTTTGTTTAATTCATTGATTACTCAATGATAGTAGCAACTCTACCAGATCCTACTGTACGGCCGCCCTCACGGATAGCGAAACGAAGACCCTGCTCCATAGCTACCGGATGAATCAGCTCTACAGTCATCTCTACGTTGTCGCCCGGCATACACATCTCGGTACCAGCCGGTAACTCACAAACGCCTGTTACGTCAGTGGTTCTGAAGTAGAACTGCGGACGATAGTTGTTGAAGAACGGAGTATGACGACCACCCTCGTCTTTTGTCAGAACGTAAACCTGAGCAGTAAATTTCTTATGGCATTTTACAGAGCCCGGTTTAACCAGACACTGACCACGCTGGATGTCAGTTCTCTGAACACCACGAAGCAGAGCACCGATGTTATCACCAGCCTCAGCCTGATCAAGCAGCTTACGGAACATCTCGATACCAGTTACAACAGTCTTACGAGTCTCCTCGTGAATACCAACGATCTCAACCTCATCGTTCAGTTTCAGAGTACCACGCTCAACACGGCCGGTAGCAACAGTACCACGACCTGTGATGGTGAATACGTCCTCGATCGGCATCAGGAACGGCTTATCTGTAGCACGTACCGGATCCGGAATGTAGGAATCTACAGCGTCCATGAGCTCCATGATCTTGTCGCCCCACTCGCCGTTCGGATCTTCAAGAGCCTTCAGAGCAGAACCCTGGATGATCGGTGTGTCATCGCCCGGGAACTCGTACTCGTTCAGCAGGTCTCTGATCTCCATCTCAACCAGCTCAAGCAGCTCCGGATCGTCTACCATATCGCACTTGTTCATGAATACTACGATGTACGGTACGCCTACCTGACGGGAAAGCAGGATGTGCTCTCTTGTCTGAGCCATAACACCATCGGTAGCAGCTACAACCAGAATAGCGCCATCCATCTGAGCAGCACCAGTGATCATGTTCTTAACGTAGTCAGCATGTCCTGGGCAGTCAACGTGTGCGTAATGTCTCTTCTCTGTCTGATACTCAACGTGTGCAGTAGAGATAGTAATACCACGCTCTCTCTCTTCCGGAGCTTTATCGATATCCTCGAAGTTCTCAGCTGTGTTACCAGCTACTCTTGCAGCCAGAACTTTTGTGATAGCTGCTGTCAGGGTTGTTTTACCATGGTCTACGTGTCCGATAGTACCAATGTTACAATGCGGTTTAGTTCTTTCAAACTTTGCTTTTGCCATTTTAAGACGTCCTCCTTAATTTACACCCAATACGGGTATCTCAATTTATGTTAGGCTGACTCTAATTATATTCGATTAGAGCCGTTTTTTCAAGCCTAATATTGCTTTTCCGGGCAGTTATCTGCCCGGAAAAGGCAATATAGTTACATTTTTAATTATTTCTCAGCTTTTCCAGCAAGAACTTTCTCCTGAACGCTCTTCGGAACCGGCTCATATTTCTCAAAGAACATGGAGTAGTTACCACGTCCCTGAGTTCTGGAACGAAGGTCGGTAGAATAACCGAACATCTCTGCCAGCGGAACATAAGCCTTAACCAGCTTGCCGCCGCCGATGTCTTCCATACCCTCGATACGACCACGACGAGAGTTGATATCACCGATGATATCACCCATATACTCTTCCGGCATGGTTACCTCAACCTTCATGATCGGCTCAAGCAGTACCGGGTTACCTTTACGCATAGCATCCTTGAATGCCATGGAACCTGCGATATGGAAAGCCATCTCAGAAGAGTCGACCTCATGGTAGGAACCATCGTATACGTCAGCGTGAACGCCGAGTACCGGGAATCCGCCGAGGATACCTGCCTTAGCAGCCTCTTCGATACCTTCGCCTACAGCCGGGATGTACTCTTTCGGGATAGCACCGCCGACAACGCTGGACTCAAACTTGAAGGTCTCTTCGCCGTTCGGATCCATCGGAGTGAAGTGTACCTTACAGTGACCGTACTGACCACGACCACCAGACTGTTTTGCATACTTGCTGTCTACATCTACAGCCTTTGTGAAGGTCTCTTTGTAAGCTACCTGCGGAGCACCTACGTTAGCTTCAACGTGGAACTCACGAAGCAGACGGTCTACGATAATCTCCAGATGGAGCTCGCCCATACCAGCGATGATTGTCTGACCAGTCTCTTTGTTTGTATAAGCACGGAAGGTCGGATCCTCCTCTGCCAGTTTTGCAAGAGCCTCGCCCATCTTGTCCTGACCAGCTTTGGTCTTCGGCTCGATAGCGATGTCGATAACCGGCTCCGGGAACTCCATGGACTCCAGGATTACCGGATGCTGCTCATCACAGATAGTATCACCTGTGGTGGAGAACTTAAATCCGATCGCTGCTGCGATATCACCGGAGTAAACCTTTTCCAGCTCGTGACGCTTGTTGGCATGCATCTGAAGGATACGTCCAACACGCTCTTTTTTGTCCTTTGTTGCATTCAGTACGTAAGAACCGGAGTTCATAACACCTGAGTACACACGGAAG
>OFMB01001468.1_pt1 | contig 10978 bp, 7 predicted proteins | sample 1541111 | NCBI WGS metagenome assembly OFMB01 (sample SAMN04209241, study PRJEB22552) | human gut metagenome | biome: gut; material: feces | host: Homo sapiens | place: USA: Oklahoma
GTCGTTCCGGCCGTCAGGGAGACCCGGGTGAGTCCCGTTTCTACATTTCCCTGGAAGACGATCTGATGAGACTCTTCGGTTCCGAAAAACTGATGGGCATTTTCAAATCCCTCGGCGTACCGGAAAATGAGCAGATCGAGCACAAGATGCTTTCTTCCGCCATCGAAAAAGCGCAGAAGAAGATCGAGGGCAACAACTACGGAATCCGTAAAAACCTGCTCGACTATGACCAGGTCAACAACGAGCAGCGTGAGATCATCTACAAAGAGAGACGCCGCGTTCTGGACGGCGAGAGCATGAGAGACACCATCTTCAAGATGATTGCCGACACCATCGACAATACTGTGGATCTCTGCATCGGCGAGAACACCGAGCAGTCCGAGTGGGATCTGACAGAATTAAATGAGATGCTGCTCTCCATCATGCCGGTGAAGGCAGTGACAAAAGAGCGCGTAGAGAAGATTTCCAAAAACGAGCTGAAACAGCAGTTAAAAGAGGAAGCTGTTAAACTCTACGAGGAGAAAGAAGCAGAATTCCCGGAGGAGGAGCAGATTCGTGAGCTTGAGCGTGTCGTTCTTCTGAAGGTTATCGACCAGAAGTGGATGGATCATATCGATGATATGGATCAGCTCCGCGAGGGTATCGGCCTGCAGGCATACGGCCAGAGAGACCCGAAGGTTGAGTACAAGATGGCAGCTTACGACATGTTTAACGAAATGCTCGAGTCCATCCAGCAGGATACCGTCCGTCTCCTGTTCCATGTACGTGTTGAGCAGAAAGTAGAACGTGAGCAGGTAGCCAAAGTGACCGGAACCAACAAAGACGAGTCCGGCCCGAGAAAACCGGTACAGCGCGCAGAGCGTAAGATCTATCCAAACGATCCATGCCCGTGCGGAAGCGGCAAGAAGTACAAACAGTGCTGCGGAAGAAAACCGGTTTGATAAAAGCAGAACAGCAGTGAGACGGATGAGCACGATCCGTTTGACAAAGCACGCAGCTTCCCTACCAGAAGCTGCGTGTCATACAAAATATAAAACAGAAAGCAGGTGAAGCTTGTGGTAGTTGAATTAGACCAGTTCAAAATGGAACTTGGCACATACGATAAACCATTAGTGGAAGTGAGGGATTCACTTTGACCTCGCTAATAAAGAGCAGAGGATCGAAGAATTAGAGCGTAAAATGGAGGAACCCAATTTCTGGGACAACCCCGAAGAAGCGCAGGAGCAGATGAAACAGCTGAGCAGCATGAAAGAGGACAGAGATACGTATCAGAAACTGGTATCCGCCAAAGAAGATATGGAAACTCTGATCGAGATGGGACAGGAGGAGGATGACGATTCCGTTGTTCCGGAAATCGCGGAAATGATGGAAGAGTTCAAGGCATCCTTCGATGCCATCCGCATCAAAACCCTGCTGTCCGGCGAATTTGACAAGGACAATGCGATCATCAAACTGAACGCAGGTGCAGGCGGAACCGAGGCGTGCGACTGGTGCGGCATGCTGTACCGTATGTACACCAGATGGGCAGAACGCAAAGGCTTTACGATCGAGGAACTCGACTTTCTGGACGGTGATGAGGCCGGTGTGAAGTCCGTGACATTCCAGGTCAACGGCGAAAACGCTTACGGTTATCTGAAATCCGAAAAAGGAGTTCACCGTCTCGTCCGTATTTCTCCGTTCAACGCGGCAGGAAAACGCCAGACATCGTTCGTATCGTGCGATGTTATGCCGGATATCGACAAAGAGATCGATGTTGAGGTTCGTGATGAGGATATTCGTATCGATACGTACCGTTCCAGCGGTGCCGGCGGACAGCACATCAACAAGACGTCATCGGCGATCCGAATCACGCATATGCCGACCGGCATCGTGGTTACGTGCCAGAATGAGCGTTCCCAGTTCCAGAACAAGGACAAGGCAATGCAGATGCTGAAAGCAAAATTGTATATGCTGAAACTCCAGGAGCAGGCAGATAAGCTGAGCGACATCCGCGGCGAAGTAACCGAGATCGGCTGGGGCAACCAGATCCGTTCTTACGTTATGCAGCCATACACCATGGTCAAAGACCACCGTACCAACGCAGAGACCGGAAACGTCGATGCAGTCATGGACGGCGGAATTGATCTGTTTATCAACGCATATCTGAAGTGGATTGCCCTCGGAACCGGAGCGAAAGAGGAAGAAGCATAATTCGGCTGTGGGCAGAGCACAGTGACAAGTAAAATAAGGAGCATTTTCACCAACAGAGGACGGAAATGCTCCTTTCTGTTTTGAAGCCAAAGGCAAACAGGAGGTAAAAGTATGGGTATTATCAGAGCAGCAGTCAATGCAGTACACGGCAGTTTCGCCGATCAGTGGCTGGAGACCGTGGAACCGTATGAGATGGGGGAACATACGGTATTTACAGAGGGAATTCTGGTAAGAAAAGGCCAGAATAAAAAGGGAAGCCAGACGATTTCAAACGGTTCTGTGATCCATGTCTATGACAATCAGTTTATGATGCTGGTGGACGGCGGAAAGATCATTGATTACACCGCAGAGCCGGGCTACTTTACCGTAGACCAGTCATCGTCTCCGTCGATGTTCAGCGGATCGCTTGACGCAGCCGTAAAAGATACGTTTGAGCGCCTGAAATTCGGCGGCCAGACCCCGCATGAGCAGAGAGTTTTCTATATTAATCTGCAGGAAATCAAGGGAATCAAATTCGGAACGAGAAATCCGGTCAACTATTTCGACCAGTTCTACAATGCCGAGCTGTTCCTTCGGGCACACGGTTCCTATTCCATCCGCATCATCGATCCGCTCCGCTTCTACGCAGAGGCTGTGCCGAGAAACGCATCCCGCGTAGAGATCGAGGATATCAACGAGCAGTATATGAACGAATTTTTAGAGGGCCTGCAGTCCTCGATCAATCAGATGGCAGCCGACGGCATCCGCATTTCGTTCGCAGCATCCAAGAGCGCCGAGCTGTCCCGCTACATGGCAGATGCGATGGATGAGAGCTGGCGGGCAATGCGCGGCATGGAGATCCAGTCCGTGGCAATCGCAAGCCTTTCCTACGATGAAGCTTCCCAGAAACTGATCCAGATGCGCAACGAAGGTGCGATGATGTCTGATCCATCGATCCGTGAGGGCTATGTACAGGGAGCGATGGCACGCAGTATGGAGAAAGCAGCAGCCAACCCAAACGGAGCCATGAACGGCTTTATGGGTGTTCAGATGGGCATGAATGCCTTCGGTTCCTCGTTTGCATCGGCGTCCGCTTCGAATCAGCAGCAGATGCAGCAGCAGGCGGCAGCCAAGGCACAGCAGGAAGCTGCAAAAGGCGTATGGAAATGCTCCTGCGGAACGGAGAACACCGGCAATTTCTGCTCAAACTGCGGAAGTGCAAAGCCGATGGTGTGGATCTGCGGCAAGTGTGGAACCGAGAACAGCGGTAAATTCTGTTCGAACTGTGGCAGCCCGAAACCGGAAGCGGCAGGAAAATGGGTCTGCGCATGCGGAACGGAGAATACCGGCAAGTTCTGCTCGAACTGCGGAAAACCAAGACAGTAAAAGAAAACAGATAACCATCCAATACAACAGCGGCTCCGGGGAAGGAGGGATAGAATATGGAGGTTATTACATACAAATGCCCGAACTGCGGAGGCGATCTGACCTTCGATCCGGCAAGCGGAAAGTATAAATGCGAGTACTGCCTGTCCTCGTTTACACAGGAAGAAGCCGAAAAGGCGAACCCGAAAGCAGCGGAAGCGCTGAACGGGGAGGACGATGCTGCCGGTGCACAGGAAGCATCCGATGCACAGAAGGAAAGCAGTACGGAGGAAACAAAAGGGGAAACAGAGCAGGGCGAAGCAGTTGTCTACACCTGCCCGAACTGCGGCGCCGAGATTGTGACCGATGCGACGACGGCAGCGACATACTGTTTCTACTGCCACAATCCGGTGGTGCTTTCAGGCCGGCTTTCGGGAGAATATATGCCGGATTTTGTGCTGCCGTTCAAAATCAGCAAGGAGCAGGCAATCGAGAAATTTTTGTCATTTACCCGGAAGAAACACTTTATTCCGAAGGACTTTTTCGAAAAGAGTCAGGTACAGAAGATGACAGGTGTCTATTTCCCGTACTGGATTTACGGCGGAGACTTTGAGACGGATTACATAGCGCGCGGCCGGAAGGTGAGAGTCTGGCAGACCGGTGATGTGGAGTACACAGAGACCAGCATCTACGATGTCCGCCGGGAGGGAGAGGTCCGTGTGGACGGTCTGTCGCGTAACGCTCTGAACAAGGCAGACCGCGATCTGATCGAATGCGTACAGCCATACCGTCTGGAGGAGATGCAGCCGTTTTCCATGGGGTACCTTTCCGGCTTTCAGGCGGAAAAGCGTGATATCGAACAGCAGCAGATCGCACCGGAACTGAAAAAAGAACTGGAGACGATGGCACGCGGCGCCATGCGGAATGAGGCGAACGAATATATCTCCCTCGAGCAGGAAAAAATGAACCTTTCCCCGAAGCAGGAGAACTGGCGTTACGTCCTGTTTCCCGTCTGGACGCTGACGTATCCGGGAAAGGACGGGAAGGTTTACTACTATGCGATGAACGGCCAGACCGGAACGATCAACGGCGATTTTCCCTATGAGCGGAAGAGAGCCCTTCTGACGTCGGCTGTGAGTGCTCTTCTGGTCCTGATTGTGATGCTGATAGGAGGGTATTTCGCATGAGAAGAATGAAAAAAGCAGGACAATATCTGCTCGGAATTTTTGCGGCCCTTCTGCTGTGCGGAGTTTTTTCTGTGAATATTGTAAAAGCCGAATCCCAGTATGTCTACGACAATGCATCACTTCTTTCCGATGAGGAGGAGCAGGACCTCGAGAGATCCTGTACAGAGTTCGAGCGCAATACAAAGCTCCATATGGTCATCCTGACCGAGCGCAGCAGTGGTTCCGAGGACTGTCAGGCGATTGCAGATGATTTTTATGACAAAAAGTATCCGAAAGAGCCAAACGGTGTCTGCTTCCTCATCGATATGGGACAGCGCCAGATTGTGATTTCGACATCTGGTATTATGCAGTATTACATGTCCGATGCGGAAATTGATGATATCCTGCAGGCGGCGCAGGGCTACGCGAAAGACGGCGACTATGCGGGAACCTTTGCAAAAATGATTACGATGACGCAGGAATGCTTCGACCGAGGCGTTTCCGATGCGGACTATCTGATTACAGAAGACGGTTCCATTATTCATTACCGCAAAATCAACAGCACGGAAGCTCTTATTTCTGTTATCGCAGCGGCTGCGACAGGAATTCTTGTTTATTTTGGAATCTGGAAGAGCTACAGACGAAAGAAAAACCGTGGTGCAAAGAGCTATGCGGATCTGAAACGCGTAAACATCAGAGACCGCAGGGATGCGCTGATCGACCGTCATGTATCGATGCACAAAATCCAGAAGGATGATGGAAACCACGGCGGAGGCGTTTCTGGCGGCGGAGGTGGCGGCGGAAGCACCGTTCACACTTCGTCGAGCGGAAACAGTCACGGCGGCGGAAGCATTGGCTTCTGAAAACCGATTCGAAAAAATTCCTTGCGTATTGTGTCGGAATATGATACGATCTTTCCTGTGAAAACAAATGTATTTCCTGGAAAGAGTATAAAGGTAGAGGATTGCCATGAGAGAAGAGAAAACAAAGTACTATGTAATCAAAGAAAAAGCGGTTCCCGAGGTTCTTTTGAAGGTCATCGAGGCCAAACGGCTGATGGATATGCAGGAGCTTACCGTGCAGCAGGCAACGGAAAAAGCGGGAATCAGCAGAAGCTCTTTCTATAAATACAAAGATGATATTCTTCCTTTTCATGACAACGCAAAAGGAAAAACGATTACATTTATTCTGCAGATGGACGATGAGCCGGGACTGCTTTCCGATGTGCTGAAGATTATTGCCGGGTTTCACGGAAACATTCTGACCATTCATCAGACCATCCCGTTAAACGGCGTGGCATCGCTGACGATCAGCGTGGATATCGCGGAAGACCGGGGAGACGCCTCGGAGATGATTAACGAGATTGAGTCCAGACAGGGAGTTCATTATTTTAAAATATTAGGACAGGAGTCCTGAAAAAGAAAAAGCAAGAGAGGGACAAAAGAGATGATTCAGATTGCAGTATTAGGATATGGCACCGTTGGTTCCGGCGTGGTAGAAGTCATCAACACGAACCATGACAGCATCAACAAGAGAGCAGAGAACGAGATTAATATCAAATACGTTCTGGATTTAAGAGATTTCCCGGGAGATCCAGTGGAAAAAGTGCTGGTACATGATTACGAAGTGATCGCAAACGATCCGGAGGTTGATATTGTTCTCGAGGTCATGGGCGGCGTTGAGCCGGCTTACACCTTCACAAAACGTGCGCTGGAGGCTGGAAAGAGCGTCTGCACATCCAACAAAGAGCTGGTGGCAAGACACGGTACCGAGCTTCTTGCAATTGCAAAAGAGCACGGCGCAAACTATCTGTTTGAGGCAAGCTGCGGCGGCGGTATCCCGATCATCCGTCCGTTAAACTCCTCCCTGACTGCAGATGAGATCGATGAAGTAACGGGTATCTTAAACGGTACGACAAACTACATCTTAAGCAAAATGGCAAGCGACGGTTCCGATTTTGCCGATGTGTTAAAAGAGGCACAGCGCCTTGGCTACGCAGAGCGCAACCCGGAAGCAGACGTAGAAGGCTACGATGCCTGCCGTAAAATTGCGATTCTTTCTTCTCTTGCCTATGGAAAAGAAGTCAATTACGAAGAGGTTTACACCGAGGGAATCACAAAGATCACCGCAGAGGATATCAAATATGCGACCTCGATGGGAACCGCAATCAAACTGCTCGCAACAAGCCGCAAGGTGGGTAATCAGTATTACGCCATGGTAAGCCCGGTGATGATTGACGCGAAAAACCCGCTGTACAGCGTAAACGGTGTCTTCAACGCCATCTTCATCCACGGAAATGTACTGGGTGATGCCATGTTCTACGGAAGCGGAGCAGGAAAGCTTCCGACCGCAAGTGCCGTTGTAGCCGATGTCGTAGACTGCGCAAAGAACAAAGGCAGAAACATCATGATGAGCTGGAGTGAGGAAAAACTGGACCTGCTGCAGATCGATGATGTAAAGAGCCGCTTCTTCGTCCGCGTGTCCGGCCACGCCGCAGAGCGCCAGAGTGAGATCGAGGAGCTGTTCGGAAAAGTAGAAATCGTAGCAGTTCCAAGTCTGTCCGAGGAGTTCGCATTCATCACAGGCGAAATCACAGAGCAGGAGTACAGAGAAAAAGCAGAGAAACTCGACGGAATCCAGAGCAGAATCCGCGCGAGAATTTAAGATCTCGAAATAGACATAACTAAAAAGACGTTTCACAGCCGTAAAGCAAGGGGTGTGAAACGTCTTTTTAATTATCTTAAGATTTATTTTTAAAGATCTGTGCCGGATCCAAAGGAATCCGTATCATATCCCACCGGTTCCGATGCCGGATACAGGATATCTTTCCGTTCCTGATAGAACGCAGCCATCGTGATCTGCATATACGGCATCACCCATAAGAAGCCGATGGCACAGGAACAGGATGCGAGAATCTCAAGCCCTAAGAAACTTAAGAGAAGCAGAATGTAGCGGAAAAAATTCTTCTTCATCATCGCAAAGCTCTGACGGATCGCCTGGATCGGGCCGATGCCGGGAGCGTCGTTCATCACGAAGGTGGAAAGGGAAAACGGAACCAGCACCAGCGTGGAAACGAGAGAGCCGATCAGCTTATAAACGTAAACATTCATGAGCGAAGAAAGCTCGGCTTCGATGGAAAGTGCTGTTCCAAGCGTCAGTTCCGCACTCGGGGAGGAAAGATACTGGAAGCCTGGAATGCTGGAAATCAGGGCGATCACGGAGCTGATGCCGTTGATGATAAGGAACATCAGCACGTACTGGTCCGGGTGATGATAGAAAGCGTAGAGCATATCACCGACGGAAATCGGTTCCCCGCGCAGCGTCGAGAGGCAGATTTTTAAGTAGCCTGCCTGGAAGAGGCTGAGGAGCAGGGAAAACAGGAACAGCGTCAGATTCAGAAAAATGATATCGTACAGCGTTGTGCCTGAAAAAATCAGCGTCGGGATGAGGGAGCAGGAGAAGGTGAGAAACAGGTTGATCGCGGTTGCGCCCACCAGCGTGCCGCATCGGCCTGCCATGGCCTCACGGGCCTGCTTTTTCAGTTCTGAAAATTTCTGTTTTTGTCCGTTCATGAAAAATCCTTTCTGGTACCTAGATGGTATTTCCGTCGGTGGTTGTTCCGTTATCCGGTGTCATCTGGTATTCCTGCATGTACTGATTGTAATACCGCTCAAGCAGGTTGGTGCTGCCGCCGCTGACCATGTTGAAAAGCAGGAAAGCATACATGATGCAGATACCGACAATTATGCCGATGGTACAGCCCGCCAGACCGGCTTTTGCCGTGCCGCTCATGCGTCCTGCGCCGCGGCTTAAAAGGGCGAAGATCACGCCGAGCGAGCCGAAAAACAGGGAACCCATGTTGAGCATGAACAAAAAGGAGCAGATCGCCATGACCATCGAAGCGGCCGCAAGGGCCTGCGAACCCGTCCTGCGCGGCGGCTGTACGGGAGGCTGCTGCTGGTAATGCTGATACGGTCCGGGACGCTGGCCCTCAGGCACGCCGTACGGATGGGAGGACTGATAGGAATCTCCGGACTCATTGGTGTTTGGATCGTAATTTTCTGGTGTCATAAAATGTCCTTTCTTCTGCAAAAAAGCGCGGTTTCACACGCAGTCTGTCAAAAAAGCTATAGTAAAGATTTTATCATGTAAGGTTGACAAAAACAAGACCTATTGATAAGGTAATAGAGTGGCTGTTCCGCCAAGGGTCCCGCTTTTTATGCGGGAAAAACAGAGAAGGAACAGCGTGTTTTGGAAGAGACAACAGGAGGAATTTACCTATGGATATGAATCAGGTATTGGCAGCTGAGCTGAACGTCAAACCGTGGCAGGTAGAAGCTGCAGTGAAACTGATTGACGAGGGAAACACGATCCCTTTTATTTCACGATATCGAAAAGAAGCAACAGGTTCCTTAAACGATGAGATACTGCGAAATCTGTACGATCGTCTGATGTACCTGCGCAGTTTAAATGACCGCAAGGCCGTTGTCCTTGCGAGCATCGAGGAGCAGGGCAAGCTGACCGCAGAACTGAAAAAATCCATCGAAGAGGCCGCAACTCTCGTGGTCGTAGAGGATTTATACCGCCCGTACCGTCCGAAACGCCGGACGCGTGCGACGATCGCAAAAGAAAAAGGACTGGAGCCGCTGGCGAATATCATTCTTCTGCAGATGACAAAAGAGCCGCTCGAAAAAGAGGCAGAGGCTTTTGTTTCAGAAGAAAAGGAAGTCAAAACGGCAAAAGACGCCATTGCTGGTGCCTGCGACATCATCGCCGAGAGCATTTCCGATGAGGCCGATTACCGTATGGAGATCCGCCGCAGAACCGAGGCGAAGGGCCTGATCGTCTCGACAGCAAAGGATGAGAAAGCAGAGTCCGTTTACGAGAATTACTATGAGTTTTCCGAGCCGGTATCAAAAATTGCCGGACACCGTGTGCTGGCACTGAACCGCGGTGAGAAAGAAAAATTCCTGAACGTCAAAATTGAGGCGCCGACGGAAGAAATCCTGCGTTATCTCGAGAAAAAAATCATCACCAAAGAGAATCCGCAGACAAAGCCGGTTCTGCAGGCGACCATCGAGGATGCCTACAACCGTCTGATCGCTCCGGCCATCGAGCGTGAGGTCAGAAATCAGCTCACCGAAAAGGCAGAGGATGGTGCGATCAAGGTCTTTGGAAAGAACCTTGAGCAGCTTCTGATGCAGCCGCCGATCGCAGGCCAGGTTGTCCTTGGATGGGACCCGGCGTTCCGTACGGGATGCAAGCTGGCCGTTGTCGATGCGACTGGAAAAGTGCTCGATACCACCGTGGTTTACCCGACCGCGCCGACGAACGAGAAGAAGATTGCGGCAGCGAAAGCCACTGTAAAAGATCTGATCCACAAATACGGCGTCACCCTGATTTCTGTCGGAAACGGAACTGCAAGCCGTGAGTCCGAGCAGATCATCGTCGAGATCTTAAAAGAGATCCCGGAGAAGGTTGCGTATGTGATCACAAATGAGGCAGGAGCGTCCGTTTACTCCGCAAGCAAGCTGGCAACCGAGGAATTTCCAAACTTTGATGTCGGACAGCGAAGCGCCGCTTCCATCGCACGCCGTGTGCAGGATCCGCTGGCAGAGCTTGTCAAAATCGATCCGAAATCCATCGGTGTCGGCCAGTATCAGCACGATATGAACCAGAAGAAGCTCGGCGAGGCGCTCGGCGGTGTCGTTGAGGACTGCGTGAATAAAGTCGGTGTCGATCTGAACACGGCATCCGCGTCGCTGCTGGAATACATTTCCGGTGTCAGCAAGGTGATTGCAAAAAACATCGTGGCATACCGCGAGGAGAACGGCCGTTTCGAGAGCAGAAAAGAGCTCCTGAAAGTGGCAAAACTCGGACCGAAGGCGTTTGAGCAGTGCGCGGGCTTTATGCGCATCACCGGCGGCAAAAATCCGCTGGACGGCACAAGCGTTCATCCGGAGAGCTACGAGGCAGTCGAGAAGCTGTTTGCAAAGTTAAATATGAAGACAGAGCAGATCAGCGAGGGATCGACGGCGTTCTTCATCAAAGATTACAAGAAGATGGCAGAGGAGATCGGTGTCGGCGAGATTACGCTGCGCGATATCATCAAAGAGCTGCAGAAGCCTGGCCGTGACCCGCGTGACGAGATGCCGCGCCCGATCCTGCGCACCGACGTGCTCGATATGAAGGACCTGAAGGTTGGCATGATCTTAAAGGGAACCGTGCGCAACGTCATTGACTTCGGTGCATTCGTCGATATCGGCGTGCATCAGGAC
>OFMB01001476.1_pt1 | contig 10942 bp, 10 predicted proteins | sample 1541111 | NCBI WGS metagenome assembly OFMB01 (sample SAMN04209241, study PRJEB22552) | human gut metagenome | biome: gut; material: feces | host: Homo sapiens | place: USA: Oklahoma
GCCGCCGGAGCGGTGCTTAAGCCGTAAGGCGGGAATTATGCGGTGTTGCCTTAGGTTGGCCGCTGCAAAGCGTTACAAATCATTCCGCAGCTTTACGGCACTCCGTTCGGCGATGCACTGCTTTAAGGCGTTGATCATCTTGGCTTCGTCCAGCGGTTTGGCCAGGTGAATATCCATGCCCGCCAGTCGGCTGTCCATAATATCCTCGGAAAAAGCATTGGCGGACATGGCAATGATGGGGATGATTTCCGCGTCGGGGCGGTTCATAGCGCGGATGGTTCTGGCGGCGTCCCAGCCGTTCATACGCGGCATCATAATATCCATATAGATCACGCCGAAACAGCCGGGTGCGGACTTTCCAAACAGCTCTACAGCCTCCTGTCCGTCGGCAGCGCGGGTCACCTCCATACCGCTGTTTTCCAGCATACAGCAGGCAATTTCCATATTCAGCTCGTTATCCTCTACGACCAGCGCACGGAGTCCCTTGAAGGAAATATCACCCTTTACCTGCGTCGCGGGTTTGAGATCATCCTGCTTGCCGATTTTGAACGGCAGCTTGACCGTGACCGTAGTTCCCGCGCCGGGCCTGCTCTGCAGGGTGACGCTGCCGCCCATTCTGTCAACCAGTTGTTTTACGATGGCCAGGCCCAGACCAGTTCCCTGATAGGTAGAACGGCTCGTCACCTTTTCCTGCGTGAACATATCAAAAGCGTGTGCGGAAAATTCCTCACTCATGCCGATACCCTGATCCCGGCAGACAAAGGTGACAAGTGCGTGCTCTTCATCCAGCTGTTCTTCGCTGCTCCAAACGGTGATCGTACTGCCTGGCGGACTGAACTTAATGGCATTGTCCGTAATGTTGGAGAGGATCCTGCTGAGGTGCACCGGGTTTCCGATTACGAACGGATGCCGGATCGTGTCCTTATCCCGTGCAACCTGATACCGAATGTCTTTTTCTGCCGCCTTTTTATGATACGTCTGGTTCAGGTCGCGCAGCACGGCAATCAGGTCAAAGGTCAATTCCTGCTTCTTGAGCTCGCCGCTCTGGAGCTTGTTCATATCCAGCACGTCATTGACAATGCTTACCAGATATCGCAGCGATTCCATCTCCTTATCGCGGATTTTCTGCTGCATTTCGGGGTCGTCGGCATATTGGTTGCCCATGTTGATCATACCGATAATGCCGTTCAGTGGGGTGCGGATGTCATGGCTCATGGTGGCAAGGAACCGCGTTTTCATTTCGGATTCACGCTTGGCCGCTTCTGCGGCAAAGCGCAGGTCCTGCTCGCGGCGTTTTGTGCTGCTGATACTGCGCACCGCGCACAGCACATGGGTCACATTGCCGGCCTCGTCCCGTTTCTTTGCAATGAAGCGCAGGGAATGCCAGCTTCCGTCGCACATGCGGTATTCTGTGGAGATATATTCTTCGTTTTTCAGTCTTTCCGCAAGGGTGGGCACATCCATGAAACGGCGGACCAGATCGCGGTATTCGGGCACCACAGTGGCATCGCAGAGCTGATACAGCTTCTCCGAAGCACAGCCGTTGTTTCCGGTCAGGCGGTGCGTCTCATCATCGTTGGAGATTTCCTCAAAATAGTCGCGCTGCAAATCAATGCGGTAGATGGAGCAATAGTTCTTGGCGATGGCGGAAATGATCTCGTTGTTCAGCTGGGCCTCATCCAGCGCACTTTGCAATTGGGTTCGGGCTGCTTCTTCCTTTTCCAGAATATCGTCAATGTAGCGGAAGGCGAGCAGGATATGGAATACATTCTGTTCGGAATAGATCTTGACTGCCTGCGCCTCAAAATACTGCTGCCCGTTGGCATTCGGAACACTCTTGTAATGATAGGTTGTCCTGTCCGCCTGTGTGAGAAGTTTTTCCATATTGGCGCAGGTGAACCAGCTTATGAACTCTGGCCTATCTTTTTCGGACAGAAAGCACTCTGCATACCGCTGGGCATACTCATCAAAATTTGTATAGGTCTCCCTCTTTTGGTTCAGTATAACATCCGCGTTGGTGTTTTCGGCCAGCTTCAGCGGAACAAATCTGCCGGTATTCAGCTCAATATCATACACAACCGTAAAATCTATGCACAGCTTATCCAACAGCTGTTTGTCGCGCTTTTCTTTTTCCAGGGCGTCCTGCAGTTTTTTGTTCTGCACACGCACCCGCAGGGTAAGCGCAGCCAACAGAACAAGCAGCATCAGCAAAGTCACGGCAATAACCAGCGTAGCCATTGGGTGCAGCTGAACCAGCATTTTCAGCGTCATATCCGATACGCTGTAAGATGTGTAGCCGGAGGCAATATTCTCGATGGTTTTGTCCGGCATTGCGTAGATCGCCTTGGTGAGTACGCCCGCCAGCGCATGGCTGATCGAAGGGGCGATGATAATGCGGTACTGGAAGGAGGGCTGATTCAGCAGGGTATAGACAAGACTGCCGCTTGTGTCATCGCTCACAAATTTCTGCGCCATGTAATAGTACACAAATGCGGCATCGGCCCTGCCGTCTTTGACGGCCTATATGGCATCCTGCCAGGTCGCACAGAGGATCTTTTCGGCATTGGGCGCATAGGCGTCCTCCATACTGCCGGAAGAGCTCTGATCCGCCGTGGCCACCGTCTGAATCTCCCCGTCAAAATCGCGGCGGACAACTTTGGCAGATCGTACCGTGATATACGGCGCAGTGACCCCCAGATGATTGGATTCTGCTGTGCCCTCGTCGATGCGTGCATCAATGGCAATATCGAAGCTCTCATCCTCCTGCAAGGCGAGATACTCCTCGCGGGTACGGCAGGGAATGAACTGATAGGAAAGACCGGCATACTTTGCCAGCTCTTTAAAATAATCCGGCAGGATGCCTTTTATCTCACCGTTTTCCATAAAGGAGTACGGCTCTCTTGTGGGGTCGCACAGCACGCGGAGCGGCTCACTTTGGGCATTATACCAACGGACAAGAGCCTTCTCGTCCTCAGTCAGTTCCGGATTTTTATCATTGACGGAAGTATAGTAGCGGTTGAACAGCGTTGTTTTCCAGTCGCCCTCGGCGGCGTTCATTTCGTCTATGGCGGCGTTGATTTTGGCAAGTAGCGCGGTGTTGCCCTTTTTGACAATGGCATAAATCGGTTCGGGAGCAAATTTCTCAACGACGCGCTCATTCCGGGCATCCCGCATGGAGTTGGATACAAGCGCGTCCACCTGCCCGTCCCGCAGGGCCTTTTCCATGTCGACGACAAGGTCAAAGTAGACTGGCGTATAGGTAAAACCTTTCTCCTTAGACAGTGTGTCAAAATCGTCGTTGCACATGTTTCCGTTCAAAAAGCCGACGCGCAAACCGTCATAGGTGGTGTAAACCTGCTCGATGACACTGGTGTTGTCGCTGCGCACCGTCAGCATACACTCGTTGCTGCCGATGGGACGGGAAAAGTCGAATTTTTCTTCGCGTTCCGGCGTTTTGCGGGTCGCTGTGCCTATGTCGATCTCGCCGTTTTCCAGCATTTGCTGCATATCGCTCCAGCCTTTGTCGTAGCCGATATACTCGTACTCGACGTCCCAATACCGCGCCATCAGGCGGAGAAAATCATAGCCGTAGCCGCTTTTTCTGCCGTCCTCATCCATCATGTGGTAACCGTCCATTGCAAAAAAACCGACTCTGACCGTATCCCGCGGGGTCTCTGCAGTGTATTCCGCCCTGGCGGCAAGCGGGTACAGCCCTGCTATGCAGACCAGCGCAAGCAAAAACACGGCTGCTTTGTAAAAGACTGTTTTTACGCTTGCTGTACGCACCGCGCAGCAACGATAACTTCTCTGTATACGATTGCTGTACATAAGACTTCCGACTCCCGATTTGTCGTTCCTATTTCTGAGAGCCATTTTGCATCCGGCTTTTGGAAAAACCCTATGCAAAATACGGCTATTCCTAATATAATTTTACCATGGGGCACATTTTCAGTCAATAGCGGCTGCAACGAATCGTTTCAGTATTTTACGTTTCATTTTACGTTGCGCGGCGCTCTCGGACGGAACGGTTTATTATATATTCAGACTGTCGAAAAACTCTTGTAAGGGCGCGCATTGCTCGCCCGCGCCCGTTTGCCTTGTAAGAAAACTGTCCCGGAAAATGTGTTGCCGCGGTAAGTTGACGGGCGACCAATGGTCGCCCCTACACACGCAATAAGGCAAAAATTCAATTTTTTGACGGTCTGATATACTATATATATAAGGTCTACTGCAACGCACCGCAAAAGGCAGCCCGCCTCCCTATAGTTCGCTAAAGTTACATTTAGCGAACTTGTGCATTTCTCTTTTACGGGAGGCTTTTGTTTCCCGATGCCCCCTGCTCTCGTCATCTCGTCCTCCCTGACTTCTATTTCCGCTTTACATGGGCAGCGCAACGGTAAATACGGTTCCTGTCCCTTCTGCCGGCTCATCCTGTACTGTACCGCCGTGCAGTGCTGCAATTTCCCGCACCAACGCCAAACCCAGTCCTGCGCCGCCCATTTCGCGGCTTCTGGATTTGTCCACACGGAAAAACGGTTCAAAGATGCTGGTTCTGTATTCATCGGGAATACCGCAGCCGGTATCTGCAACACGCAGTATTGCTTTGCCGTTTGACCGGCTGATCGTAATCTGCACAGAACCGCCCGGCTGATTGTACTTGATTGCATTTTCCACAAGGTTGAACAGCATACGGTAAATCAGGGCATCGCTTCCGATAATATGAATATCCTCACATTCCTGATGCAAGGTGATCTGCTTTTTCAGGGCCAGCGGCGTCAGATCCGTCACAATTTCATCTGCCAGCGGCGCAAGCTCAATGCAGTCATCCCGCGGAACGGCCTGCAAATTGCTCATTTCCAGCAGGGTCCGTACAAGCGCCGATAAACGGGCTATCTGCTCTGTCTGAAAGTGTACCAGCTCTGCGGTTTCCGCGTCCGTATTCATGTGATCTTCGGCAAAGATTTCCAGTTTTGCCTGCATGATGGCCAGCGGTGTTTTCAGCTCATGGGCTGCATTCCCGGCAAACTGCCGCTGTAGGTCAAAGGAATGGGCCAGGCGATTCAGCATTTGATTGACAGATTGACTTAGCTGCCGAAATTCCGCAACGGTATTTTCTTCCAGCCGTACATCAACCAGATTATCCTGATCGACCTTCTCGGCCTGCTGTGCCAGCTCTTTCAGTGGTTCCAGCGCTTTGCCGCTGATAAAATAAGCAATCGCTGCGCTGAACAGCGTCACCACTGCCGTAATGCACCACCCTTTGCGGCCAAAAATCGTCTTTGTATCGTAAACCTCTTTCGAGAATTGCACCAGAAAGTCTGACATCTGATCTTCGGGGATCTCTATGGTCAGATCCTCCCCGCCATCCTGTTGATATTGTAAAACGTACCCGTTCAGATTGTCCATACCGGAGGCGCCGGAGCGATACAGCAACAAGTTCAGGCAGATGCAGGCACCCGCAATCAGTAATGCCGTCATAAGCGTGATGCGCCATTGCAAAGATAATCGCTTCATTGCTCGCTCTCCCCCACTTCATAGCCTTCTCCGATGCGGTTTCGGATAGGGTCATACCCCAGTGCCGCGCGCAGCTTTTTGCGCAGCGCCGAGATATGCACCCGAATCGAGTTGCTGAACGCATCTACACGGCCATCCCAGACATGTTCCATCAATTCCTCCTGACTGACAGGGCGGCCCTGGTGCAGAAGCAGATATTCCAGAACACTGCTTTCCTTGCGGGTCAGTGGAACAGGCTGACCGTCCGCCATAGCCACCCGGCTCTTGGTATCAAAGCTCAGTCTGCCGCATCGCAGGCAGACATTGCGCTGAATAAACTGCCGCCGTGTCAGGCTGCGGACGCGGGCTTCCAGTTCGGCCAAATGGAACGGCTTGGCCAGATAATCATTGGCACCGGCATCCAGACCTTCCACCTTGTCCGCAATTTCACTGCGGGCCGACAGGATCAGAACCGGCGTTTCCAAATCGGTCTTTCGCAGTGTGCGCAGGACTGTCATTCCATCCACTCGGGGCAGGTTCAGATCCAGCAAAACAAGGTCATACTGCTCTGCCGCCAGCATTTCCAGCGCGGTTTCCCCATCACCGCAGTCATCTGTTTCATACCCTGCACGGTGCAGCTTTCTGGCAACGCTTTCCCGCAGGGACGGCTCATCCTCAACCAGCAGCAAACGCATAATAAACTCTCCTTATATAAACTGTGTTTCTGTTTACTACCATTATAACAGCTTTTGCTAAAATCTGCGTTAATTTTTTCTTAGCAGAAAATTTATACCCGTTGTGCTATACTGATCTCATCAAAACAAAAGGAGGATCGAAATGTTGAGCAAAAAGGCAATCGTTCAGGTGCTTTTTCTGCTGGCCGCCGTTATGATGATCGGTTACGGGGCATGGCGCGGTGAGGCGGGCACTGTCTTTACGAAAGCAATTCGATTATGTATGGAGTGTGTTGGCATTGGATAAGAATCGTTCGCATTTTCTGGCCCGTTTCCGGGGACTGATCCAGGCAGGTGCAGCACTGCTGACAAACATTCATCTGCCGAATTTTCTCAAAGGAACGCTTTATCAGGGCAAGGGGAAATATCTCTGCGTTCCGGGCCTGAACTGTTACTCCTGCCCCGGCGCTGCGGGGGCCTGCCCTATCGGGGCCTTTCAGGCTGTGGTCGGGTCATCAAAGTTTCGGTTTTCCTATTATGTTACCGGCATTTTCATTCTGCTGGGCGTGCTGCTGGGGCGCTTTATCTGCGGTTTTCTCTGCCCGTTCGGCTGGCTGCAGGAGCTTTTGCATAAGATCCCCTCTCCCAAGCTGTCAACCAAACGCCTGAAGCCGCTGCGCTATATCAAATATGCGGTACTGCTGGTCATGGTCGTACTGCTTCCGGCTGTTATTGTCAACGCATCCGGCATGGGGGATCCATTCTTCTGCAAGTATCTGTGTCCACAGGGCGTGCTGGAGGGCGCAATTCCGCTTTCTCTTACAAATGCGGGCATACGGGCTGCTTTGGGAAAGCTGTTCAGTTGGAAATTCTGCATTCTGCTGGCAGTTGTGGTAGGCAGTGTGGTTTTTTACCGCCCGTTCTGCAAATGGCTCTGCCCATTGGGGGCGGTTTATGCACTTATGAATCATGTGTCCCTGTTCCAGATGCGCGTTGACCGCAATACATGTGTTTCCTGCGGTGCCTGCGCAAAAGCGTGCCCGATGGATGTGGATATTACCAGAACACCAAACCACGCGGAGTGTATCCGCTGCGGTAAGTGTATAAAGTCTTGTCCGACCAAAGCGATCTGCTATCAGTACGGTTTCGGCGACAAGTCAAAAACAGAAATCAAGGAGAATTGACAATGAAACGTTTTTTTGCATGGATCACAGCCCTTCTGATGCTGCTCTCCCTCGCTGCGTGCAGCAGCACACAGACAAGCACTGCGGCAGCTTCCCAGCAAGCCTCCACTTCCGAGACGAGCAAGTCTGAAAATGAACTTCTCGCAGAGGAAAACGATATTCTGGCGGCAAATAACGCCCTGTGGGAAAAGGTTTTTGCCTCCATGGACAAGAATGTTACCGACACCGCACTCAGCAGCAATTACGGTGACATTCTTATGAGTGCGGTGGATAACGCAAAGGACCAGTTCACCGATGAAGAATACGCTGCTTTAAAGGCCGATGCGGACAAGATCCGTGAAATCGAAGCACAGATCGCGGCACTGCCGCAGGATGAAGCTGCCAGCCAATCTATGACGCAGACGTCCAGCACATTCCCGCAGTTTGAAGGAAAGGATTTGGACGGCAACAGCGTAAGCAGCAGTCTTTTTGCCGATAATGCGTTCACCGTTGTGAATTTCTGGTTCAGCGGCTGCAAGCCCTGTGTGGACGAGATGGACGACCTTAACGCATTGAATCAGCGCATTCAGGAGCAGGGCGGCGAGGTGATCGGTATCAACACAGAAACCCTCGATGGCAACGCGGACAACATTGCCGCTGCCAAACAGATTCTGGAACAGGCCGGCGCTGCATTCCGCAACATCTATTTTGACTCTGCCAGTGATGCCGGTAAGTTTGCCCTCGGCATTATGGCCTTTCCCACCACCTGCGTTGTGGATCGTCAGGGCAATATCGTCGGGGAACCGATTATGGGCGGTATTGATAAAGAGGATAACGCTGCCACACTGCAAAAGCTGATCGATGAGGCTCTGGCGCAGTCACAGCAGTAAATAAGAAAATGGCTTAAAAAACTCGCAGCAGTCATGGATACGAAAGTACCCTTTGGCTGCTGCGAGTTTGTATTTTGCTGCGCCGCCGTGTGGCGGGCTATGTCCCCTGCTCCAGGGCTTACTGCCCGGTTTGCTTTCCCTCTATAGCATATATTTTGTCTTTTCGATTGTATATCAGCATTTTATACTTGACAAAGTCAAGCGTATGGGCTATACTCTTTTACGAAAGGAGATGCTGCATCCACCATGTATCAAAAGGCCCTTTCCTACTACATCGCCATGCTGTATCGCAGCTTTGCGGATTTCACAGGCGGCAAGCTGCAGGAAGTCGGACTAAATTTCGGGCTTTTGTTTTTTATTGTATATATCGGAAAAAAGCCGAACTGTACGCCTTCGGAATTGACAAAAGCATTGTCCCTTGACTGGGGGCACAGTCAACGGTGCATCAATCGTCTTACTGACGATGGCTTTATTACCAAGGAAAAATCAGGGCGTCACTATCTGCTCAACCTGACAGAACGCGGGCAGGAGGCTTTTGAAGCCGCCCACCGGATATTCTTTGACTGGGACGACAGATTTATGACGAATCTGACTGCAAAAGAAAAGGAACAGTTGCTTGCCTTATTGGAAAAAGCAACAGAAAGGATACCGCACCATGTACGAAACGATTAACAGCCCCATCAATTACGGCGGTTTGGAATTGAAAAACCGCATCATTTTTGCCCCTACCACCTTTGGCCTTGCGGAGGACGAATACTTTGAAAAGATCCGCAAGATCGCCGCAGGCGGCTGCGCCATGGTTATCATCGGTGACGTCCCCGTCGGCAAAAGCCAATTTGAGAAATCTCTTTTTGATAAAAAAGGCTTCGCCCATTATCAGAAGCTGGTCGAAATCGTCCACAGCTATGACTGCCGCATCTGCGCCCAGCTGCACCAGACCGACTCCAATATGCTGGCCATGCTGAAATACGTGCCCGGCGTTCTGACGAAGAAGATTTCCATGGAGGAGCTGCGTCCCCTGCTGAATGCCGAGGTTGCCCCTTACATCAGCAAGCTGTCCACCCGCAAGATCCATAAGATCATCAACGGCTTCGGTGAGGCCGCCGTGCTGGCTGTCAAAGCCGGGTTCGATATGGTGCAGGTCCACGGTGACCGCATGTGCGGCAGCTTCAGCTCCACTGTCTTTAACCACCGCACGGATGAATACGGCGGCAGCGCCGAGAACCGTGCCCGCTTTGCGGTGGAGGCCGTCAAGGCCATCCGCAGCCGCCTGCCGGAGATTCCCATCGACTACAAGCTGGCCGTCCGGCAGGAAGATCCCCACTACGGCAATGCCGGTGTGGTGGAGTCCGAGCTGGGTATTTTTGTACCGCTGCTGACCGATGCCGGTGTGACCAGCTTCCATGTAACGCTGGCGAACCATTCCAGTCTGGAGGACACCATTCCCCCGGCCAACCACCCGTACTTCAAAGAGCAGGGCTGCTTCCTGAAATTCTGCGACGAGGTGCGCCAGTATACGGACAAGCCCATCACTGGCGTGGGCGGACTGAATCAGCCTGATTTTGTAGAGCAGCAGCTTGCAAGCGGACGCATCACCTGTGCTGCCATGAGCCGCCAGCTGTTGGCTGACCCGGAATGGCCGAACAAAGTGGCTTCCGGGCAGATCAAGGAGATCCACCGCTGTGTTCGCTGCAACAAAAAATGCCTCGGCGGCTTGCAGCAGCATCAGGGCACCCATTGCATTTATGAGAAGGTATGACTTGTGAAATACGCGATTGTATTCAGCAGCCAGACCGGTAATACGAAACAGCTTGCCGAGGCTGTTTCCTCCGTTCTCCCTCAGGCAGATTTGTGTTTCTTCGGTTCCCCGTCGCAGGAGGCTCTGCAGGCAGAGCGTCTTTTCATCGGCTTTTGGACGGACAAGGGGCACTGCAATCAGGAAATCACCGATTTCCTGAAAACGGTCCAGGGCAAAGAAGTGTTCCTGTTTGGCACAGCCGGGTTCGGCGGCAGTCAGGAATATTTTGACAAAATCCTTTCTTCCGTTCAAAAACACCTCGGTACTTCCAATACTGTCATCGGCACCTACATGTGCCAGGGGAAAATGCCGCAATCGGTGCGGGAGCGCTATGTGAAGATGAAAAACAGCCCTCTGCCGATTCCAAACGTTGACAAAATGATTGAAAACTTTGATACTGCTGTTTCCCACCCAGACGAAACGGATTTGCAGAAATTGAAATATGCCGTGGCTCAATGTATAAAGCGTTAATACAAAGTAGGTCCTAAAAACACACTTCCGTCTGGCTGCCTGCGCCGTTATGACGATCCACTTTTTAAAGCTGCGGCAGACCCAACCCTGCTGAGCCGCCATGACCGCTTTTGCCGCAGTCATAGCGAGACCCTTTATTTGCTTATCAATTGCGCACGGGTGCACGCGGGGCTGTTGCAAAATAGCTCCAACGAAAAAATGAGATAGGCTTCCCCGAAAAGGGGTGCCTATCTCATTTTTTCGTTGTAAGCTGGAACTGTCATGAACCAACTACAACAGGAACGGTATACAGGAAAGGGTGCATATATCAACAGTTGCCCCTTCCAATAAGCGAAAATATTTTAATAGATGAACATGAACCGGTGTATACTTTCAATGGACGTTGTAGTATAATAGCGTTGACCACCCGGCTGCATTTTCCGGATGGGTGGATGAGGAAACAAAGCCCAATGA
>OFMB01001484.1_pt1 | contig 10889 bp, 9 predicted proteins | sample 1541111 | NCBI WGS metagenome assembly OFMB01 (sample SAMN04209241, study PRJEB22552) | human gut metagenome | biome: gut; material: feces | host: Homo sapiens | place: USA: Oklahoma
GAATGGTAAAGGTTGAAGCATTGGCTTTTTTCGATTCCATGGACAGGTAGGAGAGCAGTTTCTCTCTGGTGGTGCGCTTGGACATATGTTCTAACTTGCGGTTTAACTGGAAATTTTTCCGGGACACTAACGTTAGAAGATTGCGGATCAGCCGGTTGTGAAACGCACAGGCGGAGGGGCAGACTGTCAGAATCTTAGAGACCTCCAGAAACAAAACGCGGCAGGTGGAAGCAGCAAAAATATTCATTTCCAGAGGTTCGGTGGAATTGATCGCATAGGCTTCCCCGAAAATATCGCCCGGGACACATTCTGCCATCAGATTGGCATTGCCCCAGAAGTCCTCTTTTACAATGTGTACACTCCCCTCCAGCACAATGCCGATGCCTGTGATGGTTTCCCCATAAGAAAAAATGATCTCGTCTTTGGTAAATGTCGTCTCCCGTGCAGAGAGGCAGGAGAGCATGTCCCTGATCTCATCGGTTGTGATCCCTGTGAATACAGAGGTCTGTAATAAAAGCAGATCGTCGTTTGTCATAGAAACTCCTTTCGAATGTATGTATAGAACATTGGCTCGGTAATTGTGAAACTCCTCGTAAGCTGTACAACATTGTTCAAAATTAACAAAATTTTCGAAAACACGCTTTCGCTACGTGTCGCTGGTAACGGTACTAAGAAGCCAGTCACGACTATTGTCGCACCTGCCTTCTAAGAACCGACCGCTCTCCAGTGTTTTCTCAAGCTTTTGTTGATTTTTCACAATTTAATTTACGTTATGAATGAGTTTCGCAATTATCTACATTCTATTTTATATTGAATTTGGCAAGCGAAAGCAAAAATCCGCTCCAAAGCATATAACTATAATATTTAGTATTTCAAAAAAATTGATGCGGTATTTGCTAATTTTTTCTTATATAACTTTACACAAGTGCAGGTTTCTTCCCTGCAATAATCACTTTCACTTCTTCTATATCCTTATCTGTGGCTGAGGCTATCTGCTCTGCTGTAAAACCATTCTTATACATTTTCATAATGAGTCCTGCTTCTCCAATCGCAATACCCTTTTCTTCAATTCCCTGACTCAAGTTACACATAACGCTCACATCCTTCCTGAAGTTCTCCTCAATAGGAATATCGTATTCATTTCCAATTATGTTTAGTTTTTCATCTATTGTAAGTTCCTGTGACAGCAACGCTCCTAACAGACGGTGCAGTTCATATGTCTCATCATGTTCCGGCAGATTCTTTGCCAGTCCAAGCATTATGATATTCAGCAGATCAAGATTTCCCTTCCATTGATAGGAACCGATCAAATCTTCTTTTGTGAGATGCACATGGCTCATGCTGCTCTCTTCCATGTTCATACATACCCAGATCGAATATACACGCTTAATGTCATCGTAGCTGGAGTTCTCAAAATCTCGTTCTTTTTGTGATGAGATCAGTCTGCTCACATAAAAGATTGCCCGATTTAAAATTTCGTATCCCGTAGGATTGTCTTTCTGTGCTTCTACATTTATAATCATCTGTGACAATCCGTCTCTCATACGCACATAGAAAACGATATCAAATCTTACCAGACCTTCATTGATCTCTTCATTTTCTGTGTTGAAACCGACCAGTCTCTCACCATTTTTTTCGCTGGCTGCATTTGTGAGTCCAGGCTCTACCGGTACCGTACTGATATGTGGTGTTCCCTCAATGCAGTCGACCACATCCTTGGGATTCATGCCCTTAAACTCATCAACTGTTTTTACCAGTATATGTGCCAGTATGCTTTTCTGTCCTAACAGACGCTTTGCACTCGTATCATACTGTGCTTTTGAATCTGTTGCTTTCACTGCATTTTTCAATTCTGTATTCACTGGCCTTCCTCCTTTTTGTAACAGATATAGTCATCCCCAAAAAGGCATCTGACCACACCTATATTATAACTTACCCATTTCTTTTATACAATCAATTTTTACATTTGGAAAATGAACATAAGAAAAACTCCAAACCTGCCATAGACTCGGAGTCTTGATTCCATCCATTTTTACATTGTCTGCACTGGAACATGTTGTTCCTGCTCCTCATGTTCCAAAACATCCTGTTCTGGCACAGGCTCTATACCGTTTGCTTGCTCCTGCCCTTTTCCCATATACCGGATTTTAATGCTACTGTAATCAACCCCTGCCGGTTCCAGCACCTTTTTCTCTAACATGTTTAACATCGCTTCGGTGTCAAATTTTCCCTCAAAATAAAGTTCCTCATCCACCTTTATCGGTACATCCATTTCTTCCGGTGAACTGCCAAGGATCGTCCTCCAGCGTCCGGCTACTTTTCCACACATTTCCATAAACCGCTCATGGATATCCGGCTGTTCATTACAGGCCTGCAAAATCTTTTGTGCCACCTTTCTCCATGTAGGTGTTTCTATCCATTCTCCCCGCGCGAACTGGACTGCCAGCGGTTTTTTCCCTTTCAGTTCTGCCGGGGACACTGTGATAAGACTGCTTTCCCGGATTGTATCTTTCATATCTGTCCGCAACTCCCCACTCTGGTACATCTGGAGCAGTGCATCACATTTCGTATTTACAAGCTGTAACATTTCCTCCCTCAGTTCTTCTATCAGTTGCTCATAATTTATACGCTTTTCTCCTCCTGTCGCACACTTACTTCATGTACTTTTTTATATCCACTTTCTTTTACTCATTTTCCGTTATATGCTTTCTGCTGTCCTTTCCTATTTTATGCCAACAATAAAACGCCCGGATCATCGGGCATTTTATTCTTACCATAAACTGGCAGGAACAACGTTTCCTATTTACTTGCTGCCATTCCTGCCGCAGTCTTACTCATATCGAATCTCCTGTTCCATGACAATGCCTGACTGGAACTGTATCAGCAGCTTCTCGCTGGATTCCACTTTGATGGTCGAGATCATCCGTCTGACAAGGTCATTGTCGAACTCCTGTATCTGGCAGGTGCTTGTGCTTAAGTAATGGTCGATATCTTGGATTCTCTGTTCATAGCTGTCAGCCATCCATTTCTCGTTTCTGGCTGTTTTCTGTGCCTCTTTTAAGGCATTGATTTCCTCTGCTATGGTGCGATAGCGTTCATCAAACTCCGGTGTGTAGGAGCCGGTCTTTGCATTCTCCGCGATCAGTGCCACCATCTCTTCCTGCTTTTCTTTTATCTTTTCTTCGTATTCCTCAGACTCTTTTGCGGTGCTGTAGTTCCCGATGACATGGATGATGTTCTGCCGGAAGTTTTCCATAAATTCCATATCATCACTCGTGATCCTGTGGATGGCTTCCATCACCGCCCTGTTTAATGCGTTCTCTTCGAGTGTCTCGGATTCCCCGCATTTCTTCACTCCGTTAGTCAATCGGTTGCTGCATCTCCAGACAACTTTCTTTTTCCCGTTTCTCGCCCAGGTGACTCTCCGGTACTCCTGCCCGCATTTTCCGCAGATCAGCATGCCGGTCAGTGCATAGGTGGAGGAATACCTGCTCCTCTGGTTCTTCTTCCGGGTGACAGCCGCCTTGCATAAGGATGCCCTCCGCATCATCTCTTCCTGTACCCTGTAGAACAGCTCCTTCGGGATAATCGCCTCATGGTCATCTTCCACATAATACTGCGGTACGATTCCAGTGTTCTTGACTTTCTTTTTTGTCATGAAATCCACCGTATAGGTTTTCTGCAGTAATGCATCTCCCATGTATTTTTCATTGCGGAGCATTTTGTCTATTACCGTGGAATGCCATTTGTCCTGCCCTGTGGCGGTCTTGATTCCCTGCTCTTCCAGATGCTTTGCAATCTTTCCGGTACTGTAGCCTTCCAGATAAAGCCGGAAAATCAGCTTTACGACCTCTGCCTCTTCGGGTACGATGACCAGGTCAGCATCCTCGTTTTTGGTGTATCCCATGAACTTTGTGCAGTTCACGATGACCTTGCCTTTTTCAAATTTCCTCACGACTCCCCAGCGGATGTTCTCACTGATGTTGCGGCTCTCCTCCTGTGCCAGACTGCTCAAGATGGTGATAAGGATTTCGCCGGTTCCCTCCAGTGTATTGATTCCCTCTTTCTCGAACACCACCGCCACGTTCTTTTCTTTCAGCTTTCGGATGGTCACCAGCGAGTCTACCGTGTTCCTCGCAAACCTGCTGACCGACTTTGTAAGGATCATGTCGATCTTTCCTGCAAGGGCATCCTGTATCATGGCATTAAAGTCTGCCCTCTTTTTGGTGTTTGTTCCGCTCTTTCCGTCATCCGCATAGATGCCGGCATTTTTCCAGTTTTCGTTTTCCGATATCTTGCTGGTATAATACTCCACCTGTGCCTCATAGCTGCTGTCCTGCTCTTCCAGTTCCGTACTGACACGGCAGTAGGCAGCGACCTTCATTTTCTTCTCTGACAGTTTCACATTCCGGTCATACTGCACCTTGGCAGGTATCATGCTGATCTTTTTTGCTGTTTCTGCCATCTGCTCTCCCTCCTAATCCTTGTATCCGGCTGTGACACGGCTCCCATTGATAAGCTCTACTTCTGCCATGTTTCCACCATGCACCCAGATGCGTGCGATTATTTTTCTATATAAATTTTCATCAAATGTTTCCAGTTCCTTTTTTCCTGCAAGGATGTTTTTGATCTCCTCTGTCCGGAACTCCCCATCCCTGACCTCCAGCGTCCGGTATCGTTCCTCTGCCCTTTCATAGAGCAGTTTCATCAGGTCTGTCTCTGTGCGTTCCTGCTCTTCTTTCATGTGCTGCAGGTTCCGCTCCAGAACCCGGTACTGAGGGCTGAGCTTTTCCTCCTGCCTTTGTACCCGGAGCAGGCCTTTGTTTCGTATCACTGCATTGATGGCTTCTACACACACCTGCTTTGCCTGCCCGTCTGTAATAAAACTGTTCCTGCAGTTTTTTGCTCTGCCAGTCACATAGTTCCTGCACTTCCACTTGGCAGTGCCGCCACGCTCTTTTTTGTGGTTCGGCTGGATATGGCTGCATACTGCCCCGCATTCTGCACACCAGATGACACCTCCGAAAAGGATTCTTTCATCCCTGCCGGGCCGGTGGTCTGCCCTTCCAAGCTCTGCCCTCACCTTTTCCCGTCTGCGCTGGACTCTCTCAAACAGTTCCTCTCCTATGAGCTGCGGATAGTATTCTGTGCCAAGGTAGCTTGGGTTTTCCAGTATCCTGCCAATGGATGCATGGGTCCAGGACACTTTCCCTTTTGCATTGCATATGTTTCTCCCTTTCAGGTTCTGGGCGATCCTGCCTGCCGCCACTCCGCTGTCATAGTCTGTAAATATCTGTTCCACAATCTTTCTTTGCTCTTCGCAGATGGTGATTTTTCCATCCACAACTTTATAGCCGATTGGCATGTGCCACTGCATCCTGTCCACCTCCCCTCTCCGTCAGTTTCAGTCCGTTGTACAGGCAGAAGGTGATGTCGTGTTCTTTGGAGACCACGATCTTCTCCGCTGTCATTTTAAACAGTTGCTCGTCAAACTCCTCCCTTAATCCGTCCTGTTCTGCAATCAGTTGGATAAGCTGTTCGGTCCGTACAATTTCTTTTGTCCTCCGTAGCTTTCTGGTCAAAAGTGTCTTTTTTCTCCTGCATTCCGTCAGCTGCCAGCCAAGCTTGCTACTGCTCTCCATAAAAAGAGCAGAGTCCATATATCCTTTCCTCATGACTTGGTTTAGGATTTGGCTCTGCCCGCTTATATCTTTGATTTCCTTATCCAGTTGTCTGATTTCCTCACTGTCCTGCCTTGCTGCCACAAGTTCCGTCAGCCCTTTTAACAGCGGCTCTAATATCGTTCCCTGATTGGTGTACAGCTTGTTCCACATGTCTGTAAAAGCCCGGTGCAGTACATCCTCCCGGATGGCTTTCATGCAGCAGCTCTCTTTATCCTCCACATGTCCGCTGCACGTCCAGATGATTTTTTCATATGGTTTCCCGATGTAGATTTTCTGCCGCCGGAAGGTTCTTCCGCATTCCCCACAGATGATTCTGCCGGAAAACAGGTATCTTTTGGTGTAGTCACTCTTGTTCATGTGCAGTACATCCACCCGGTATGCCATCAGGTTCCGCACCGCTTCTGCCTCCTCATGTGTGACGATTGGCGGATGGCTGTCCTTGATGAGATACTGGTTTCTCTGTCCGTTGTTTACCCGGCGGACAAATGGGAACCTTGTTTCTGTATAGGTTCTCTGCTGTAGCATATCTCCCTCATAAATCGGATTTTTCAGAATGTCCTGTATCACCCCGTCCTGCCACTTTTCTGCACCCCGGATTGTCGGAATGCCTTTCTGGTTCAGTGCCTTTGCTATCACATACACTCCCATGCCGTTTAGGTAGGATTCATAAATCCACCTTACGGTTTCTGCCTCGGATTCTATGATGACTAAATTTCCATCCTCATCTTTTCCATAGCCATACGCTGGCGTCGATATGATATAGGTTCCATCCTGAAAGCGTTTCTGTATCGCCCAGCGGTTGTTGCTTGAGATGTTTTCTGATTCCCCCTGCGCCACCGATGCCAGGATGGTAATGAACAGCTCGCTTTTTTCTGACAGCGTGTTGATATTCTCTTTTTCAAAGTAGATTCCAACGCCAATCTCCTTCAGCTTTCGGATGGTCTGGATGCACTCCACCGTATTTCTTGCAAATCTTGTGATGGATTTCGTAAGGATCAGGTCGATGTTCCCATCCTCACAGTCTGAAATCATCATCTGGAACTCATCCCTGTGCTTTACGTTTGTTCCGCTGATTCCTTCATCCGCATACACCCCTGCAAACTCCCACAGGGGGTTGCTCTCGATCTTTTCCGTATAGTACTCGACCTGTGCAGTATAGGAAGTTGCCTGTGCCTGACTGCCGGTACTGACTCTGGCATATCCGCACACTTTCAGCCTGCGTTCTTCCTGTGTATGTTTCTGCGCTTTTGCTGCCTTTATGACAGTTACTTTTTTTGCCATGCTTTTTCTCCTTTCCCAGTATTTTCAAGGGTTTGCACTCCCTGTCAGCAACATACACTACCACATAGTCCTTTATATATCCAGTGTTATTACAGATATACTTTTGCTAATTCCGGGGAGAAAGTCTTGACATTCAAAACCCGGATTTTTTCCCATTCTTCCTCGGTTAACAGCTTATCTTCATGCATCCTTTTTAAGAGAAATTCGGCAATCTTATACCGCACCTCATTCGCTCCGCCTTCCATCATCTCTCCCCCTTTTTCCTCCCGCAATTTAAGTAAGTTAAATTCATTCTCCCAAGAAAAACACTTCCGCCCAGAAGAAACACCTTTACATCATCCCGATTTCAGCCATGGTTGCTGCCTCATCCTCTTCCCGGAAATACTGTTCCGCTACATCCCTGCTGACTGAAAGCACCTCTCCTGCGTCCTTTTCTCCCATCTGGATCGGGATTAAGAACGGATGGATTTCCTTGCAGAATTCCTGATTTGGACAACTATTGATAAAATAGCCGCAGGTATCTAATATCAGCCTGTCACACATATCTGTGATGACGATCTTTTCGGCTTCAAACATGTGGCTGCCGATATAATTTGCGATATTTTCTGCCGTGGTCGAGATATAGTCCTCTTTCCGCTCCCCTCCATCACTCGGATAAAGATAGGCATATCCTGCCCTCTCCGTTTCAAAAATCCTTAACATCATTTCGGTATCTTCTTTCTTCATCTCCTGTTTTCCTCCATTCCCCATTTTTCAGCTTTTCTTAACTCCACAAGAATACGGCGGAAGTTCCCCTCCGCCGCATGGTTTCTGTAATTAAGTCTTACTGCCATAATCCTTCACTTCATAAATAAAAAGTGTCTGTCCCTATTCGTCACTACTCCCCGGAACCAAAACGCCGCCAAAACAGAGAAGAAAAAATCCCAAAGCCGGCATTTCATGGGCAGTCAGTCCAGACTATCTTTGGTCCCTGCCACTCGGACAGGCAGACATCACAGGTATCTCACCTCCACCACTGCGTGCTGGCTAATCTCAAGGTGTATCATTATAGGCCATTCCCCTCTTCGCGCCTGTCCACCACAGACAGGCTGTACCCCGGCTTTCCCGCTCGGCTCCTTAGATGCGATCTTTTTCACAGCATGGCTGGCAGAAAGAACATCTGCCCGATTGCTGCAGGAGTGTCACTGCGCCCCGGTTACGGCTCATGAAACGGCTAACGTATCTGAACTGCTGGATATGGCTGGCAGGATATGGCGTGATTCCATCCTGCGCTCGGAGTCCTGTATTCCTCTCCGGCATTTTTCAAGGTGCGTTTTGTCTGCCTGTGTCGTATCCACACACGAGACATGAGAGGATTCCCGGAAGAGACCATCTGTCCAGAAAAAGTTCCTCTCATAAGGTACCCACAGAAAAACACGTTTTGAGGGGGTATTAATCAAAATATTTTTTTATTTTCTTTACCGCACCGTTTATGCTCTCCCGGATGTTCTTCTCTCCGACCCCTTCTTTCGCTGCAATCTGCCGGTATGTCATGCCCTCAAAAAAATAAAAATGCAGCCGCTCTCTCTGCACTGGGGTGAGTGACTGCATTGCTTTCTGCAGGGTTTCTATTTCCATCTGCCGGATGACCGTATCCTCTACCGATTCCCCGGTCAGCTCCACCAGATCTTCCGTTTCTCCTTCTGTATATCCGTCCTTGGTCGTATGTCTGATATCCCGCATTTCCTGTGCGTGGGCTTCTTTGCGGAACGTATCGGCAAGTGCCTCGTAGACTTCTCTGGTCACATAGGTGTATTCCAGTTCACCAACTGCATCTTTATAAAAATCCTTGACTCTGATCCTGATCCATTCTGACATTCAAATGTCCTCCATTTCGTAATTTTTTTGAAATGAAGGACATCTGGCGGACCTCTGGGTTCTGCTTTACTGGAAAAAGACAATAAAAAAAGGTGCTGTTCCCATGCAAAATAAAGCATGCAAAACTGCACCCGGATGTTATCCTTATGAACTTTTCCCTTTCTGCCGCCCCCTGCAATCCGGTGCGGCATGAATTCCCCAAAACATGCCACGCCTTTCTTCTCCTAAGCCTTTTTGCGGTACTATACTTGGAAAGAAAGTGTGCTTCAATATAAGTGTAATAAGTCTTACGGTACCTGTAATAAGTTACCGTCTTGGATTGTCATCCCTCCTGTTTTCCAGAAAAAAAGTCCCTTCCGTTTGTTCGGAAAGGACTATCCATTTTCGGTATGCGACTGTATCCATAGCTGTGCTTTTCCTACGATCATGAACAGTGCCGTGATGCAGATGCCCGTATAAACAGCGTAAGCATACGGTATCTGGCCTGCATACCACAAAATGCCAAGCACAGCCAGTTCCAAGACTGCGATCAGCCTTGCTTTTCTGCCAAAATGCTTTTGTTCCTCTTTATCCAGTTTCCGGTTCTTGCTGTGCATGGGACTGAGTAAAAAAATGATCCCTGCGGACACCAGCAATACTGCCAGCAGCCATGCCAGCGATGTCTTGTAAAACACAGCCTGTGTATAAACCGGAACCAGCAGCACCAGATTAGAACCAAGATAACAGAAAATCCTGCTGTCTGAGTGATATCCACCGGTATAACTGCGAAGAACCATAAAAGACAGGGTAAACACTGCCACAACCGCCAGTTGCTCTGTAAGCAGGCCGATGACCAGTGCTGTCACAACGTTTAGAAGCAGGATCATACCATTGCGTATTCCAAACTGGTATAATTCCTGCTCCTCCTCTTTTATGACTCCCCGCTCAACCATACGGTGGCTGAGCCATTTCGTCATGATTTAAAACCTTCTGAGTTTTTTGGAATCTTCTGGCATCTTGTCCTGTCCGAAATACCACATGCAGGAACGGTTGGTTGCCATGGTTGTCACCATAAGTGCCAGTGCTGCCATCACACTCATGGATTTGCTGCTCAGTCGGTACATCCAGTTTCTTTTCTTCATTTTTAGTAAAACCCTCCTTTTTTTGATGTTTTCACTCTAACAGTTTCTGTACAGAAATCAATCTATCTGTAACAAGTTGCAGGTTTGCTGTAATAAGTTGCAGTCTCACTCCAGTTTTGCAACTCCGTTGAGCAGAAGGACTGCCTCAAAATGTTCCCCCTGATCTTTTAACAGAAGCTCCCCGCCATATTTTTCTGCCACTTTCCGCACCGAACGGATTCCCCTGCCGTGTTTTATTTTATCTTTTTTGCTTGTCTGTTGATAGGAACTTGTCCCGGATGGCTTGCTGTTCTTAATGGATAAAAGCAATCTGCCCTCCTGAAACTTTGATTCCACATGAACATACCGTTTTTCCTGTTCCACTGCCATCGCCGCCTCTATCGCATTATCCAGAAGATTCCCATACAGAACACCCATGTCCCCGATATCCACGGATACTCTCTGGGGGAGCAGCGTTGTAACCTGCATCGGTATCTCTTTCTCTTTTGCCTTTATGCTTTTTACTTTTAGTATGGCATTCACCACCGGATTTGCAGAATAGATGATTTCTTCTGCCAGCCGGATATCTCCCAATACTTCCTGCAGTCTGTCCTTGATCAGTTCCGCACTTCCCTGTTCTGCCGCTGCGAGCAGTCCCGTCAGCCTGTTCTTCATATCATGCCGGATGTCCTGTATCTGTTCCTGATAACGTTCCATGTCCTGATAGTATTCGTTCCGGTATAAGATTTCCCTCTGGATCATTTCCTCTTCGTACTGTTTTTCCTCCACTGTTGTGTACTTTTCAATCATCAGAAAGATGATATAGTTTGTGATGATAATGACAAAGATGATACACATGCACAGCACCACCATCTGTGCCGAGATTAATTCTTTTGCAACTTCTATCAGTAAAAAACAACTGATCAGGCTGCATAATGGAATAAGTGCCAGCGCATAACTGGTTTCC
>OFMB01001487.1_pt1 | contig 10876 bp, 6 predicted proteins | sample 1541111 | NCBI WGS metagenome assembly OFMB01 (sample SAMN04209241, study PRJEB22552) | human gut metagenome | biome: gut; material: feces | host: Homo sapiens | place: USA: Oklahoma
CGTCCCGGGGGTTCGCCACGATGGACATATAGGAGTGGATGTCCTTGACTTCCTTGCGGTCGTTGAAACGCTGGCCGCCCACGATCTTATGCGGGATGCCCGCACGGGTGAAGTAGCTTTCGATGGGGGCCGACTGGGCGTTCATCCGGTAGAGGATGGCGTGGTCGGCCAGATGTCCGCCCTCTTTGAGGTGCTGGCCGATGACGTCCGCGATATGGCTGGCCTCGTCCTGCTCGTTCTCGGCGGTGTAGACCTGCACCTTGTCGCCCTCGCCGTTCTTCGTCCAGAGGGTCTTGCCCTTGCGCTCGGTGTTGTGCTGGATGACACAGTTGGCGGCATTCAGGATATTTGACGTAGAGCGGTAATTCTGCTCGAGTCGGATGGTCTTCGTGCCTTTATAGATGCGCTCGAAGTTGAGGATGTTCTCAATGGTCGCGCCGCGGAAGCGGTAGATGCTCTGGTCGTCGTCGCCCACGACGCAGATGTTTTTCTCCGGGCCGGTGAGCAGGCTCACGAGCCGGAACTGAGCCACACTGGTGTCCTGATACTCGTCCACCAGCAGGTATTTGTACTTGTTCTGGTAGAACTCCCGCACGTCCTCGTGCTCCGACAGCAGGATGACCGTCTGGTAGATGAGGTCGTCGAAGTCGAAAGCTCCGGCCTCCTTGAGCTTCTTTTCATAGGCGGCGTAGACCTTGGCCGCAAGCGCGCCCTTCGTGTCCCGGGCCGGGGTCTTCAGGGCCTCGGCGGGGCTGATGAGCTGGTCTTTCCAGCGGCTCATCTGGTTGATGGCGCTTTTGACCGGGAAGAACTTGTCGTCCACGCTCAGCTCTTTGTAGACAGCCTTCATGACACGCTGGGAGTCGTCGCTGTCGTAGATGGTAAAGCTGCGGGGGTAGCCGATCTCCTCGGCCCAGCGGCGGAGAATGCGGACGCAGGCCGAGTGGAAGGTGGAGGCAAACACCTCGTCGCCCTCTTCCCCGCCCAGCATCCGGCGCAGGCGCTCTTTCAGCTCACCGGCGGCCTTGTTGGTAAAGGTGATGGCCATGACGTTCCAGCTCCGGACGGCGTCCTTCCGCAGCATTCCGTCCAGCCACGACGGGGCATCGGTGCCGGTCATGATGGCAGTGCGCAGGGCTTTCACATCGTCCTCCGTCACCTCCCGGGGCGTCCACCTAGAGCCGTGGGCCGAGCCGAAGCGGATGAGGTTGGCGATGCGGTTGACCAGCACGGTGGTCTTTCCGCTGCCTGCACCCGCGAGGATGAGCAGAGGGCCGTTGGTGGTGAACACCGCCTCCCGCTGCATATCGTTCAGGCGTCCGAACTGCTTTTCAATATACGTATCACGCAAAGCGCAGAATTGTTGTGCGAGATCTGTTGCCATTGTTTCACCTGTTCTTTTCAATCATTTCTGGATATATCACTTAAAATATAGTATATCACATTTCAAAAAAGTTGTACATAAAAACAATGCAAACAAAAACCGCCCCACCGCGGTCAATACCACGATGGAGCGGAAATTTCAGGAAATGCTTAGCCGAAGATGTTGATGAGGATACCAGCAGCGACGGCGGAGCCGATAACACCGGCCACGTTGGGGCCCATTGCGTGCATCAGCAGGAAGTTGGAGGGGTTCTCGCTCTGGCCGACCTTCTGAGAAACACGGGCAGCCATAGGCACAGCGGAAACGCCAGCGGAACCGATCAGGGGGTTGACCTGACCGCCGGTCAGGATATACATGACCTTGCCGCAGAGAACACCGGCAGCAGTGCCGAAGGAGAATGCGATGAGGCCCAGCACGATGATGAACAGGGTGCGGCTGTTCAGGAAGGTGTTTGCAGAGGTGGTGCAGCCAACAGACAGAGCCAGGAAGATGGTGATGATGTTCATCAGCTCATTGCCGGCGGTCTTCTGGATACGATCCACAACGCCGCACTCCTTCATCAGGTTGCCCAGCATCAGCATACCGACCAGAACGGCGGCATCCGGCACGATGAGGGAAACGATGATGGTGACCATGATGGGGAAGATGACCCTCTCGGTCTTGGTCACGGTGCGCAGCTGCTTCATCACGACGGTACGCTCTTTCTTGGAGGTCAAAGCCTTCATGATAGGCGGCTGGATAACAGGCACCAGAGCCATGTAGCTGTAGGCCGCGACGGCGATGGAGCCCAGCAGCTCAGGAGCCAGACGGGAGGTGACGAAGATAGCGGTGGGGCCGTCTGCGCCGCCGATGATGGCGATGGCGGCAGACTGCTTCTGGGTGAAGTCCACCAGACCGGTAGCGGCCAGCAGACGAGCGCCCATGTAAGTACCAAAGATACCGAACTGAGCGGCAGCGCCCAGCAGCAGGCTCTTGGGGTTGGAGATCAGGGGTGCGAAGTCGGTCATGGTGCCGATGCCGAGGAAGATCAGCGGCGGGTAGATGCCCAGCTTGACGCCCATGTAGAGCATATCGGCCAGACCGCCGTTGTTCAGGATCTCGCCCCACATCGGGTGTTCGAGGCCGTCACCGACAAAGTACTGCATGTGGATGACGCCGCTGCCGGGGAGGTTGGCCAGGATCATGCCGAAAGCCATGGGCAGCAGGATCAGAGGCTCGAACTCTTTGACGATGGCGAGGTAGAGCAGGAAGCAGCCCACGCAGATCATCACTGCGTACAGCCAGCCGCCCGGCTCACCGAACTTGGCAAAACCGGAACTCTGGAAAATACCGACCAGAGTCTCAATAAACTGAGTCATGTTTTTCCTCCTGTGTTAAAAGGGCGCGGTGGTGTCGTTGACGCCAGCCTTGCCCCAGCCATTCTTGCCGCGGCGGACTGCCTTCAGCACATACTTGCCGTTGCCCATAGAGTAGATGGCTGCCATGATGGCTGCCACAACGTCGCCGGGGATGCCGGCCTCGACCTGCGGGGCAGCAGCCTTTGCAGGAGCGGGCGCAGCGGCCTGTTTCACAGGAGCAGCCGGTTTTGCAGCAGAAGCAACCTTGGCAGCTGCCTTCTTGCCGTTCATGGCGTCAAAGATCTTGCCCTCCAGCGTGATGATGGCCATCAGCAGGACGAGGATCAGAAACACCAGCACAATACCGGTTATGGTAACGATCACATCATAACCTAAATCCATGGTCTTCCTCCTATTTACTTTTTTCTTTGCCGCCCGGGGGGCGGGCGGCAAAAAGCGATTTGAAGATATTATACAATATTTTCCGGGTCGATTCAACAACTATGAACAAAAATCATGTTGTTTTTCACGGTTCTGTGAACAGCGCTTCCCTCTCAGCGGCGGCCCATGCGGGGGGTGGCGTCCATGAAGCCGGTCTCCAGCTTGTCGCCCAGACGCAGGCTCATGGCCGTACCCAGCGCGACACAGTTGACGGGGTCAGGCGAGACGGTCACTTCCACCTTCAGCTCCTGGCTCAGGTACTCAGGCAGGCCGTGGAGCTGTGCGCCGCCGCCGGTGAGGACGACGCCGTTGCGGTAGATGTCGCCGGCCAGCTCCGGAGGAGTCTTCTCCAGCACCTGATGGGCGGCGGTGCCGATCTGCTCGCTCAGGCGCATGACCGGCTCGTAGAGGTCGGCGGTGGAGACATTGACACGCACGGGCAGGCCGGTGAGCAGGCTGCGGCCCTTGATCTCCATGGTCTCATTGAAATCTGCCTTCTGGGGGCAGCAGGCCACGTTCTTTTTCAGGTTCTCAGCGGTACGCTGGCCGATAGCGATGCTGAACTTGTTGCGCACGAACTTCAGGATCTCTTCGTCGTAGTGATTGCCGGCCACGCGGACGCTGGTGGCCTTGACCTTGCCGCCGAGGCTCAGCACGGCGATGTCGGTGGTGCCGCCGCCGATGTCGATGATCATCCGGCCATCCGGCACGGTGATGTCGATGCCGGAGCCGAGAGCTGCGGCGATCGGCTCATCAATGAGGTAGACCTGACGCGCACCGGCGGCCATGACGGCCTCCACCACGGCGTCGCTCTCGATGCCGGTGATGGCGGCAGGCACACAGACGGCCACACGGGGCTTGACCATGTGGGAGCTGTAGACCTGATTGACGAAGCGGCAGATGAGCTCCCGGGTCATGGTGTGGTCGCTGATGACGCCATCCTTCAGCGGGAAGATGGCGGAGATGTAGTTGGGCGTGCGGCCCACCATTGCAAGGGCCTTGTCGCCGGCCTCAAGCACGCAGTTCTTGCGGGTATCCACCGCCACCACGCTGGGCTGGTTGAGCACGACGCCCTGCCCCTCCTGCGCGATGATGATGGTCGTCGTACCAAGATCGATACCGATGTCATTCTGTGCCATAATCGTGATATTTCCTTTCTCTGCTGCCCATTCTCTATTTCCATCGCCCATCTCCGGGCGCGGGTCATCAAAACACATTATAGTATAACACAGGTGTATCCAAAAAGAAACCCTTAAAGGTTCTCCTGCTCCGGTGGCAGAGCTTCCGTCAGCAGGGCGGCCAGGCCGCTGTAGCGCAGGTTCTGGCGGATGTTGGACATCATCCGGTTCACCACATCCCGCCGGCCCACCACGATGCAGAGCTTCCGCCCGCGGGTGACGCCGGTATAGAAGAGGTTGCGGTAGCACAGGCGGGGCGGCACCTGTGCCGCCGGGAGGATGACCGCCGGGAACTCGCTGCCCTGGCTTTTGTGTACCGTGATGGCATACGCAATTTCCAGCTCGTTGAGGTTCTCCGCCGGGTAGACCAGCCGCCGGTCGTCCATCCGCACCACCATGGAGCGGCTGCGCACGTCGATGGACTCCACGATGCCGATGTCGCCGTTGTAGGCGCCCACACCCTGTTCCCCGCCGATACGCTGCCACGTTATCTCGTAGTTATTGCGCACCTGCATCACTTTGTCCCCCACCCGGAAGACCCGGGCCGCGCTCTGCAGCTCCGGCTTGCCCTTCCTGGGCGGGTTGAGCATGGCCTGCAGCTCCGCGTTGAGGGCCTGGGTGCCGGTGGGGCCGAGCTTCGTGGGGCAGAGCACCTGAATATCCTTCACCGGGTCGAACTGGTAGCTGCGGGGCAGACGGGTGGTCACAAGGTCGCAGACCAGCTTCTGGGCCGCGTCGCCGTCGGCTTCGAGGAAGAAGAAATCGTCCGTCTTTCCGCCCTTTTTCAGCGGTTCGCCCGAGATGATGTGGTGGGCGTTCTCCACGATGAGGCTCTGAGCGGCCTGCCGGAATATCTCGTTGAGGCAGACCGTCGGCACCAGCCCGGAGCGGATGATCTCGCCGAGGATATTGCCCGGGCCGACGCTGGGCAGCTGGTCGGCGTCGCCTACCATAATAATACGGCAGCTGTACCGCAGGGCCGCAATGAGGGCCTGGAACAGCTTGACGTCCACCATGCTCATCTCGTCGAGGATGACGACGTCGCACTTGAGCAGGTTCTTGTCATTGTGGATGAAGCTGACCACACCGCCGGTGTAGTCCACTTCCAGCAGACGGTGGATGGTGGAGGCTTTCCGGCCCGTCAGCTCGCTCAGACGCTTGGCGGCGCGGCCTGTGGGAGCGCAGAGGGCTACCCGTTCGGCCTCGTTCTCGAGCAGCTGCAGGATGGCGTTGACCGTGGTGGTCTTGCCGGTGCCGGGGCCGCCGGTGAGGACAAGGCAGTTCTCGGTCATGGCCTTGCGGATGGCTTCCTTCTGGAGCGGCGCGTAAGCAAAGCCCTGCGCCAGTTCCAATATTTGGATGTTCTTGTCGAGGCCGTGGGCCGTCTGCTTCCCGCGCCTGGTCAGCATGGCCAGACGGTCGGCGATGTCCTGCTCTGCAGCCAGCAGATCCGGCAGATAAATATACGGTGTGCCGTCGAACATCCGCACCGCCAGTTTCCCGGTCTGGATGCAGCTGTCCAGCGCCGCCGCCAGCTTTTCGGGGGGCTGGTGGATGAAGTTCGACGCTGTTTCCAGCAGCTGCGCCCGGGGCAGACAGGTGTGGCCGTTGCCGGCGTTGTGACGCAGGGTGCGCAGAAGGGCGGCTTCCAGCCGCTGGGCGCAGTCCCCTGCCATCTGGTAATACTGGGCGATGCTGTCGGCGTGGCGGAAGTCCAGCTGCAGCGGCTCCCCGCAGAGCAGGTAGGGGTTTTGCTGGATGGCCTGCATGGCCCCCGGCCCGAAGGTGCGGAAGACTTCCATCGCCCGGCGGGGGCTGATCTCGAACTGAGCCAGATAGGCGATGAGCTCCCGCATTCCGAACATCCGCTTGAACTCCTGCTGGATGCGGTCGGCCTTGTCCGCCGAGATGCCCGGGATGAGGGTGAGCTGGGCGGGGTCGTTGGCGATCACTTCCAGCGCCGCCGCGCCGAATTTGTCAATGATCTTATCCGCCGTCCGTGCGCCGATGTAGGGCAGCGATCGGCTGGCGAGGAAGGCGTAGACGGCCTCGAGGTCTTTGGGCATATCCGTCTCGCACTCCTGTGCGTGGAACTGTCGGCCATAGGTGGCGTGGTTCTCGTACCTGCCCCGGCAGACGACGCTCTCACCGGCGTGGAGCTCTCCCACCACGCCGCACACAACGGTGACGACACCGCCGCCCGACACCTCGAACACGGTGTAGCCGTTGTCCTCGTTCAGGTAGATGATGTCCTCTACCGTGCCTTCCAGCCGTTCCAGCTCCTGCTCCATCGTCCCGCCTCCTCGTTTTGACACAACTATATATAGTATAGCGGTTTTGGGGGGATTTGTAAATACAACAAAAGCTCCCCCGAAGGGGAGCTGTAGGCGAGGTTTAATCCTCCACCCGTGCTGCGGCAAGCTCCTTCGTCAGCCGCTTACGCACTGCAAAGTACGCCGGGATGAGGAAGAAGCAGGCGAAGAACCATGCCACAGGGTTGGCGATGCAGGCCGCAAAGTAGCCCCAGAGCGGCACGAACCAGAAGCCCACCATGGCACGGGCGACCATCTCGGCCACGCCCGCGAACATGGCAAGGCCGGAATAGCCCAGGCCCTGGATGGTGTAGCGGTAGATGATGAGGACGGCCAGCGGGATGTAGAACACGCTGTTCCAGAAGATGAAGCTGCGGGCATTCGCCATGATCTCCACCTCGCTGCTCTCGAGGAAGAGGCTGATAAGCGGCACATCCAGCACACGCAGGATGAGGAAGGACGCCACGCTGTAGACGCAGCCAATGCCCAGCGCGGTATTGACGCCCCGGTCCACACGCTTGAGGTCGTGAGCACCCATGTTCTGGCTGGCGTAGGTGGTCATGGCGGTGCCGATGCTCTCCAGCGGCACCGAGAGGAACTGGGCCGCCTTGCTGCCTGCGGTCTGCGCGGCCACGATGCTGCTGCCCAGACCGTTCACCGCGCCCTGCAGCACGACGCTGCCGATGGCGGTGATGCTGCACTGCAGGCCCATGGGGATGCCCATGTTGCAGAGCTTGAGGCAGTGGCTGGCGCTCAGACGGCCCTCTTCCCTGCTCCATTTCAGCTCCGGGTAGTGGCGGAGGATGTAGATGAGGCTGCCGATGCCCGCCACCGCCTGACTGAACACGGTGGCGAAGGCCGCGCCGAACGCCCCCATCCGGAAGGTGAGGATGCAGAGCAGGTCGAGGCCGATGTTCAGCACACTGGCCACCAGCAGGAAATAGAGAGGCCGCTTGCTGTCGCCCAGCGCGCGCATGAGGGCGCTGGTGACGTTGTACAGCAGGGTGAAGGGGATGCCACAGAAGATGGTGCGGATGTAAATGTCCGCGATGTCGATGATGTTGTCGGGGGTGTTGGTCCAGACCAGCACCGCCCGGGTCAGGGCCACCGTCACCACCGTGAGCACGACGGCGAAAAAGAGGCTCAGCCAGACGGTATTGGCGGTGTAGCGCCGCATCTCGCTGTAGTCCTTCGCGCCGAAGGTCCACGAGATGGGGATGGAGAAGCCGCAGGCGATGCCGTTGACGAAGCCCAGCACCAGATAGTTCAGGCCGCCCACGCTGCCCACCGCTGCCAGCGCATCCACGCCCACGAAACGGCCCACGATGATGGTATCGGCCAGATTGTAGAACTGCTGGAACAGACTGCCCAGCATCAGCGGCACCGCAAAGGCAAGGATGAGCTTGAGCGGGCTGCCCTGTGTCATGTCTTTTGTCATACAAAGCCCCTCCCCGGGCGGTCACTTAACATTTCTTTGCCAAATTTTTACCGACAAAAACGCCCTGCCGGACGAGGGGCAGGACGTTTTGCGTTTCATGAGTGGTATTATACTCAGCTCATCGTGATTTTGCAAGGGGTTTTTCTCAGATTTCTTCGTACAACATTGCTATTTTCTATCGGTGGTTTTTGGTGATTGTGCGCAGGTCAGTTTCCGCGTCCCGCGTGCCGGCCCCGAGGGCCGCGGGGTTCACCGGTCTTATCCTTTCGTTTTGTGTGTCATGCAATGCCGTCGATGCCGCTCAGGCTCTCCTTTGAGGGGCTTATGAGATGCCCCAAGTCCTCCGGTATCCAGAGCTTTATCTCACCCTGGGTATCCGGCAGGTCATCCCAGTCGTCACCACGGTCGGCATAGCTCCGCAGGTCACTCTCCAACAGATTGGTATACTTTGTGCCATCCGGGACGGTGGTTTCCAGCAGGAAAAGCCGTGGCTTATCCTCCTCGGGAGCGATGGCCTCAAATCGGGAAGCCAGCTGTTTCAGGGACTCCTCAAGCCCGATTCTCGGCGTTTCCGTTCTCGCAGGCTCGAGCCACCAATCCAAACTCGGGAGGTCGTCCCTTTTTTTTCGCAAATTGGAAGCCCCTCTCCAGCTCTTGTTTCCGTAATTCGTCGCGTTCGCGTCTGAGCTCTTCACTCGTTTTTTGCTTTACCGTTTCCGCTCTCGCAGGCTCGAGCCACCAATCCAAACTCGGGAGGTCGTCCCTTTTTTTCGCGAGTTGGAAGTCCATCATCTCCCGCTCTTGTTTCAGTAATTCGTCGAGTTCACGTCTGAGCTCTTCACTCGTTTTTCGCTCTACCTCTTCGTGTTCGTGGGTCAATATCAGCCACTCCTGCGGCTCTGGCGTCTGCACCGGCACCCACTCCAGATAGCGCTCCGACAGGTCGTCCCGCGTTTCGCCGTCCAGCCGGAGGCTGATGTCCTCCCTGTTCTGCTTCAGCTCCACGTCAGCGTCCTCGCCCGCCGCGTCGGCCATCTTGTCCACGCTATAGTGGGTCATGGTGTCCTCATAGCGGAAGAAGATGTCCTCCACGCCGTCCTCCCGGAGGCTGGAGATGTCGGTGGTGACGGTGGAGCGGGGGGCGGCGCTCTCAATAAGCACCACACCCCCCGGGGTGAGGACCTCTCCGGCGTCGCCGGCCTTTACGCTGCCGACCATGGGGTCGGTGCTCTCAATAATGGCCAAAGCAGAATCCAACCGCTGGATGGTGACCCGGCTGGAAAAGAAGCCGCCCACCACCATGCCGCCGGGCAGGGGTTCGGGAGCGTTCTCCTGTGCCGGGGGCGGGACGTCATCGTCGTCCTCGTCGTCCGGCTGGGGCGTGGGGACGGAGGTGTAGTCGTAGCCCATCCCCTCCATCACGGTGCCGTCCGCGTTCAGACGGGTCAGCCGACCGCCCGTCACCTTGTGTTCCTCATCAGAAAGGTCCTTCGTGGGTACTTCGCCGTAGCTGCCGCCGATGGCCGGGGCCTTGGCGTCCAATATCTGACTCCCCGCCTTGGCCGTCACCTCGGCGTCGCCGCAGATGTAGAGGTTTCCCGGGTTCGGGTCGTCGGTAGGGCCGGTTGCCCGGCCTGCTCCGTCGCCGATACCGGCTGCTCCTGCGCCGCCCACAGCCTTGATGGTGCCGCCCCGGATGATGATGTTGCTGCCGGTGCTCTCCTTTCCCCCGCCAATGCCTGCGCCGTCGTCGCCGCCCTCAGCGGTGAGGGAGCCGTCCTTGCCCTTGTCGTCCTTGATGGTCAGAGTGCCAGAGATGGTTTCGCCATCTTCAGACATTTCATCGTCCTTCTCAAGACCCGCTTTGCAGCTGCCACTTTTCAGCTTGTTGTCGCCGTCCAGCTCGATGGTGGCATCGCCGCCGCCCTGCACGGTGACGGCGGCTTTGCTCTCCCGGGCAGGGCTGTCACCGCTGCCATCCCCCTCCTTCTTGCCGCTGACGTCGATCTTCAGGTCGTCGAAGGTGACGTCTACATCGCCCTTGGAGGTGTCGATGGTGACGGTATGCTCCTCCGACTTGCCGGTGATGACGGTCTCCCCCTCATCCTTCTTGAACTCGTTGTCGCCCTGCTTGACCTCGTTATAGTTTCCGCTTCCATCGCTCTTACCTTTGACCGTAATGTCACCCTTGGCGATGTCCCACCGGATCGCATAGGCCGGGATGCCGGAACTCACCACGATGCCCGCGATGACGGCGGCGGCCACGCCCCGCCGGAGTGCGCTCTTCAGTCTCATAGTCTGTCCCCCTTTGGTCTGTTCGTTTTTTGAAAAATCAGCCTTTTCTGACACAAGCTTACCAAAAAATTCAGAGAATGTAAATAAAATCTGCGCGAATCGCGGTGTTTTCGGCGTGAGTGGCGCAAAAAAGCCCTCCCGAGCGGGGAGGGCCATAGCCTGTCTTATTCAGAGTAGTGCGCCAAAAACTGCTTGGTGCGCTCCTCCTGGGGGTGGTCGATGAGCTGGCGGGCCGGGCCTTCCTCCACCACGACGCCGCCGTCCATGAACAGGATGCGGTCGGCCACGTCCCGGGCGAAGTGCATCTCATGGGTGACGATGATCATGGTGGTCTTACGGTCGGCGAGGTCCCGCAGGACGCGGAGAACTTCGCCGGTCAGCTCCGGGTCGAGGGCGCTGGTGGGCTCATCGAAGCAGAGGATGTCCGGGTGGAGCGCCAGTGCGCGGGCGATGGCCACCCGCTGCTGCTGACCGCCGGAGAGCTGGTGGGG
>OFMB01001514.1_pt1 | contig 10734 bp, 9 predicted proteins | sample 1541111 | NCBI WGS metagenome assembly OFMB01 (sample SAMN04209241, study PRJEB22552) | human gut metagenome | biome: gut; material: feces | host: Homo sapiens | place: USA: Oklahoma
GAAGTTTCGAAGAAACTTCTAAGTGACTACGAAGTAGTCATATTATATCATAATTCACTCTTTATCTATGCCATAAATTCACTCAAAGCCTCGAAAGCCACTGGTGCTTTCTTAAACAGATATTCACCATTACGGACACTTGCAACAACATCGGCTCTTTCGCATACTGCCTCGAATTCGCTCCTGGCATCGACAACAATAAAGTTAGCTGGCTTGCCTGCCTCAATTCCATATATGTCTGATATGTTCATAGTCTTAGCACCATTAACAGTTATAAGGTCAAGGCAGTTATCCATTTCCTCAAATGACATCATCTGTGCTATATGTATACCATTATCAAGCACGTTCATAAGATTACCATTGCCTGCTGGATACCAAGGATCTTGAATTGAGTCCTGTGCAAAGCATACATTTATTCCATTTTCATATAATTCCTTAACTCTTGTAAGGCCTCTTCTCTTAGGATATGTATCCTGTCTGCCCTGAAGATATATATTCTCTGTTGGGCAGGAAATGAAGTTAAGTCCTGCTTTCTTGAAATTCTTCATCATTCTGAATGCGTAGCTGTTATCTACTGAACCTAATGAACAGGTATGGCTTGCTGTTGTCTTAGGTCCGATTCCTTCAACAATTGAAAGTGCTGTAAGAAGCTCCACAAACCTGCTCATTGGGTCATCACTCTCATCACAGTGTACATCAATAAGCTTGTCATACTTCACAGCTAATTCAACAACCTTATGAATTGATTTCTCACCAAATTCCCTGCAATACTCAAAATGTGGAATACCACCTACACAATCAGCACCCATTTTAAGTCCTTCTTCAACAAGCTTGTCGCCATCTTTGTAAGAATACATTCCTTCCTGTGGAAATGATACAATCTGGATTGTTACAATATCTTTTAATTCTTCCTTTAATTCAAGAAGTGCCTTTAAGGCTGTGAGGTTAGGGTCAGTTACATCAGCGTGTGTTCTTATGAACTGGACACCGTGTGACACCTCCATTTTAACTGCCTTTATTGCTCTTGCCTTTATCTCATCAATTGTTAAATCTGATTTAGTCTCACTCCACCTTTGAATTCCTTCAAATAATGTTCCTGTTCCGTTAGTTGCGCCCTGCTTTCTTGCTGTGAATACATAATCAAGATGAATATGTGGGTCAACATATGGTGGCAGTGTAAGCCTGCCTCCCAAATCCTCAATTTCACAATCACTATCTACATCTATATGTGGTGCAATTGCCTTAAATACTCCGTCCTCAACAAGTATTTCCTGTAATTCATTATATCCTTTTAACTTTGCGTTAATAAATTTCTTTCCAGCCATATTATACCTCTTTTCCTGCCTAAGATATTAACACTGAATTCAAATATCAAATGGCATTGATTAATATGGTCTGACTATAACAATCCATATAGCAAACAACAAGCATTTGTTCCAAAGTAACAAGCATTTTATGCTGTTTTAACAACATTTTATAATTATATTTGTGCTGGGGATACATACCCATCATAACTTTTATTATAAATCCCTTAACAGCACAGAAAGAACACAAAAAGGATTTGGAAGCTGTATCCCAAATCCCTTTTATTTTAACTTTATTCTCTGTTCTTATGATACATCTCTTTCTCCATATACATAAGCTTATCTGCCGCCTTTAATAATGCTTCTAAATCGTCAACCTGCTCTCTCCACAGAACTCCTATGGATATGCTTACTTGTTTATCCTGCATTATATTTTTCAAGGCTGTAATTCTTTCTTCATATTTATCACGCTCAATATTCTGCTCTATAATTACAAATTCATCCCCACCTATCCTGTAAGAATTATCCGGGAATACCATTTTGAATGTGTCTGCTGCTGTACATATGAACTTATCACCCTTAGAGTGTCCATAATTATCATTAATTGCTTTCAGACCATTAAGATCTATGTAAGCAACTCCGACATTTTTAAGTATCTGGTCTTTAGCCGCTTTAACAATGCTTATATATTTGTTACGATTGTACAAACCTGTAAGCATATCCTTGTAACTTAAATAACGCATCCTATCCTGCTGCACACGCTTTTCAAGACTATTAGTAACAAAATATTGTATAGAAGACAACAATGCCATATCCTCGTAATGATTAACCGGATTGTCCACTCCAAGAAATCCAATTATATTTCCATCTCTTTTTAATGGCACTGCAAGAAGTCTGTCTACATTCTGTTCATGCAACATATTGTATACAGGTTCTTCCTTTTGCTTGCTGATATCTGCTATATAATATGGCTTTTCCTCTTTAAAATTCTTCATCCATAAACTTACAATATTCATTGAAAGCTTTTGAAGCTTATCCTTCTTTGCTGTAATACTATCACTAACATACTCATAGGTGTTATCCATTGTATTATCATCGTAATTATTTTCAAAAATATAACATCTGTCCGCACCAAAATAATTATTAATAATTGCAAGAAGATTATGTATAGCTATGTTAATATCCGCTTCAGTTGTCAGTTCTGCTATACACTGGTTAAGCACCATAGATATTTCAAGTTCAGCCTCTGTCTTAATCTGCTTCTGTTCCAGATTGTTAATCTTCCTGTTCTGTTCACTCATAACAGTTATGTACATAACCATCATTGAATAACATATAGCTATATCAATCAGCGAAATTTCATAAAAGAAGAACTGTATTATTGCCGCTATAATTGGAAGAATAATATAGGAACCGAGTGAAGAAATTGTAATATTGCTTAATTTCTTTCTGTATTCTATCAAAAATGACATCTCTACCATCATTCCTGTTACAGGTACCAAAATAGATATTATAAAACCTTCACTTCTATGATATACATTCTGTGCATCAAAATAGTAATACAAATCTGTAAACTGTGAAATAATAACCAACGCTACTGCCACGGCACACAGTACATTCATAAATGTTGCTCTTTTTAAGGTTCTTTCTTCCTGTTCCGTAAAAATAAAACTGCACACATACCTGTGGAACAAATATAATATTATATCACTGTCAAGAAATACTATAAAATTACTTATCCTTACAATCCAATATCCAAATGTACCCGTCCAGCCTCTGAATATATAGGTGGTTGCATCGCTGAACAACAGAACAGCTGTTGCAAACTGCATAAGTATCATCCATAGCCTCTTATGGCGGTCAAAATTCTTACTTAAAATCATTCCAGCTCCTGCTATTAAGCAGAATACACAACCCCAGACCAACATAGCAATATCAAAATATTGCACATCAAAATATGACCTATTATTTCCAATCGTAATGCTTAACAGCCTGTTAATGCTATACATAATATCTTCCACTTTGTCCACCTGATATACTTTAATTCATTAAATTACCCAATATGATAAATATTATCACATTCTGGCTGCATTGTCATTATGAAATATTGTATTTAACAGTTTATTACACGTCCTGTTCTTGCCGTAACCCTGTGTGATATTGATATAACTGTTCTGTTTTCAGATACACCTTTAAGTGCTGTAAGAACATCTCTTTCTGTATTGGCATCAAGATTGGCTGTTATCTCATCAAGTAAAAGCAGCTCCGGGTTGGCAGCTGTAGCTCTTGCTATGGATAACAACTGCCATTGTCCCTGCGAGAACACTTCCTGTGTACACTGGGTATCGTATCCATTTTCAAAGTTCATAATTGTATCGTGAAGTCCTGTAAGCTTTGCCGCTTTGATAACAGCTTCGTCAGATATGGACTTGTCATAAAGTGTTATCTGGTCTTTAATAGTTCCCGGAACCATATGAAATGACTGCTCAACATAACCGAATATTTTTCTCTTTCTGTTATCTGGTATCGCGGCTGAATTCATATCATTTATAAGGATAGAACCTTTCTGTGGCTTATACAGACCTAAAAGCAGCTTGAATATTGTACTCTTACCTGCACCTGTCCTTCCTGATAGTGTAACCTGCTCTCCTCTATTTACAACAAATGTCTTATCAGCTATTACAGTGTGGTCAGCCTCATATCCGAACGTTACATCATTGAACTGGACATAAGGTGTATCATTTTTACTATCAAATGTCTTTTCTGCCTGTAATTCTTCATTATTATCTAGTACTGGAAGTTCAAAGAATTCATTTATTCTTCTCACGCCCGCAATTGCTGACTGTATCGTCTGGATTTCCATTCCAAGACTTTCAACTGGTGAGAATATCTGTGATATATAGTTAATAACTGCTACTGCTGTACCTGCTGACATACCAAAAAGTGTAAGGACTTTGGCATTGCCTGAGGCTGAAAACAACATAACCACCGCCACTACAACTGCATTTAATATAAGAATAACCGGTGAATATACGGCATCGTAGAAGTTGGTCTTTTCCATAGCTTTGTAGCTGTCGCTTATATATTCATCGTATCTTTTCTCCATATACTTCTCCTTGCCGAGATTATGGATCGTACGGATATTGTGAAGTGTTTCAGGTACATGTCCTGAAGCACGGCTGACTGCTCGTCTATTTTTTAACTGGGCATCAAGCATATTCTTCTGTATATGTCTTGTAAACCAGAATAAAAATGGAAGAAGCACCATAAGCACTGTTGCAAGTCCTTTATTTCTGAACCAGATAACTGCAAGAATACTTATTATCTTACACGCATCTGCAAACATACTTACAATTCCCGATGTGAAAAGGTTCTCAACTGTATCAACATCACCTACAAACCTTGATACAACAGCACCTAGCTCCTGCTTATTAAGTGAGTCAGTAGAAAGTCTTACAAAATGCTCCATAAGTCCACTTCTAAGTGCATGTGTTATCTTCTGCCCAAATACTGTAAGAAGCCCTTCTCTTGTGGCTTCCATAAGACCTGCAATAACTGTAAATGCCATATAAAGAAATACAAGATATACAGGCATCTGACTTCCTGTTGTGAGTGTATCTACTATTTTTCCAAGTACAAGTGGTGGATAAAGAGCTGTTATAACCGCACCACATACTGAAATTATAATTCCAAGAGAAAGCCATTTTCTCTTTATTATAGTATGTAATATTATTGAAACTACGTTGTGTGAATTCTTGTTATTCATTTTCTTATTATCAACGTTATTAATATTATAATTATCGGCTTTATTGGCTTCTGTGCTGTTTACATTATTACTGCTCAATATTATCCAACTCCTTTTTCTTATTTTCGTTGGTATTTTTATTTTGTAATGTACCTTTTTCTGTATGTCCAGCCACGTCTACCTCATCTGTGTGCTGACATTTTCATACAGCTTCCTGTACTGCGGACACTGTAACATAATCTCTTCGTGTGTTCCAACTATTGCCTTTCCATTATCCATCCATATAACCTTATCCATCTTAGGGAACATATACAGACGATGTGTCATAATAATTACAATATTATTCTTTGCTATATCACAAAGGTTGTTATATATCTTTTTCTCAGTGCTTATATCCAGTGCTGAAAATGGATCATCAAGCACAAGTACCGGCTTCTTATGACAAAACGTTCTGGCAAGTGCTATTCTTTGTGCCTGTCCACCTGACAGTCTTACACCACCATTACCAATAAGTGTGTCAACTCCATTTTCCATCTGTGCAACTTCTTTATCGATACATACGTCCTTGAGGTATTCTGATACATTGCAATCATCACCAAGAAGCACGTTATTCTTAATAGAGTCATTAAAAAGCTCTGTGTCGTGTCCAAGATAACTTATTATTCCCGACCTTACATTATCAGCAACACTGCTTAATTCATTTCCATTATACTTAATACTTCCCTTATATGGACATTCGCAAAGGAAGGTCTTTCCAAATGTTGACTTACCGCAGGCAACCGGACCCGTAACGCCTATAATCTCCCCCGGCTCTGCAGTAAAGGAAATATCATTATATACAGTTTTTCCATCTGGATATGTAAAACTTAAGTTTTTTACTTCAAGCTTTCCTGATGTCTGATTTTTACAATCTGTATCTTTATCCTGAATAACCATAAGCGGTTTAATACGTTTCCACGAAACCTGTGACTTATGAACTGCATTAAACAGCTTTGCCGCCTTTGAAGACTTATCCGATAACTTTATAAAACAGGCAAGGAATGTCGTAAATGCCGCGATATCCCAGCTTTTCCACCCCGTTCCAAGTACATTTTTACTGCCGAAATATAATATAAATATTATACCTGTCATTGATATAATCCTGTATAAGGGTGTCATTGAAGAATTCCATATATTTGCCCTGATAGCAGCTTTCTCATATGATGAAAGATTATCTTCGTATGCAATTCTTCTGTCCTCTTCCCTTCCGTATACCCTGTAAGTTATGGCATTAGAAGCTCTGTCTAGTGTGGCATTGCTTAATATTCCTGACTGTCTTTTATATTCTGCACCTGTTCTCTGTACGATAATCTTCATCTTCTCTGCAAGCATATAAGATATAGGTGGAAATATCATTGCAATGAGTGCCAGCCTTACATCATATACAAGCAGCATTCCTGCATATGCAGCCAGTGCTACTCCTGTATCAAACACCTCTGTTGTGAACTTTCTCATGCCCTCAGCACAATCATCAACATCAAGGATTGCCTTTGTCATAATATCGCCCATACCTTCACTTTCAAGTTCTGTCTTGCTCTTTAACACAAGCGTCCCATACAATATCTTCTTCATTCTTCTGTTGACATTATTCGCAAATCTTCTCACATAGAAACGCTTTATATATCTTGATATCTGAACAACTGCAATAGATACAATATATGACACTACAAGTATAAGCATATCCTTGTATACAGCATTCTGGCTTAATATATCTATAAGACATCCTGTCATCTTACCCTCAAACCAAGGGCCAAGCAAAAGTCCAAAGTTATATATAAGACCTGAAACTGTTATTATAAGCAGTACATTCCACTCTTCTTTAAAATATGATAGTATTCTGTCGGCTGCAAATTTCTTGTTTGCGGTCACTTTTTTGTTATCTGAAGGATTTACTCCATTATTTCTTAATTTAAAATCCAATCTCATCTGGTGCCACAGGACATTTCCATGAGTGGATTTATCTGTTATCCCCTCATCAACAAATCCAAACTTGGAATAATATGGAACAAGGCTTTCTTTACAGGTTAATACAAGCCCTTTCCTGTTCTGTTCTCTGGCATCTAAGATGGCCTTCTTAATCAGCTCTTTCGCATATCCGCATCTGCGATATTCAGGACGAGTATTTACGCCAAAAATCATCTGCCATGCACCATTCTCATTATGCATTGATGCATTTTCATACATCTCATCTGTAAGATCAGCCTCATCCGTAACAAAACCATCTACAAACGCAATGAGTTTACCCTCATCAAACATAAGCCAGAAATGATTTCCATAATATTTTATTCTCTGCTCAAATTCTTCTTTAGTTGCTGCCTCTAAAACAGGAAAACACTCGGATTCGACCGATGCAATATCGTCTAAATCAGCCATTGTTGCATATCTTATATTCACAATCGTTCCTTCTTTACTATGATTTTTTCATTATAGCTTCCTATAAGGCAGATAATGCTCATTATATGTGCATATCTAATACTTTCTACTCAATCACATACTCATACATTCTAAACTGCCTGTTTCCAACCACCTCATAAAATATGTTTTCAGTACTTACATATTTAAAGCCAGCTCTGATATATAACTTGTCAGCTAGTGTGTTCTTATCTATTACATCAAGGTGAATGGCTTCAATGTTTTCCAACTTAGCATATGATATTAAGTTTTTTACAAATTGAGTAGCAAGACCCATACCGCGGTACTCATATCGCACTGCGAGAGCATGGATTATCCATACATTATTATCTCTTTCATTTACTTTCCACGCTACCTTTTTATACTCTTTATTAGAATTACTGTTAACTATGGCACATGCCTTAATTATTCCTTCATCTCTTAATACGAACAACTCTTTCTTAACAATACCAGCCATTAAAAAATCTGCTGAAGGATGTACACCCTTTTCCCAGTCAGGAAAAGAAGGTTCTTCTTTGCTTTTATCTATTAAATCCCAATAGAGATTTTCTATCTCATTAAAATCCTCCAGGCATGCTAATTCAAAATTCATATATCTGTCTCCTAATTTTTATTTAACCCCAGCTCTTCCAGACATCCGGCTGGTATCCAAGTGTTGATACTTTTCCACTAGTCTCTCAAAAGAGGCTTCAAAGTTTAAATCATCCTTATCACTTCTTTTTCTTGGACCTTTCATGTGGTTTTTACTGCTTGCCCGCCTTACCTTCTTACTTATATGTCTTTCCATTAACATAAAATCAATATTTTCGTTTGTATACCATTTCCCGGACTGATGAATGGCATATGCCCCCTTACTTAATGCCATGGCAGCTACACCATAATCCTGCGTAACTACCAGATCACCCATCATACAAAGGCTTATTAACTTAAAATCAACCGCATCAGCACCAGCTCCCACATATACCACTTCTGAATAATCTGATGTAAGATAGTGATTAGTATCACACAGAAGCGTTACGGCAATATTATGACTCTTAGCTATTCTTTCAACTATCCCAATCACAGGGCATGCGTCAGCATCTACATATATATGCATACTATTATCTCTTTCATTTACAATCAATTGTTATATACATTTAGGAACTGTCTCTATTTCATTCCCACAGATAACTTATACCAGCGTTTTATGTATGGATCATCAAAAAGCTCAAGGTCGTTTTCTGTAAGTCTCACGAAAAGCCCTGTAAGCCCGTCATACTCATTAATGTCTCCTGTAGGATACAGTTTACATTTTAGCTGCTCTATTGTCCAGTTACTCTTAACTGAATTGTGAAGCATAGACGTTGTCGCATAATTAGACAGGTTATCCTCTCCTCCAATGGCAATAGGAATGATGTGGTCAATTGTTGGGACCAGCTCCCAGTAGGCACTGTGACATTCTTCCATCTTCCAATGGCTCTGATATGGAAATGCATCCGGCATGTAATATGATAACACCTTTAACAATCCCGGATTAACAAGCTTTTCCCCGGTATATCTGTCTATAAATCCGTCTCTTACAAACTGCTCATACTTTTCCTTATCTGTATAGCTTCTTCCCTCCGGTTTTAACTTCTTAAATGGATATTCCTTATTTATAAGATTCTTTGCCGATTCGATATTACCTGTGAGAATACTCTTAGCACTTTGTTTGATTGTTGTAATCTTATCCATAAAAACACACCTGCTTTCCTTTATCAGTTTTATAAACAGGAAGTTACCGAGTTATGCTTTCAATTATTTCTTTTGCAACACTATCAATGCTCATGTTAGACGTATCTATTATGCTTGCATCATAATAGTGATTACTTAAATACTGTGTTGCCTCTGGCATATAGGTTACTGCCAAATCGATGTCTCGATTTTCTTGGTTATTTATGCGTTGATGTAGGATTTCCGTCTTGGCCGTTAATATAAAATGGTGACTCTCAATATTTGCGAAGCCATCTATAAGTTTCTGATTGCAATAATCATTAATCAATGCAACTGGAATGACTAAACAGTTGCAACCTCCTTCTTGTATTATTTCTGTTATTTCATCAACGAGAGCATCAACCAAATATTTTTTAGCTTCTGGATATCTTCTCCCAAAACGATCAGAATCTGAAGTTGGCTTATATTTTTCTTGCAATGCATCGAATTCAAGCAGATGTGCCTGTGGTATTTTCTTAACAATCGCAGCAGCAACAGCAGACTTTCCAATTCCAAAAGTACCATCTATCCAAATGATCTTCATATTCTTCTCCTGTAAATTCCGATTTTCTTAATTCTACAAACTGGAAATTGTCGATTTCTTTACATCGATAAAGTTCAATTTATCTCTCGATTCATAATTTTCTCTTCAAGTAAATTACCCACATGCTGTGTTTCAAAAAACATTTCTTTATTTATAACAACAATTATAATTGCCGCAATAACAACAAAAATAGTTTGTATACATTTTGTTTCAGGAGTCATGTTTATCTTTTCCTGCATAATATTTATAAACAAATGAAAAATAATTGTTGCAAGCATACTTCTGTTATTCTTTACATATACCCATGTCTGAAGGAAATCAAGTGGTATCACGCTAAGAAGAAAGTTAATCACATACATGATTCCCATCTCTTTAAGTCCATACTGGTACGTTCCAGGTATCCAGAATAATGGCAAATGCCACAAAGACCAGATACATCCAAAGATGATAGACTCCTTAAACCAGCTGTTGTATGCACCAACAGCATCCTCTCCATAACCTCTCCAACCTAACTCCTCTATGCAGGATGCCAACAAAATTGTAAGAAATGCAGACGTACCACCTATAGAAAATGAAAAGTCTTCTGTAAATGATAACTGATTTATACTGCCGCCAAATAATACTGATGTACCGATTGAAGCCGTCACTATCACAGCAAATATCAGCACTGCAATTAATATATATTTAGGTTTTATTCTATAAAACCCAATCAGCTTCTTCTTAAAGTCATTAATGAGTGCTTTATTCTTAGATGTAAATACAGTTACTACGGCAACTACGGCAGGTGAAACCAAGCCAAGAAACATTCCAAGATAAAGCCCTGTCCCTTCATTAAGTAAAATTGCAAATAGCCACCAGAACCAAGTGCAGGCAAATGTAATCAAATAGAATCTGACCGGTCGATATATATACTTTTCCATGACTACACCTCAGCCTCTACAATCACAAGCTCACTCTTT